>Ga0181612_104515_pt1 | contig 18953 bp, 10 predicted proteins | sample HoacroProtozoa21_FD_119630 | JGI IMG/M metagenome (GOLD analysis project Ga0181612, IMG submission 119630) | Hoatzin crop microbial communities from Cojedes, Venezuel. Combined Assembly of Gp0051906, Gp0051904, Gp0051908 | reverse complement strand
CCTGAGGACAAAGCATTACAATGAAGCACATAAAATGATGTCCACAGAAGGATAGTGATGAAAAGGCTGGAGCTGAGCCAAATCAGCTGGAAAAAGTTTCCATGCAGAACTAAAACCTTCATTACAATAAACACGTCCGCCTCTGGCGTTGGAGATAAGAAGAAGTTGCACCAGACCTTGGACTGCTAGCCCTCAGGCAGTGCTGGAGTAGTAGGCTTTGTACCCTAACAAGAGATTTCTTACATTATGAAAATATGAATCTGCAATGATTGATATGTCTCCAGACACAAGCTGTCTGTTTCTCACTGGAGACACCATAGCACTTGTGCTTCCTAGTCAGCATACTTTAGTTACAGAGATGTACCTTGTCTTAATTCTGCTCACCAGGGCTAACAGGCAAACTGGAGTTATGTGCATTCCAGTTTTTTGATCTTGGGAATTTGCAGGTGAAGAGATCTCCAGAGCTGCTGGCATCAGTTACGTATTACAAGCAGCCACTTGGACAATTGTACAATCCTCTTCATAAAATAATAGAACTCAGTCATAGAAGTAGTTGTTTGTTGTTTTTTTTTTCATCCCACTATTCCTATTAAAGGGTTGTCAGGCTTACATGATTGTCAGTCTAGTTTTGTCTGGTTTTCACAGTCGTCTGCCTTGAACTGTCCCATAACTTTCGCAATCATCTTTTCCTTTTCCTGCTGTCTCTCCTTCTCCTGGGCTTGTGGCATCTGAAGTGCTTAAAGGTACTTAGTTAATAAGTTTTCTTGTGTTGCCATGCTGAACTAAACCAGTTGATTCAATCTTCTATCACAAGGCTGGCTTTTTGGACTGGCTGGATATCTCTTCCCAACGTAAGGATTCTTGATTCATCCATGTAAAGGTTTTGTCAAGAACTGGTGTATTTTGGTGAAACATAGTTGAGAAATTCAAAGTTGATTTTGCGTCAAAGGGATTGTAAGTCAGTGCAGACTTCTGTCTCTTGTGAGGATGCTTTAGTAATGCCCATCTCTGCTGGGTGAACCCTGACTGGCCTACCATAGAATGCATTGCAAATCTGTTTGCACAACGCAAATACTCTTCTTGACAACTTAATAAGGAATTATTGTCTCACCTCTGACTAGACACTTTTTTTTCCAAATGCATTGTTTCAGAATTAGTCATTATGCAAATTGGGGGGGGTATTATATCTTTTACTAAATAACCTTGTGTTGGCAGGGTAATATATTTGAGAATGATATTGAAGGTAGTTTCCCTTAAAGAAGGATTTCTGCAGTAGGTGGCAAATTAGTATTGTTATTTTGATGATTTCTGACTGTGTGTTTGGTCATATTGCTCACTGTTCATAAGAAGCCATATACAGGTTCCTAGGTATCTCTAATTTTTTCCTAATCTTGGGAAACACTAGTAGTGTAATACAAAAGATGATTTTTCCACAAATTACAGAAACCTAGTAATTTGGAAAGTATTTGTTAATAGCCAGTCCATTCATGCATTTATGCAAATTGTGGTTGCAGATGCAATTCCATTAACAACCTGGTACTTCGAAGTAATTCAGTCATTATCTACAGTTGTAACGCAAGCATATAGTAAACAGATACCCCTTTCAACTGTCAGCATCACATGTCTGCATGCTCTGAAAATTCTAGTTCTTTCCCTAGATCAGTCACCCATAATCCCCTTGATTCAAAATCAACTTTATATTTCTCAACAGTTTTCTACATTGGATGCAAAACCCATCATAGGTTTTTTGTAAGCATTTGCCAACTCCCGCTGAGAAAAGAGGGATCTTTATGGATGTTGGTCACTTAGTACTTCTGCTCTCTTGTCCTATTATTTTATCTAATATATTTGCAAACTACCAGGCAATAAATATGATCGGTAAGTTAATGATATACCCTTGACTTGCATACCATGCAGCAAAATCTTTTAGTCATAAAACAATGTTATAATTCAGTTAAATATTATCCAAAGACACACTGGGTTAAAAGTTACTGCTTCGCAGAAGCTATAATTCCCTTAAGCTGCAGATTCAGAAAGTGAGGTTATAAAAATATCTTTCAGAGAGGTGTGTGTAAATATAGCTCTTTCAGAGACACTTCATGACCAATACTAGACAATTAAACTAATTATTTTCTGAGTGAAAATTGGGTAGTAGCATAGCCCATGAACAGATTCGTACTCTTCTGTGCGTTATATTGCTTTGCTCTGGTAGATCTTCAGCCATCTACAGCAAGTGAATGCCAACGTGGTGATGGCTCCTCTGCTCCATCTGGGGAACTCTGCATTTTCACTGACGAGTGTGGAAACAGCAGTGACGAGAAACAAGGTAAGTCTCAGTGGGCTTCAACATCAGTGTGACACAGTTTTATAACTGAGTGCAGCAGCAGAGAGAACTAAGGGGTGATTTTTTTTTAATGTTACAAAAATATTTGCGAATTTTTCTTTCACCATCTTAATTTGATTTTCTAAGACAGTTTCTTTCTGTTTCAATTTGATATTTTCCTGCTTAATTTTCAACCTCTATACAATGCAATACTTTCATAAATCTTAATATGTATATTATGTAGTAAAGCAAGTGTTTCCTCACCCACTTAAATTTGAAGGAGATTTAACATGTATTACTTTTTTTCCTTAACTTGTGGTAGAATGGTTTGCTTCAATTCAGGTTTCATCCACAATACCTAGATCAAGGTATAAGTGACAACAGCATTTTAAATTTTTTTTCAGTCTGCACAAGGGAGAAAATTTTCTTTAATTCATGAGCTGATAGTCCTAGCTTAATCTTTGTCTCATTCAGAGGCTATGAATACGATTGCTGCTGTTTCCCTTAAAGGAAAGATCTGAGTAGTGACAGCGAATTTTAACTGCTACAGTCTGAGTAAATTTTCGCCAGAAATCTGCTATTTCCAGAAAGCTGTAAAACAAAATCATACTGCAAATTATTTCTTATGATGCGTAAATTCTGCTGTTTGAGGATCTTTGTTCTAAAATGTAAAGAGCTTGGATTTATTAAAAATCCTAATTGTAACTAAAAGATTATCTAAGTTCTTCCACTCTGCAACAAAAGAACATTCTGTGATTCTGTGAAAAGAAGCTATCATATTTGTTGGGTCTTGGTTTCCCTAGAAAAAAGCATTTTCCCCAGGCGGCACTTACGATTGCAGAATATGCAGCAGGAGATGCATACTACCATTAATTTTTATGGAGGCTTTTTACACTTGTTTGTTGAGTGAATGCTGCTAGAGACAACTGTTTTTATTCAAGTAGAGAAATTAGAGTTTGGTCCAAAGACTAGTTTAGAGAAAATGAGCCTGTGGGCTCTGTGAAAAACCTAAATACCAAATGAAGTTGTATTTTGAGAATGGATGTGCAAAAGGTGTGGTACTGAGCTGTGGGTGGCAGGTTGTGGATGCTGGGGCTGCTTGGATAATGCTCTGAATTACTCCAGGAGAGAATTTAGCTGTCAGACATAAATGTACAGAATGGGGTGTCAATCTGAAGATTCATCCTGCTGCGACCCAGTCTTCTGATTTGAGATAGTTGCAAAATTTTTTTTTTTTTTGCTTAGGTTTCAGCTCTCCGGTGTCATGTTCATTATAGGTCCCCACTGTTTTCTCTGGGCTCTCCTTGGGTTTAAGAATGATTCTGTACTGAAAATATATTGGTTGTAATTTCAGTTTGTGTTGTTATCATCATTTTGGACTTCATATGCAGTTGGTTTGTGCTTTGCCACAGCATTTGAAAAGTAGTGGAACAAACACTACAGTCATTTCTTAGCTCTGAATTATTATTGCAAAACATTCACTAAGGGATGAATGATAACTAACTACTCTTAAAAATATTTTTTTCCCAGAATATCCCAAACTGATACACATACGAACTTGAAATAGAACCTTTATCTATATTCTGTTTCTGTGAGACTTGGAATGTTTTCTTAGAGGTTACTTTAAACATTTGTTTTCTTCACAGAAAATTCTGCAAAAAATATCTGAACATCCCACAAATTTCTTCTAGCCTTTTCACCTCTAAGCAGGAACTTTATCTGTGTAAATCTACCTTCTAGCAAATTTACTTTGGTTCCCTTTCCAGTTATATTTTCTGTGAAAATAATCATGAATGATCCAGATTTTTCTTTTTAATTTAAAAAGATATTGTTCTTTCTATTTTGTACATATTGATTTTAAATTGGGTTTTTTAGGAGTGAGAAAATTCCTGAGGAAATACTGCACCAAATAAAGATTCAGTGCATTCCGTGTAGTGTGAAGAAGATATGTCTCAGCAGCATTTGTGCTTTTGATAAACCACTGATATGCTGTTCAGTTACTTAAAGACCTAAGGAATAAAAGCAGAAATAAAAAGTTGGTTGCTGTATCAGCCAATCTGCACATTAACTGGAGTGTGGAATGCTTATGTGAATTATAGTTATTTTTCCCTCTCTCACCTATAATTAACTGTTGCAGTAAGTGGATGTGAATATGAAGGCCATGAATTTGGACATCGTAGTGTGACTATAAATGCTGCAGTTGCAACTTTATTTAAATTTATTAGTGAACTGTGATAATATAGAATAGACCAAAAGCATTAGTGGGGGCCTGGAGTGAGCACCAATTTGAGAGGGAACATGAAGGCATTGTAGCCCTCATGTTTAACCAGAATCCTGATTAGAAGGCAGAGTCTTAACCTATCCTCCTTGCTGTGTAGAGAAAATGTGAGTCAACTGAAAGTTTATGCCCAGTGCATGAAATCTGCAGGTGGTCCCACATATCTGCCCTTCTGCTCAGGGTGAAGTTGCAGTAAGCTTGCTCTTTACACATGTGTCTGATTAGACTTTTTTTTTTTTTTTTGAAATATCCTTGTGCTGCCACAATAAGTGGTTCAAAGAAAAGGGGCTGTACAGCCCGTCAGGCATGTGCAAGCTCTTTCATTCAATTTTGAGGCAATGGGGAAAGGGCTGTCTGACACCAGAGCAGAAACAAGCATCTATCCCTCCCTCTCAGTAAGCAATTATTAATCCAGCCACATCACCACCTCAAATTCCCTGAATGAACTGGTACACCAAACTGGGTCCTGTGTCAGAAATATGTTTTCTGCCTCCCTTTTCTAACCTATGCTGTCTTACTGGGGAATGTGGCAGGGGGAGAAGCGGTCCTTCCCCACTAACTGCACTGGAAGAAATACAGTCAGAGGAAAGGCAAATGGGGAGACTATGTCAAGCTGAGGACTTGTTTCAGCTCTTCTCTGAGCAGCGTGGTTTCTACTTTAATGCAGCAACTTAGTAAAGACAATGAGCTCTGTTAAACTTTTGAATATGTTTGATGAAAGCCTCAACTTTCTGTTATTAGGCCCTGAGGGGTTTCTGGGAATGGGCTTATACACCAAGTACCCGAAAAATGCAGGTTGCAAAATGATGAAATAAACAGTAGTAGAATAAAAAAATATTTTTACTTTCTGGTTATTTCCTGATATTAAGTCTTTTTTTTCTATGCAAGAGCCCTGGATAAACAGAGGATATACTGAAATTCTTCAACTGATAGCTGCAGTATATTTTGAGAACAGCCTCTGCATATTATAAGCTATGCTACCTTGGACAGTTTCCTACAAGTAGGTAGCTACATATACATTTGTAAGGAAAAAAGCATATATTATAGGAATATAATATAAAAGGACTGGTTTGGGTTGGGTTTGGTGGAGGGCAGGCTTGGTGGTTTGTTTCGTGGGTGTTTTTTTTTCAATATTCATTCTCTCTTTAATCTCCCTTTTTCTCTTTGTTCATGATTTAAAACTTCTGATTTTTCTTACTTTTTCTAGCAGGGCATTTGGAGTGTTTCCCTGTGCCAATTCAATAGCAAGCGACGGTGAGATCATATCCCTTTGTTTCTGTTTTTGAGGTTTTAATTTCTTGTTTCTTTGCTTCAATTCAGGTTCCACCTGTGAAAAGTGTGATTTTGAAACTGATCTATGCAAGGCTCTTCGCAAATTGAATTTACAGTCTGGATGGGTAAGAAGAAATGGTCGATCTGGCATGGGACCACCGTATTCTGACCAATATGGGAATGACATTGGTAATAATCCTCATTTTTTTTGAAGGAACCATGGTTTCCTACAAATTATGTAGTTCATTTTTTTTTTTTTGCTTAATTTTACTAATTTCCTGATAGTTCATTTGGATTCTGCCACATGTTTTTGAGCACTTATGTCCAGGTTTTTAGGGGATTGTAATGACAATGACCTAGAATTCAAGAAAAAAAGGCAATATTCCAGAAAGCAATTCTTGTTATCATGAAGGAGCAAGTAATCAGTCATCAAGAGTCATTTTGTTTACCTGAGTGACCTTTACCTCTTTCGAAGACATCAGGTGATAATTTCAGGTTTGATGGTTGCAAGTTTAGAAATGAGAATGGAGTCCCCCATTTTGAGATCTGTTTTCATCTCTACTTGGGTTGGTGAATGCCCAGAGTGTGTGTATCTATTATGTGTAGCTAACATTACTACTCCGAATATATTGAGAGAAGGTGACTTTGGATCTGGGGACAGGAAGATCTTGATGGGGAAGAATTGAAGAAGAATTTGATGGGGACTCTAAATTCACAGTAAAGATGTGAGCTAGTTGAAGTAATCACAAATTCTCTATGTTTTCTGTTATTCCCTTTCCACCCACCTTCTTTCACCTCTCCTGTCCACAAGCAATGCTGCAACAGCACTCAGAGCAAGCACCCAAAGGCAGGCATACAGCGCTGCAGAGTGTACAAGAACATAACCTTAAGCGGGACTAAAGTGTTGCTGTGACACTGATTAGCCTAGGGTTTTTCACCTCGTTCCCAAACTGTGATTATCTGGGAGTGTGGAAATCTGAACAGTTCTGAAGCAAGCAGTACCTCCAATACATTGCATAAGATACCAAACAGGTAGAAGTTCCATTTAACAGTTAAAGTGAATTAGTGTTTTAAAAGTGAATGCATGGAAAACTTGCTTACAAATCAGTGAAATGAAAATGGCACAGAACTTTAAGGAAAAGCACCAACAAAAAAACCCTAAACCTTCTCTATGTTTTCTTACAAGTTCTCATTCCACAGCTGACAATTTTCATGATGGTCTCTAATTAAGAAACTTCACCCATGCAAAAATGTTTTTAACAAGTTCATTATTTGCTTGTGTGTAGCATAAAACTACATCCTGGGTCCTATGCTTCTGAAAATAAGTCTGCTCTTGAACAAATGTTGCTTTAAAGTGGCATTACCAAAATATTTGAGTAGCTACCAAACCTTTTTCATAAATATGCTTTATTTCAAGTATATAAGTTATGAAACACTTTATATTTAAAATAATAAGAGCTCTTCTCATCAAGAAGCAGATAAAAAATATTATGCAATAAAAATATAGTAAACCCTTGGCTAGAATCAAAATTAATGAACCAGACAACAGACTCTTACTCTATTTGAAGTTTGTAGGGTTTGTGCTTGATTAGTAGTATACACTACATCAGGATGTAGCAAAGACCGGAAAGATATTCTTGGGTTACCCTTATCTTGTGAAGAACAGGAGGTGGGAGGGAAAATTTAACTTATGCAGACACTCAGACCCAGCAAATGATTGACAATCATCAACTTCAAGTGTTTGTACGAGAGGAAACAAACTGTTTGATCACCTGTGTATTCCCATTGACTTGTTTTGGGTGCTCAGATACCATTGTATCTGCCAGGTCTGAATTGTGCTGTAGCCACATTAATCTAAGTTATCCTGATCAGATAACAGAAAGCTGGAATACTTGTATCTATTCAGCTTTGTAGGAGGCTGTGTACTTAGATCTGTGAACTGAATGGCTAAGGAGAGTTAAATGTATTCTGTTATTTTGCTTTTCTACCTGGAGAATGGCTAAACTGTACTTTCATTTCAAGAGTGCTGGTTCTAATTGCCTAGGAAATATTTATCTCCTTATGGCAGCTATTCAAATTTTCCCACTGCTGGTGACTCAACAGACTGTGTAATCAGTTTTATGTTGGTACCTGCTTAAAGACCAGAAATTATATTGTATGGTGACAGTTGAGCAGAGTATATACTGTGGCAGAGTATAAAAGGGAAGAGTTCCTGCCATCAGGATAAGTAATTGCACACACATAAGCAGAAGAGCAAAGATCTCTTGGTAGATTTAACTCCTCTGATGATCTGTGTAATCATTTACTAGAATGTAACAGGTTTTGTTTAGCTCTGTCTCTCCTCATAGTTCTATTTTTCACTGAAAAGGTAGTTGAAAAACTAGTGACAACCACTAAAAAAACCCCACAAACACCTGTTTTTACTAATTGAAACCTGTTATCTATGCAGAGGCTTAATGTGAAATCACTGTTCAAAGAGCTTCTTAAAATTACCACTTCTGCCCCATCTGTGTAAGACAGCATTCCTGTGGCAGGTGAAATGCAACCTTGTTGATGAGTCTTTGATACTTTTATCTTTAAGGAATGGAAAGAAAAAAGTTCAAAATTTTATGGAAGTTAAAAACCAGTGAAACAGATTGGAGTTAGGGGTAGGGGTCTGCTGAGGCACCAGACCATCTGTTGTGGGTAGGAAGAATATCCATGGAGCTGGCGTGCTCTGAGAGTGCTGCCTGAGCTGTCATGAAAAGCTTAAAACCTCAGGAGAGCTCGGCTGCTGCTCTGGTAGTGGGCTGCAAAATGCTTCTCTGGAGGGGATCGCTCAGCTGGGTCCAGCACTGAGCTAGTCTTTTGGTCCTTTGCCAGTGACTTTCCAGTTGTACGCAAGGATGAGAGTTCAGGGTAGATAGTCCTATAAAAGAAGTATTTAGATGTTCCTAAGTTTCCTCTGATATATGATTTCTGTGGTAATCTTTATTTTCAGGACTTTTTTTTTATTCCTTCAGTCTCACTTGGATTTTTTTTTTTCTGCTTCATTTGCCTTTCTCCTTTCATTTATATGTTAATGTCAGAGGGCAACAGTTCACCTGACATTGCTTAGAGTATGGAAAGGAGAGAAGGTAAAGAAAGAAGAAAAAAATAGCTTGAGCCTTTTTTTTTTTTCTTGCTTATTTTAACACCTTTGAAATCTTCATGGTCAGGAAAAGCTGAATTTTGACCAACAGTATTTGATATCCTAATACAGGGTGGTTAACTTCCATCTTTCAAAAGATCTCAAACAGTACTGTCAGGACGAGACACAGTCAAAAGGCATAACAGCAACCACGGTTCACTGACTGATATTGAGCTGTTGCTTTTTCAAGTGAAGCAGAGCTTTAATTTGGACTTGTTTTGTAAACGGAAAGATAATGGTATCTTTAACAGTAGTATGGAGATTCTGAGGATAACCCTTCATATTGGGAGTGTGTACAGGGATACCACAACCTCCTCTGCAGTGAGGCCATTTTCTGAGCAGCCAAAAACTAGACCCATGTCCTGTGGAACGGAGGACCTCCATAGCCACCTCTCCTGTCTTCCACAACCTCCTTAAAGACTTCAGCTGTTATAATAAACCTGTATAGTTGGTCGCAACAGTCTGTTGTTCAGACATTAAATATGTGATCTATTCAATAATTGGAGTTCAAGCTCTTTGATCAGCTTGCTGAGTTTGTCCCGGAATTTTGTATTTGTTCATTGATTATTCAAGCTATCAGCACATGAAATATTTTGAAACTCTACCTGAAATTTCAGCAGGAATGGGGAGCAATACTGTGCCAGTATTTAATATGAACAAAAGCTTCGCACAAAATGTCTACAAGTGTGATATGAATCTTTTCTGGTGAAAAACTTCTAGTTGGCTTTTAAGTTATTAACTCATACCTGTATGTGTACATAATCTTGTTTTACTGTTCTATTTTATATAACTTTTCGCCAGCCTTCTAAGATTTCTTTTTTATTCCTTTCAATAGCTTATTTCCTCTCATTGTCCTCTGAAATGCGATCCTCTTCTGCAACTTTAAGGACAAATGTTTTCCTTCCAACTGATGAAGAACATGTTTGCCAGGTATTTTTATGCACAGTACTTGTATTTCATTGTTTCTCATAGTACCTCCCTGGAATAAACAGAGGGTTTTTTTGTCCTAGATTACATTTCATTATTGGATCAGTCAAACGAGTGGAACATTGATGGTAGGGCTTCAAAAGCCCTCGGAAGACACTATTACAAACATATGGCAAGATTCAGGAAAACCGCAAAATCAGTGGAAAGAAAATACCATCACAATCAATAGCACTGAAAAGTATGAGGTTGGTGAATTGCACTGTTTAAGTGTAAATTGCACTTGCTAAATGGTTTATAAATTGTGAGATTTTTCATAACTCAGAAGCAAATATTTTGTAAATGGAAGGCATTATCATGAGGTAAAAGAGAGAGAAGCCGTTTGGAAGCTCATGGTTGGCATCAACAGATGTTGTTTATTCTTATGACTTGGTGATCTTAAAATCTTACTTAAACTGTGCATGTACCTTAAATAAAACAGTCAGTCTTACTACACTGTAAATTATCTATCTGCCACCAGAGATGATATACTCTCAATTTTCACTACAGTATTCCCTTAGCCTCAATCTAAATGTACCAATAAAATCAAGGTTTAATTTATACAGGAGATACTATTCTATACTAAGAGACACTGTTCTGTAGGGATACTTCAGGTGACACATACTGTACTTAACTATTCATTGGAGGTCTAAGCCTTTGTCACAGAACACATGGGTATGGTTTTATTTTGCTCAAAGCTGCTGAAAAACAGCACAGTTCTCATAGGCTATTTAAATGTTTTTACACGTGCATTTACACAAAATATTAGCACAGTAAATGTAACTTAGGGCTACAATGTCATGGGTGATATATACTCACTATTATGCATAATACCGGAGGCAAAGTGGGGAGCAGAGAAGAAAATTAGAGGCATTTCCTCCTACAGTAGTTACTGTGAAGAGTTGGTTAACATTCATGCCTTCAGGTTTGTGAGCACAACCTCAGTTCAATAAACCATAAGAGTAGCACAATAATTAGACTTGCTTTGGAAACATTGTGCTAAAGCATCCAACAAGATCTGGATTTTTCAATACTTACCTGCTCAACCCTGACTGAGAATGGATGTTACGAAAGACCTGTACTAACCTAACACAAGTACCTGTGTAGTTACTTGTCCGTAACTGACCTCTACCTGATACGAGCGTATGTGTAGCAATGTGAGATTGTACTGGAAGGGTTTACTTCTACGTTTACTTTTTCATCCTTCATATTGATTGACATATTGATGGAGTCTGGGAATGGTTAATATAATGTGGTGTTTTCTTCCTCTAAATTGCTGGATCAAATCCTAGTTAGATTGTTGCTTGCAAAACTTGTAGTCCTTTGGCCTCTATAAAGCAAACTGATGGGCACAGTCCAGCTTTAAAAAGGCATGTGTCAAACTTACTGCAGTACTCATTACAACTGGTTATGTGCCCAGCTACATTTCTTTAGACAAACCTAGAGACGGAAGCTGAGAAAACTTTCTTCTTTTAGTTGCACAATTTTCCCTCAGTGGTGACTTGCAAGATGCTGGTCATACACGTGAATACAATTCTCTTGCCCTTTTGCACTTCTTTGTTTGATGTGACAAGTTCTTTATCCTACTGGGCTGCCTATAGCATTTTTCAATGTAAAATTTCAAGCACAAATAAACTAGAAAAAAGTTGTAGTCAAATAATTAGTAATCATACTGATTTATTGTAGCAGCATGAAAAATTCCCATTGCAATAGAACTATGAGAAATAGAAGTCCTTTCTGTTCCAAACCTGCAAAATAATAATCCTTATAAAAATCACCTCACTGTGAACTGACATGCCATTTTTGTCAAGAAATTGTCATTTTTATTGAATATATTAATCATATAATCAAATTTCTTAGTTATAAGCTTTCTTAGTGATGATTAATCTTTCTATGGAAAAAAACTGAATGGGGGAAATCCCCCCTTGTTTTGGGTGTGGAAATCTCTTTGAAATAGGATGCTGGAGTCTTTTTGTCAATTTTGCAAGAGCACTCAAAGTGAGATTTTAATTAATATCAACCTCTGTTTATTTTCTTTGCTCATATAGGTGTTGACTATTTAATACTTTTGTATCTTCCTACTCAAAAATCTTGATTATTATTATGGGATAGGGGATTTGGTATTGGCTTTCAAAAATCTCCACACACAGGGAATTCTGAAATACAAGAATTCCACTGTTTTAATTACTCAACAAGATACAAGCTTCAGTATGTCTGTTTTGGCTGGGTTTTCGAGAACTGTGTCGCGGTTTTCTCTCCTAAACTGCTTTCTCCCCCATCTATTGAGAACAAATTTCTGTCTCCCAGACTTCACTGAGGGAAATGGTTCTGGGTTTGGGGTTCACTTTTGTCTTTGTGCTTGATTCTTGTGCTTTACCTTGAGTTTCTCTGCTGCACTGGGAATCTGTCCCCATGACTGCGCTCACGGGGGAAGCCCAGCCTGTGTTAGACCCTGCCTACATTCCCGCTATGGCTTTCCTTGCCATTAATGGAGCTGCAGAGTTGATTTGTTCTGATGGCCATAGATATTGAATATTTAGGCAGTGTTTTTTTAATTACTGTTATGAGCAAATAATGTCATAGAGTAGACGTTTTCATTTCAGATTTTTGTTGTGAAGAGCTCTAGACTTTGTGTGAGAGGGAAAACTGAACAATCTCTTGCTCAAATAAATGTGGATGGCAGTCAGTTTGGTTATTACCGGACTGAACCTCTCAGTGTAGGGCAAATGAATGCTTGTGCTGGATAAAGACTGGCTAATCTGTTTTTGGATTCAAGAGATGCCATAGGCATCTAGCATGATTTTCTGTCATCATGGAAGGGGGGAGGTTAAGACGTGATGAAGAAAAAATTAGAACTGACACTTTTCTAAAGAGATGGGTTCAGAGTTGAAGCACTGACTCTGCTCTTAGTTCAGTCAGTAGTAAATCTTTCATAGACTTCAGGGAATCTGACTCCTCTCCTGTAGTGAAACACTTTTAAACAGAAATAGTTATTTTCTTTCATCACTGGAGAAATTTCCCTGGGTTTTCCAAGTACCAGGATATGTTGAATGTCTACATCATCAGTCAGCAGAGATCTCTTTGCAGACATAGATAACATACACATTTAAAGCAAGTCTTCTAAGTTAATGTTTCTTATTATATTGACCAAGTAAAAAAACTGTTCCTGTGTTTTTAGGAAGCAGAAGTTGTTAAATACTCTGTGTGCCCCAAAGGAATCTGAACTTGAAGCTACCTCTGATTTTGTATCAGCACAGTGAGATATCACTTCTTTAGCATTGTCTAGATTGTGTTGCCTCACTTAAAATCTGACTATGAAGCCCTAACTGCATGCTATATACAAATATATAATATAAAGCAAGTTATTAATAATTAGATTTTGAATTCACGATGAAAACTCCCTGTGAAAATGTAAAATATTTGTCATTTCTTTACATTAAATAATGTTGTATTTCTAATTACAAAACAGTGCACTGGATTATTTTAAAACCTTATCTGAAACTGTGTAATCATAAAAACAAACAGAATGAATATACTATTTGTCTTACTGGTGATGTCACCAAGTTACACATGATCTACACACCTTGCTGCAGCGACATCCAACAACTCAAAATATTGTTTTCTGAAAAAAGTCAAATGAACTAATTTTCAAGATACTGCATTTCAATCATATAAACATATTATTGAATGTGATAAGCCATTAATATTTAGTGTGACATACTTATTCTTTCCAAGTAGACATCAACATGAAATGAAATAAACATCACTATATCAAAGGAATTTCAAACAAAAATTGTTATCAGGATTAACCCTGTTCCTTCAATACTTCTGGATTTCAGTGAACTGCATTATTTCCATTGTGCTACAGCTGACCAAAGAAGTATGAACACACAGGGTGATGTTGTTTCTTAACCATGTTATACTAGAAAGAGTAGTTGTCCATGTGCCTTCCAAAAATGATCTTCACTGAATGATTGCCAGACAAAGTGGTTACTGGCCATCCTTCTGTTTGCTGTGTTAGGGAAAAAAATAAAAAGTATATGTGTGTATATATATAAAAATAAGCTAGGCATGGGTTTCTCACTGGTGATATGGCAGATAACATTACACCTCCCTCTGGTCACGTAGAATTTGACTTTCCAGGCTGCCACACTGCTTGTGCAGGTCAACTACATCTTGAGAATAACAAATATGCAAAACCCCTTCCCATAAAAAACCCCAACCCATAACATGATAGTTATGCCCTTGGAAGGGTTGTGTCATCTTGTATAGTGGAATAGTTTTGCTGATATTTTATAGGATAAATGCATGTTTTCTGGTATGATCTCTTACCCTTAAACTATGCACAAAATTGCCCCTGAACTCTAAAGTAATATTTTAAACTTATAATCTGTCTTATACTGTACATTCACTGTGAAGACCTAGAATGTAACTCTAGGTAGATTGTGCCTCCAGGACTCTGGAAGAGCCTGGAGTGGTAACATCTAAGATACAGCTGGGGGATAATTTAAGGACTGTTATTCGTATGATTGATTTCTCGAGTTGTTTTGCTTAGTGTGTTTTTTGTTGGATTTTTCAAAGGACTGTGGTTGATCAGTCCTCTTCTACATCACTGCAAACAAAATGTTGTAGATTCTATATTTACAAATGTAGACTGAAATCTGCCCTTAAGATGGAAATGTGAAATAATTGTAACTTCTTATGCATAGAAGACTTTGCTGGGGAAAAAAAACATCACTGTTGTAACATTAGAGCAGAATAACAGTTGACCAAGTACTGCTCAAGGTATTTTTTGGCTAAAAACTTCATGAAAGGCTTCTGAGTCTAATAATGTTTGTGGCTCTGACTTTGCTCCAGGTCTTTGGTAAATTCTGAAAACCAGAAAATGTTCACATTTTCAGCCTCTGATGGAATAATGGTTTGATAAAACACAAAATTCTCTGTATTTCTTAACTGTTGTGATCCTTGCTTAGATATTAATGTATTTTATCATGGTCTTTTGATTCTTCTTGTTAAGTGCTACCTCATGCTTTCGTCAGATGATTAGACTATATGTTTGTGCTGACAAGCCACAGAGGTGTGAAAAAGCCAGAATGGTAATCCTCCAAATTTTTAAATGAACAATCTCAGTTCTCGTATCTCTAGTGGAAACTCTATGGACTAGACTTTTTTCTGTGACACTGGTGAATGTCGTTTCATGTTGATTTGCTGTTAATCTCTGCAGGTTATATTTCAGGGGATGGTGGAGACCCAGACACAAGATGAAACTGTTGCCATTGACGATATTACTTTCAGTGAAGGGTGTTCTCTGGCATGCGGTAAGAATACCTGTTTTTCAGGAGGTGGATCATTTTACTTTGTGTTTCCCTTGCATTAAAAGAGAAAACATAAAGGAAAGCCATTTGGTATTCAAAGGCTTTCTTAACTCCATAAATGTTTTCATGTGACTTCTTTTCTTTCCTCTAAACCATCACCTGTCCTATTGCATCTAAATGCAGCTACAAAAAATGACAATAAATACCTTAAGAAATCTGGTACAGTATAAATGCAGTTTTCTGCAGGCAGAAGAGCACTAAGGCCTCAGTAGGCAGAAAAGATCCACTGGTTTTGGCCAAAGAATTGATGTGTTCAGCCAGCTCAGGAAAAGCTTTGGAGCCAACTTAAGGGAGCTTCCCAAGGCATTTGTGCATGTATTTAAATGCATGAAGGTCCTGATCCTCAGCTGTGTAGTGGGGTTACTTTGTTCTGCTCTGCTACATCCAAGAACTGTACTGTCAGACTGGTCAGCTCTGCAGCCAGACCATCCATGCATGTCGGGATTCTTTAGCAAATATCTATTTCTCTTTTCAACCCAACATGTTTTCATGGGAAAGGACTGCCACCCATCCTAGCATAAATTAGATTGCTTCCTGCTATGTATTTACACAAGAATATTGCACTGTTGCACCTATGTCACATCCTCAGGTGAGCACAGTCTTGATTCAAAGCACCCCCTTTGTTTTCTTGCCTCTGAGTCACAGCACAAGCACTGAGGATTTGGTCTTTAAATGCAACTTGAGGTATGCAATGCAGTGTTTGACACAGACCCAGCTGGGTTACATGATCAGTTTTGTGTACTGTGGTCTAAAATCAAGCTCTCTGGATTTCCCAGTGGGAAAAAACTGTTGAAAGTAGATACACGTGGTTATTAACATATCAGAGTGCTGAGCAATTGTAGGCAGATCACAGTAAGAGCAAGATACAAATCCTACTGTAATGATTCAGGCAGGCATACATATTTATCTCAGAGGGGAACTGTATTGGGCAAATAAAGTTTTGGGTAACTAAACTTGGTCATGTAAGTCTTTCCATGTTTCAACTTTCTTACAATGGGTGATCACGGAAGCAAAAGTTATGTAAGTATTTTCATGCCAGGGCCCGTCTTGCTTTTCTGTTTTCTAGCAGTACTAATTCAATGAGCAAGGATGCTAACTTAAAACTTCGGGCATACTTGCCTATGAACTCAGCTAAGTTGGAAATGTGTTGTGTTTGAAAAAAAGAATTTGAAACTGACAATGAAAGAGGACAGGTGTGTGATTCTCCCAACTTGTCTCCGCTTCTTGGAGGATTTCTGCAGGTGAAAGAGCAAGTTTAAAATGGAAAAAAATGCATTGCTAAGTTCTAGCGACCTATGTGGTTGTGTAGCCAGTTCCTGCAGGAGGATATAAATCTCTCTGTGCAAATATATTGGTTTTTTATAAGCAAAGTGCTTCTAACCCAAACAAAAATGAAAAAAAAGGCAAAATCATGCATAGAGATGAAATATTGCCTCAAAGAGATGAAAAAATCAAAAACTGAAACAGAAACAGGGTGTACTCACCAGAACTTATAAATCTAAGCTTTAAACTTACCTTACATGGCAGCTGTTGAAGTGTATAGTGTGGTATACAGATCGAGTTGCTGCACTATTAAGTACCTCAGGTATATTCTAATAAGCGCCAGTTCTTATCCTGTGCTTTGCCATTAGGAAATGTCAACTTTATTAGGTGACATCTAAATTACTTATAGTAGCCAAAACAAAGGTCAAAGAATCTTAATTTTCTCCCTGAAAGAGGATTTTTACTACTAAATATTTTCCAATAATTTAAACAAAATGTCAGATTAATGGTTGCTTGAATTTGAAATAATTTTTTCTCTAGTCCTTATGGAATGCTTGGGTAAGAATACTTTAAATGAAAACCACTTTAATTGCATTAAATTTGTAGTTAAAATTTACATTTTTAGTGTACCGTTCATGATTTTCAGATCCACTATAAATGCTCATAAGAAATGACCCGTGCATTTGTATTCATTGGTACGACCGTGCTTTGAGGGTTGTGAGTAAAACTGCTTAAACATTTGTGCTTTCAGGAGTTTCATGATACCAACTGTGATGGCTAAGTATAAATGTAATTTTATTAAGTTTTAAGATTTTCTTCCTTTCTCTCCCTCCCCTGTTTAAACTGCACCCCTTCAGTCTTTTGTCCAGTTCTGCTAGACAGTAAACTTCATGCATTTAAAAAAGAAAAAACAAAACCCTATCTTCAGTACAGCAATTTTAAGATACTCCACAGTTTATGCTTTTCTATCAGCTGCCAAATTGTTTCAGTTATCACTCGAAACCACTACAGCTTTTTGTTATACAACTGCATAGGTAGTGCAGAAAGAATATTTTAGCTGTCACACAGACAATATCGAAGTTAGACTCATAAACATACATAATACAAAATCTCCTTCAATTATACCTTTAACAGACCTTTGTTTCAAATGCTTCATATTCTTATCCAAGTGTCTGATTGACCTGCAGAACTCCATATTGACTCCTGACAAATTGTCTTTCTGACGAACTTCACTAAGATTGTAGTTCTCATCTTGCCATAGGGACGAAAGCAAAGAGCCCCAAGGCATGAAAGTGGAAACCTATAAGGATAATAACGATTTTGTCCTCAAGTAACTTGTAACACAAAAGTGGTATACCTTTTCTGCAAAGCTAGGATTTTTTCTCATAAACTGGAATGATTCTATATGTATTACTTATAATGTATAAATTTTGACAAAAATTCAGTATGAATGCTTCATCTGAAAACGTCTCAAACTTAATTCCATAGTTAATTCTAATTATGCAAAGATGTAGCCTTCAATATCACAGATGCAGGGTCTTTCAGACAAGCTGCTAAGGGATAGGAGTCAGAAAATCCAAAATACTAATCTTACTTTTTTCTGACATGCTGCTGAATTAAGAGCTGGAAAATGGGGTTTTTGTCCCCAAAAGACTGAGATTATTATCAAACAAACCACCTCAGAAATATTTACAACCAAATTTAAAAAATGCAGAATGAATCAAAATGCTTTGTTTCAATAATTAAAAAGTGACTAAAATGCTTGATTCCTTTTAAGAGCATTTGCAATTTTTTAAAAATGTTTAAATTTGACATAATCCATTCTTTTATAGACTGTGCTAGAATTTTGCATTTTCCATGGGAAATAAGTCTTATTTAATATGCATGGTTTGAAAAAAGTGCACATGCTTATGCAGCTCTGGAACAAAGAAGAAATGAGAGGTTTGTAGCATCAGCTGGACAGGATGTCTCACTGAGACGTCAGTACTGTGCATAACGCAACTCTGTGGTGCATCAGATGGTAATGTCTATGTGTACTGACATAAAATTGTTTCCTCAGTACAGGTAGGAATATCCACATTTTCTCTGAGATACCTTGACCACTACTTATACGTCTGTCTCAGAAGATTGTCTTTCCCTTGCAATAATATTAAGAAATGGATCTTCCATTATCATACTGCAATCCTGTTTAAAATAATTTCTTTCTTTCTGTAGCCATTATTAATTACACAAAATTTTGTAGCTACAATCTGGTATCTCAGACTTCGTAGGATCATAGAATCAGAGAATGGTTTGGGTTGGAAGGGACCT
>Ga0181612_144218_pt1 | contig 18955 bp, 5 predicted proteins | sample HoacroProtozoa21_FD_119630 | JGI IMG/M metagenome (GOLD analysis project Ga0181612, IMG submission 119630) | Hoatzin crop microbial communities from Cojedes, Venezuel. Combined Assembly of Gp0051906, Gp0051904, Gp0051908 | reverse complement strand
GAGTGATGGTGTTTGTCTTCCCAAGTAACCATTACATGTGATGGAGCCCTGCTTTCCTGGTGATGGCTGAACAGCTATCTGCCGATGGGAAGCAGTGAATTAATTCTTTGTTTTGCTTTGCTTGCATGTGTGGTTTTGCTTTAGCTATTAAACTGTCTTTATCTCAACCCCTGAGTTTTCTCATTTTTACCCTTCTGATTCTCTCCCCCATCCCACTGTGGGGGGAGTGAGCAAGTGGCTATGTGGTGCTTAGTTGCTGGGTGGGGTTAAATCAAGTCAGGAAGTCACCTGAGTGAGATGAGAAGTCACCTGGATATCTGACTTCAGCATTAGCCAGCCATGAGATGTGGTGTTCCACCTTTCCACCCTTAGGAGGCTTAGATACACAAAGGGTCGTACTATTTTTCAAGAACATATATTCTTGTAAAGAAGTATCTTGCTGTTCTTGAAAGACTCATTTGAGCAACCACCTACTTCCTTTGGTGAAACAGGACCTTAACATACATGGAACTAAGAGTGTGGTTAATCATAAAGACGTGTGATTGGTACAGTCTTCTCATGCCAGCCTAAAAATTAGCAAGCAACAGCTGATGATATACTCTATGTTTAATTGTCTTCTTTTTCCCCCAGCAGAGAAAGCCTTGTCTTTTTCCAGTTGGTCTGTTTAGGAACATTGTTCAGCCAGCATTCAACACACTAAAATAAGCATGTTCCCCATCACAAGCCTGTTTTCTTCAGAGTGAGTGCGTAGGTTTTCAAATTTCTCCCAGTCACAAGGAGCATTTACAGATTATAGCCAACATTGCTGCCGAACTAGTGACAATGTGGTCCAATAAATCCCCTCCTTTTAAGAGCCATTCATGCCCTCTAGCACCTCAGACCAGGGTAATCCATTCCATGTGTTTCTAGGTTGCATCAAGACAGTTATAGGAAAATTAGGAATGCAGGTCTCTTTTTTCATTCTTTTTTTTTTTTTAATAGGCCAGAACAAAATACAGAGGAATATTTATACCTATGTGTCTCTGTATTATTCAAATTAGGTAAATGATTGATGCTCGAGCCTACTAAGGTAACCTTGGCACATGCACATGTGAGCAAGTATTCCTATGATGTATCAACTGCTGACTTTATTTTACAGACATGAAGCATATGTTTTGAAAGACTTTGTGCTGATCCTAAAGGCACCCGAGTTTAACGGATGAAAACACAGGAGTGTCATATTCTGTGGAGATCAAATTTAAATTCATTCAGCATAGCTCAGTCTCGTGTCCTCATATTATTACCTTGTTGTGATGCTTCAGATTAATATCCATGCTGGCATCATACTATTGTTACAGGTCCATGAGTGCACGGGGATTTCTGACAAGATCTTCTATTTCATACCTCCCCGGTGTTTCCCAGTGTCAGCAGGAATAGGAGACACATCTTAGAAGCGAAAGCTCCTCCTACAGCTCTCAGGAGTGAATTGTCTGCAACACCCACTTTCCTATCAGCAAATTAAGAGACCCAGGTGTACATTGGCTAATTCACAACACATACTAAATACCTGAAGCTCCCTGGCAAGGGTTTTCAAGGATAGTGCTGGATAGGTTTCCCTTATTTCCACAGCCCATTGCAGTTAGATTATTCCAGTGCTGCAACGGTAGAATGTTCTAATCCAATACAAATATAGGTTGTTCCAATTTTCTACTTATAAATTAATCCTTTTATATGCAAGATACACAAGAAAGGCTAACTTATAACACACAGCTAAGACATCTTTTTCAACCAAATGCTGAAGCTCTTGCACTTGAAACAAAACAAGTTAAATATGCAAAACAAAAGCAAATTGCTTTAAAAAGTTATTTCCACATCTGTGTTTATTAGAAATTTTTGATTCTAGGTAGAATCATATAAGGACTGTATTTATTAAATTTTGGTGTAGTAAGTATCAGAAATGTCTCAAGAAACCCTTTGAGGCATTGTAAAAAATCAGACAAAGCATAAAAGATTTGTGTCAGATTAAGTGTCCAAACTTTGCCTGTTTTGAGCTCTGAAACTTCTGAGGTGTGAGTTACCACTAATATCTGTCCTGTTGTTAGTTCATTGCATTTCCTCAGCAACACGCCTAGTATCTTTCTGCAGTATCAGCAACAATAAAAAATATTTTTGACAGCGTTTTAGAAGTCCCAGCAGCTAAGGTCGTGCTGTTCAGTGAGGGACTCCACTGCTATATTGGAAGCTACAATAAACATCTGCCTCCAAAGAAAACAGTGACCCACAAAGCGCCAGCAGTCTCATATTGTTACAGCTCAGAGCACTCCACCCTTATGGGACACACCAGGTCTGAGCTGCAGAAGGGTGAGTGTGAGCTCGCTGTGCACAAAGGGAGGCTCTCATCAACAAGAGGCCAGAGTTAGGAAAGGAATCCTAAACAGGAAAGTCAACAAAATACAAATGCTCTCCTCCTTTTCAGAGGTTGACCTATGGCAGATTTTTCTCATGTGTACCACATCTTAGCCATTAACCAGGCAAGCCTCTGGGATAAGGGTCTCATGAGAAGGAGAAAGACTACAATTGTTCTGGAAATAATATATTATGTCCTGATTAAATAAAAAGCTGTGCATCAGCAATTTGGCCAATAAAAATGGCAGCTTGAGATGTTAGTGACTAAATTGCAGCTTAGGAATTTGTTGCCCACCATCAATTATTTAATACAGCTTGGAGAAACACGAAAAATTTCAATCATGCTTCTAGCTAGAAATAAGCAGCCCATTAAAGCAGATATTCTTGAAATAGTGGTGTTCAGAAGGAACTTTCAAGGGAAAGTGTTATAATTTCTATCAAATGGTAACTGCACATTAAGGGTAGAAGGGGAAAGGTTCCCTTAACACTTAAGAACTCATTTGAGGACATGCGAAGCAGAGAGAGACAGATGGCTTCTATCATCACAAAAGGAAATAAAGTGGCGAAAATTGTTGCTTACAAAGACTGATGGACTTAAAGTGAACTGATGGCTAATTACTGATTACTCATATAGTAACTCTAAGAGTGAACGGATTGATTTTATGTGTAAAAATAATTCTCCTTGACAGCAAGGTTAGGAGTTTTTTTAGCAGAACACTGAGAAAGATTTCAGAGCTGCCTCTCAGTGTAACTGTGGTCTTCTGTGTTGTTCTCATGAGCAATGTGCAGAAGTGATGCATTATCAGAGCCACCAAGGAGGGAAAACCTGTTCACTTTTAAGATCTTCAGTTGCTGAACTACAGGTCATAAGGCCAGAAAGGAGATTTGGGGATTGTTTTTCCAGTCATAGGTTCTGGCACATTTTATACCCATAAACGTTAAAAATTTCACTGTAGTTGCATACTATTTAGTTGGATAGATCACTAGACATTTATACCTACACAATAAATGAGCACAAACACAGTATAATACTACTGAAATTTCTGACAAGGATGGTTTTCATATCACTTAAAAGAGGTATATGAATATACAGTAGAAAACCATTTATTCCTCTAAAATAAACTCAGAAAAAAAGAGCACTATGTTTGTGCTAAGCATCTAATATTAATGGCATCTAATATTAATGCTATCCACATATATAGGAAAAATTGACAAATTTAATCTATAATAACCACGCACTCCTGAAAATAAGGAAGAAACTGCCTCAAAAGAAGAGATACATTTTAGCATTAGTATTCAGCAGCAGAGTTTAAACACTTTCAGAACACAATATCCTTAGGGTGTGATTTGAGCCAGTTTCTATCCAAACCACCTGGAAGATACCGCTATTGAACATCCAAACTTGCAATCATATTTTTAAAGCCCTGAAGTCAATATGTTATTTACTGTGTTGAAAACTTGCATAATGAACAATAAATCACACACAACTTGTCACTTTAGATATTTGTGGGGCGATGTGGCTGGTATATGCTAAACTGAGACTGCATGCACTCCCAGTCTAAAAGAGATGAAAATGGGCAGAGACTAAAATGCTGTTGGCCCCTGGTAAATTCCTCGCTTTGCAGAAATGTGTGCAAGAGAAAACACCTGCAAGCTCACCTAGTTCAGTCAATGCCTGTGGGAGTACAATAAATGGAACAAGAGGTGATTGACCTCTGAAGTGACATACTGTTATGTAGAGTTCTCTTTTTAATAAATAAATAGACTCAGTCCCTGAAGTAATATCAGAATTTTCCTCATCCAGTTGCAGCATTATAACAAACTCCTCGTGTTCACTACAATATCATATACAACCTCTCATGTTGTAAATGACTTCCACATATTATAAAAAACAATAGCCATACAGAGGGAATGATTGCTGATAGGAGGAGGATTCTGCTTAAGCCACACAGAACACCAATTTTGCTATCTAATTAAAAAATCACTACCAGGTTAAATCTTTGCAGTAAATCCTTCCTCTCCTCATTTTAAATAGGTAACGAATGACTGTTCATGGAAACCTGTGGGTACGACACATCAATAAATACAGTTTCTGCCGTAGCTGTTACCATCCTCTCTCACTGCTAAGCACGTACATATATGCCATGAAAACACCAGAATAGAGGAATAGTCGTTTCATTTAAAGATTAATTTTGTGTTGAAGCTTGCATTTTTGTGTGCAAAGAGAACACTGGAAGGTGCTGACCTTGAGAGGGAGAAAACCTCTTTCCCCCAGAAGCTCAAATTTCAATGAAGAGGGCTGCCAAGGAGAGCATGCTGGGTCACTGAGAAGCCTCCATGAGGAATGAAGAACTGTGCCTCTTTTAATCAAACCCCTGCGGAGTGCTGCCTGTATGCTTTGACAGCACTACCTGTATGAACTATCAGGGCAAGACTCCTGGTTCCACTTTGTATTTTGAGCCACGTCACAACAGCGCACCTCAGACCTCCATGAGGATTATCTGGACCACACTACTACTGCTGCTCCAGACCCAGTCCATCTTGCAGGCACTGCTGTATAACAAAGTCAGCAATCCCACACTTCTTCAGTACAAGACAGTGTCTCTTCTACAAGTTCCCCCCACTAGGCCAAGACAAGGAATGCCATGAAAAGCAATGGTTTCTTGGAAAATTATTTGAACAATGAAGCATTGAAAATCACATCAAGCAAGCACTATGATAAAGAAGAAGCAGAACTACAAAACTCATTTTTGCCGTGTATTACCTCACAAGAAAGTGAAATCAATTAATTCACGTAAACACATCATGTTAAATTAAGGCAGTTCTGGCTCCCAGATGTTCATGGAATCTAAAAATATTAGTGCTGGTATAAACGTGTTACTCTGCTCAGCAGTCTGCAGACTTTCTAGTAGGTTTGTTGTGCCCTGCTGAATATCAAGGTCAATGAAGAAAACCTTGTATTTGCTGATGACTGATTTCCATGAAGTGCATACCAGACAATTGCGTTTGCTTGTCAGACTCCGATTTCTTTTTAATACAGGCTTGAACCCTCAATTTAACAGGAAAGAAAGTGGAAAGATAAGTTCCCTTTTCTATGCTCTGTTATCAGCCATGCAACAGTGGAGCTTTTCACAACATCAGGAAATACAGATATTTTCCTTTAGAAAGTAACAAGTAACATTTCTAATGCCCTTTGCATTTGAGATTTACACATTGTTTTTATCAGAAGGCTATTAAAAACTAATTACAAAGGTCATAGTTTACACTTCATGAAAGGTGTCTATCTGAAACCTGCTGAGATCACTTCGTAAAGATAAACCTTTCAACACACTGAAAAAGTCAGCTGGATTTTTCTTGTCTTGGTATCCACATCAAGGTTACATTGAAATGATAAATTGAATTCTGAGTATTAAACTGCCATTTAGTTAACACTTCAGTGTTGCCTACCAACAGAGGTATCCATTTGTGGTTCTCAGAATTATTAACAAAGACTGTCTTTAGTGTTAGAGGTTCTAAAAGGTTCAACATCACACTTTCAAATGTTTCATAATTCAGTTCACTTTCCCACTAAACTAAGTGTTACTCTTCTTTTTTTTAATGAGGCAGAAAACTTGCATTTTAACCAAAGAGCCTCTGAACAATGAGGTGATAATATTTACTACCCTTATATATCAACTACCAGAAGTTTCAGTTTCTAATCTCCTGGATGATTTAAAGCCATGGACTGAAAACCGGTTCTACGTGCTACCACTTGAACTTTATGTTTTCCGTACATCCTCAGAATACAGATCCTCTGCTTAGCATTCCCTTTTTGTATTTAAACTCACTGTCCAGATTAGTGTTCCCAGAAAACTCACTGACTCTACAGTCTGTCAGAAAACCCTTTTTACTAGCAAAGTCACCTCTTTAGACTCCACAGAGCCTCTGAGTTCTCTCCTGTTATAGGTCACATGAAGCTTTGTCTAAGAGACTTCATGCGTGTGGTAAAGATGAGTAAATAGAGGACAATGGATGCTGGGAACACTGCTGTGTTCACAGCTGTGAAAACATAGCTGGAAATACTTTGCACTGCTTTGCAGTGATGTTCAGGCACTGGCTTACTTGGGGACAGCACTCCACAACTGCATCACATCAGCTGAAACACTTTTCTGCGCTTCTCAACTATCTCTGTCACCTCATTGTTCCAGAGATTGCAACAGTCCTTGTTTTCCACTGATCGAGTTATGACCTCTAACAGACTCTATCCTCTAATTATTTTGGAGATGATAGTCAAGACCACAAGCTAACAGTGTAAGTTGAGCAAGGGAGAGCTGTCAGAATATTGAAGAGGCAGGCAACCACATTTCACATTAGCTGAAGCAGTGGCTTTGGCTTGGTCGTCTGCTGCAAACATAATGAAATACAGTAATTCATCAGGAAGTAGCCAAGTTGTTACTACAAGCCTGTCCTCCCCCAGGAGAGTGAGCTATCTATTCATCACTAACTTCAAAGTGAGGAGTATTTTACCTATTGATGGTATTTGGCCACCGAGGTTCCCCTGGGTCAGCAAGCTGGTTGTGAAGTCTGTCTTCAAACGGAGGAAAGGGAGGCATTCCAGCTTGGTCTTTTAAAGATGTGACACCCACAGATCTGCATAACTTCAGTTTTGCCCATGGTGGATTTTACCCAACTTTCTTCAACAGAGCAGGATCTCAAGTTCCATGACAACTTAGCAATGGTAGTTACAGCCTCAGGGGACAATGAGACATAGAGTCTGATAATGGCCTGCTAAGCAAAGTAACTGTCTTTTCTTATTTCATAGACTTACTTACCAGAGAAAAGAGTAGTTTATTTTTTTGTGTGTTTGTGTGTTTCACAAATGGGGGAAATGCCAATGCCAATGCTAAATATTTTTTTCTGTTAACTTTGTATTGACTAGCCTTTGAAAACCTTGAGTTATAAACAGTCATAATCACCAACAAGTGATAAAGTTCAATGCTATGTGTTTTCTAGGGGAGGAAGCTTCTATTTACTCTTCAAAGGTGGCATCATATGCTCTGAGAAACCTGTGTATCAGCATGCATAGCATGCACACATGCACACTGCACGCTTAAAGACAAAGCATACAGTGTTGCTTCAAGGACTTACCCAACAGAGGTGTGAAATGCAAGAAATTCCACTAAAATCCATCAGGTTTGTTCAATCTTTTTCTGTTTTGGCCCTCTTTGGAACCTGTCTGCAGAGAGAACTGTACTTTCTATCTGGAAAAAAAAAATCAATAAAAAGTAAGTGCATGTGGAGAAGAGCATATCTAAATTAGAAAATCTTGTCTTAAAAGTATATTTATTTTGATTGGACAGTTTAACAGTCATAGGCCTGCTTAGTCTTTTCTCTGAAGACTTTATTCACCCCAAGTCTAAGTACACTTCAAAATTGCCCTCTAACTGAAAAGCTAGTCCACTTACAGATTTGGTGAAACAATGACACTCTCCGGTGAGTTCCAGAAGAGACAGTTCTTTAAAAAATAGTGGGTTTAAAGTGTATTTACTTCTACTCATACTCTCTTATGGTTTTCTTTTTTATATTTTTATGAATGTACATTTTAAAAGCAATAAGATGAAAAATATTTTTTCAAATCACTGTGTTTAAAAGGTAATATTGTAATATTTCAAGTATTTATGTATAATACATGTTAGAAGTAGCAGAATGTACTAAAGTGTCACTGCAATTAGCATGTTTTCAAACAATAAAAAAAGAAATTTTAAAATTCTAAAATAATAAAACTTACAAATAATGCATTTTCCAGAGCGTTTCCAAAGTTTTTTGGAAACAAAATTGAAAATTTATTTCATTTCTTCCTAAATCTTCTAAAAAAAGATCATTTTACATTTTTAGCTCCCTTATTTGGTGGGGATGACCCTTTTTAACTTTCACAAGTGCACATTATTAAGAATAAAGTGAAATAAGTGTTGGAATGTAAAGAAAAACATTTATTGGAATTTCATTATAGCAAAATATATATATTATAGTGACTGTCTTCAAGTGGAGTTTCATTGGTGTAATGGCACATTTACTTAAAGTACCTTAATATGTTTTCTTCTGTGGTGAATGAAACAGGCATTTGTGCATATTTCTGGTCAGTAACCTGGATTTCACCCAAGAAATACTTGACATATCTCATCAATGTCATCTCTTAAAGGATACAGCCTACAATGCCCAGAATATTGACCGACTGTGCTGAGGAAGAAACAATAATTGTACATTCCTCTAGCTTTTCCTACTTCATAAAATTGGTAGATAGAGAGAATATGAAAGTAGAATTTTCCCTCTAAAACAAAAAACAAAATCTGAAAGTTTTTAACATTTACAATAATTATGTTCAACTTTTAATGAAGGAAATATTTTGGTTCTTTGAAATTATAAGAATTCTTCCGTGACATGGTATATCAGTGAAGAGGACATATAAATTATTCCAGGGCCTTGTAGGTCATGTTCCCATTTGGAAACTACATTTATTTTCATTATCATTGTGGATATAACTTCTGTCATTCTTACAGTTTTTTCTTCTCTTTCACGTCTGTACTTTATTTGTGCCAATGTTAAGAGATATTGTTCACAGATACTTGCTATATTCTTTCAATAAAATTTGACCACTTCCAACCACAAATTTCTCAATCCCAAATCTAACCTATCAAACAAAAATATAACTTTTCCACTCATTTTCCAGTCACTGGAGTTTCTCGGTCACTCACCTTCTTGTGACTATATCTTAGCAGTTGTCCAGAAGGAGACAGCAATTATGGATATCACCAGATATGAGTTATCAGGGTACAACAGACTTTCACAAGCTATCATCAATAGCAACATACTCTCATCATTTACTTTCAGCAGGTCCCCATGAAGTGTTTTTCAGGATAAGAGTTGCCCTGGTGCTTTTACAAAGCCACTAATTGATCTGCATGATCACACGGGTCCTGTTTCAGCAATGTGTTTAAGCAAGGCGCCTAACATTAAGATTAAAGGTAAGCTTGTGCTTAGATACCTTGTTGCCCTCGGGTCATAATGAGAGAACTTATTACCAAGTTACAATAGACTCTTAACTCTGAATTTCCTGCCTCTTTTAGTACAAAAGCTCACCCTTAACCTTTCCATAACAGGGATTTTTCATTTAAAGCCCCACGGGGTTAAAAGACAGATGAGCTGGTAGTAAGACGAGGTACATAAATGCTTTGCACATTGACAGCACCTACCCTGGAATGTGCTTTGCAGAAAAAGTGCTGCCATATGTTGAAGAAAGTCTTCATATCTGCTTTTATTTCTTTAATACCTTCCAGACAACAGAACAGGACACATCTTCTATCAGAGCAGCAGTTTGAGTAGTCATACAACCCCTGACATTTGGCAGATATACTGTAATGCCTGCCTCTAACCACTGCTGTAACTCAGGCTCCAACAAGCAGGAAATTTTGAGACCTATTACCCTTCCCTGTTGCTTTTATTAATGCATGCACTGCATGCAAATATCTGATCTAGGTGAAACTTCAATTAGTTTCCAGTATGTAGAGAGCACTGGCATCCTCCCCTGGTAAAACCACTACCAGGTTGAAATGACTAGACTGTTGAGCAGATGGAGTTTATTACTATTCAGGTTTAAATACCGGTTAACTTTCCAAAGTTCAGCATTAAAAAGCAAACACACAGGTTTCAGACAAATCAGACAGAATTTAGAAATGCCTGCTGTAGGTGACCCTGCTTCGTCAGGAGGGTTGGACTAGATGACCCACAGAGGTCCCTTCCAACCACTACCATTCTGTGATTCTGTGATTCTGTGAAATATATGGACCTGGTTTTAGAATTAGTCAGAGCCTGACAGCAAAACAATATTTGATATTATAAAAAAATTATGAGATCTTTTCCCCCTAAAGCCAAGCTTTGCAAGTTAGTTACTATGATAAAACTTACATATTTTTCAAAAAAGGAAACTACTTGATTCATTTCAATTCAGTTACCAACAGCAGATTAAAAAAGTGTACAAATCAATTATACATATATTATAGTGATCTTCAAATTAAGCAGAACTAAAATGAGGGAACATTTGCCGACTTCCAAAAGTGATGTGCTGAAATACAGAAGTGTGAAAGGCTTGCCTTAAGTCTAAAAGTGAGAGGAGAGGACTCCATGTCCAAGAAGTGTTTAAATCCTTCTTTTCAGGGGATATTATTTGGGATTTGTGACCAAAACGGGTGACAGTGTGAACAGACTGATATGCAAACAGCATAGCCATGTTATAGTGCAGTCGTACTTAGATCTGGTCCAGGCCCGTGACTTATAAATCCAATTTGAATGGTGATTCAGCACACCAGTTCTCTCACCTCTCAGAAGAAAGCACAAAATATCAACTAGGTTTGGCAAAGGTGTCTGCGCTGTTTGCAGGATAATCACCGCATGGCTAAGATAAAAGAGGTGAGGTACCAGCAGTGTCTAACTGCATGGTAGTGGTTAGAGTACACACTTTAGAGGAAGTGACAAAAGTTTTGATCCTAAATAAATTTTAAAATCATTGTCTATTCCGAAATTCATAGCTATTTCCTGCAGTAGACCACTAAGGTATTAACACCTCTAGCAGTGCTTTGAGATGTAAGGCTAACAAACACTGTCTGTGCTCAGTGCAGCATCCAGTGCTGCGAAAGCACTGCTGGGTTATACCTCCTACACGCTTTGGCAGAATGTGGGTATCTTTCACCACGCATTCGAGTGCCAAGGGAATGGTGTTGTCTTAAAATGTTTGGAGCCGATTACATTTAGGCTTCTTTAGGATCAGGAAATGGTATGCCAAACAGCATTCTCTGCCTCTGCATCCCAGGCACTGCCTGTATGCCAAGGGTAAGTGTGCATCTGCTGTGCATCTTCCAGCCAAGGCTTGCTTGCCCACCTCCACCTGCGTCTTGTGGTTATACACTGCAGCTCCTCCTGTTGCTAAGAAAGCTCTGTTATCACCCACTTAGGAAGAGCTTCGATGCAATGTGAATGGTGGCTCAGCTCAAGTGCCAGACTCCTCATGGCTCTTGCATTACCACTCCAGTGATGTGCTGAGATGGCTCTCTCATCAGGGTGAGTTTTCATCTTTTCCTTGGCATATATATAAAACAAATAAATGAAGAGGTCATAATCACATCTTCTGTTCCTGAGATCAGTCAGCTTTAACCTAGCAAGAAATGAAAATCACTTTTCACAAATTCAGCTGATAGCTGTGTCCAATATTTAGCAACACACAACATTCAGCTCCAGTCTAACCCTATTGTATTAAATTACGCAAAATGTCATCATGTCTTTACCAGTCTTTATTAACTCAGAGATATTTTGCATTTTATTGACAATTACAAGTAGGTTTTTTTCCATAAATTTCATGCACATTTTAATAAGATTTGTGTGATTGATTGCTACCCGGACTGTTAATAGCTGCAACACCAGGGCTAACCAGTATGCATAACCCCTAGAAATGAGTCTAGTTGAATGCCAACCAAGAACAACATGGACTGTGTGTTTGACTGCTCTTTGCTGAATTTTATGGGATAAGTGGATCATTTTCTGCCAGCTTTGTCAACAGTTTTCACGGTGACATTATGAAAACCAACATCTCTCAGGCCAACAGCAAACTTCACACATTTTGAGATAAATCATTCTTGGCAGCTTGTATCAAATGATGATGGAAAAAGTTGCTGGAGTTCAGTCCTTCCTGCTTTTATCTGGAGACCTTTAGTCTGATGAAATGCCCCACACAACTGATTCAGAAGACTGCTCACTTTTTAAATCTAATGGGCAAGACTGATGTCTGGAGTCAGGTTATACTTTTACAGAACCAAATTTAAAATCTCTTTTGATATTCTGAAATGGTGAGAGTTGATTAAATTCATCTACTGATGTTAAGTAAGTTTTTTGATCCTTCCCTCATTCAGTAATTCACGTCATCAGAACACCTAGATGCTGTTGTCTCCGAGGCTTGTTATATATCGTACAAGGCTAAATCTAGGGTGAATCTTCTTCTGTGTCAAAACATAGAGATATTTTGAGCTATGTAAGACACAATTTTACTCCCTCCCGTTGAATAATGATGCAAAGGGGCAAGTCTGAAGGTGTTTGGGCCTCCATAAAGAAGGAATGGGGCCAGATTCTTTTCAGTGGTGCCCAGCGACAGAACAAGGGGCAACGGACACAAACTGAAGCATAGGAAGTTCCGTCTGAACATGAGGAAGAACTTCTTCACTTTGAGGGTGACAGAACACTGGAACAGGTTGCCCAGGGAGGTTGTGGAGTCTCCTTCTCTGGAGATATTCCAGACACGCCTGGACGCGGTCTTGTGCAGCCTGCTCTAGGTGACCCTGCTTCGGCAGGGGGGTTGGACTAGATGATCCACAGAGATCCCTTCCAATCCCTACCATTCTGTGATTCTGTGACTATCTGTAGGGCATAGGAAATAAAAACATCAGGTCATGAATGAACTGTTTTTCTTCAGACAAATCTCTAAGAAAAAAGGCTCTACATGCTGACTCGGTACCAGCGCTTTGCTTCAGGAAGGCAGCGACTGATCTGGAAAACATTTCCGTCAGCAGGAGCTATAGATCTTCTCCCAGCTGGATTTTGCTTTCTCCTTTTCAAATTCTGCCCTCCATGTCTCACATCTCTCACGGGCTTATTGAGGCACCAGGCTCACCCCTCCATTAGAGTCTTACAAAGACAGGCCCAGGTTCATCTGCCCGAAACAGGAAGTTACTAAAGGTGAATTTGGAACCACAAACAACTAAAACGCCTCCAACATGACAGCGAGCTGTTACAGGCTGCCATCCGTGAGCAGCACAAAGTCCAGAGCGTCATTCGTAAGGTAGTGGGGGCCAGCTGAAAATCACCTCTGTTTCCCCACAATTTAAGTACAGGTCATGCTCAAGCAACCAGCCTGAAAGTCATGGTAGGCACCTAATCAAGACAGAAATTGCCTCCCTGGTGGCAGCTCAGATAGAAAAAGGAACCTGCATGTCATCACCCCAAATAGCTAGCTGGAGTTACATTTCTGCATGACGGCAACTTTAAAGTAATACACAAACAGAACAGCATGGATCCAAAAATTTTGCCCTGTAGGATTTCTCAGAGGACTTTCACTAGACTGGGGGAAAATTACATCCATAAAATTATGTTTACTGTATGAAATAAAGTTAGTTTGAGACACTTCATGCATCCTCCAGATACTGAAAATGGCACCGAGAATAACTTTTTTGAAGAAATAATGGAAAATCAATTGTAGTGGAGGAGGTGTTATAAAGCAACATTTACACATGAATCATTAACACATTAAACACACACTGAGCTTTGGAAAGGTCTGAATCCCAAATGAAACACCATTGAAACTACTGCAATACTGTTCAATGTACTGTAACAGTCAAAAAAGTAATACATTGCTATTTTACATAAGAAAGGGAATAGGACAAGGTGAAAGACAGTATGGTTATCATAGAAATCAAATTTATACTCAAGTGGTATACTGTGTTCACCTGAAGATTTTTCATTTCAAAAGGAACAGATGATAGCTGATTAATTCAGAGACCGGTGATAGATGTGATTGGAACTGCTTAATCTCTATACCAAAGTGATAGGGCAAGGAAGACATTCTTGAAGAAATATAATAAACCGATAGAAAATCTAATTTATTAATTTCTATTCATCTTTTCTTGCAAAAGATGACCACTCAGGTGAAAAAAGGAAGATCCTAGACTCCTATGTATCATCCCTTCTTCCTTATATAGGGCAATTAGCCTGTGGAATTCTTTGCTGCAAGGTTATGACCTAAATGACAAGAGCAGAATAAATAAGTCGTCAAAATAATTTTTTGTAATCAAGCAGCAGTAATGATCAGCAGAAACCATCCAGTGACTTGCAAGGTCAGCATTGTCAGTTCATGAGTTTAGGGAAGAAAGTTTCTCCCGTCTTATCAAGGAATGGTTTTGAACCTCTTCTCTTGTTTCATTTTTGTTTTTCTCTCTCTCACATCTCCCTTTTAAGCCAGTATTTGGAGCAGATAAATTCAAACACTAAAGTTTCAGTTAAGAAACCCAAACATGATAAAGGATGTTCTTAAGTTTATTGTCTTCCCAAAAATTTTTTAACACACGTATACATATGTATATACACACACACTGGATTTAGTGATAATAGACCTACCACCAGTTTCCACCAGTATTAAGTTTACAGGGGTGAGGTGAGATATCTTCTTATGGAGTGTGTTCCATTTACCATAGAATTACTATGTGGGCACTGCATGTAAAGGAGAAGATTTTATTCCATGATGAAGCATACTTACAATAAATACACTCTTTTTGCACATACCTCTTTTCCCCCAGGGATAATAATTTCTTTCAGCATCTCCTTAAAGCAGAGATCCATCCCTGGGTTGAAGCCATTCTGTTACAAAATGGAGTCTAGAATATAGAGCAATGAAGCTGAATTTTTAAAACATGGGAAACTAGATTGCAATTTTACTAAAAATATTTCATTTACACCTATTCAGCTGTTCAGTCTTGAACACGTCTTGCTTTCTCTTCAGAAGAGCATGCTCTACTTCAACACCTCACTACAATGTCTTATCAAATTATCTGGGTTTTTTTTTCAGTTTGACTGCTTTTCAACTGAAAGTGGTTACCTACATTTCCCTTCATTTTGATTTTTTTTTTCTTGAATGGCTTATTATTGCCCTAGTTTGCATATGAAAATAGTCTTCCTTTTAAACAAGGAATTATGTCTGCTTCCCAGAGAGGACAGAGCGTTCAGTCTGTAATAAACTTTGTATGAACTACATAGAATAAGAGCATACAATATGGAGCAGCAGGCTTTAAAATATAAATATACCTATATACTTTATTTGAGGTCAAAAGTCACAGATGTATTTTAAGTATTAACAACTGCGAGATGAAACCGAATAATCTTTTGCTAAGAAAACAGCCAATTTGACAGCACAAACAGGCTCAGATTATGGCAATCACAGTGAACTATCTTCTGTAAGTTAGGTGGGTGAGCAGGCTATTAACTGGAGCTCCTGCCTGCCTGTTTTTCCACCAGGCTACTCTGCTGCCCTGCAACGAGCAGAACAAAGCAAAAACCACAAAACCAGCCCCAGAGCAATGTTTTCACCCACACTTTAAAGTGTTACAACCTAGAAGTCGGCCCTAATAGTAACCTTCCTAGCTTAAAAGCAGAACTGGTGGAAATGAGGAGCGTACTGCCAGAAATGTATTCCATGCATTGGCTGCATAAAACCAAGAAGGTACATGGACACCTTTTTTCCCTATTTGACTTTTAAATACCCTGGGTACCTAACATTACATCTTTGGGCACACTCAAAACCATCAAGATCTAACCAGCTTGTGCAGAAGACCAATTAAAACCTAAGGACACGGCAGAGGGAGTTCAGTATCTGCCCTTTGGATACACAACGTACACCTAATGGATGGCGCCTGTCAGGCTGCAGCAAGGCTCACCCTGTCGTCGTCAGCAACTGCAGGAGCCAGAGCAGCAGCAGGGCACAGGTGATGGACTCCTGCTTCCAAAGTGACAGGGAGCTGAGCATAGTGTATTGCACCTCTGTCCTGGGCCCGTGGGCAGCGGGTGTGGGTGGAGGCCCCGGGTGAGGCTGGTCAGGGCCATTAGGGACCTGACACCCACTTCAGGACCAATGCCTTCCTCTACACCTGCATTATACTCACAGAATCATACAGTAGTTTGGATTGGAAGAGACCATTAAAGATCATCCAGTCCAAGCGCTGTGCAATGAGCAGGGACATCCACCACTAGATCAGGTTCTTCCCTCCCCTCTCTCCACAGCAGCAGCCACTCAAGTACCAACTTGCACCTAGAACAACCCTCCCTGAGGACAGCCTTACCCTGTCAACGCACCCACACACTCCTCCCAGCCCACAGGCAGCAGCAGAAGCAATCACTCTGTGTCTGACTGGGGCAGTGCAGGATGCCATAGGGAAGGGAAAAGACTAGACCATGCTGACACTTGCCAAAAGGGCTACGGTGATTGCCACTGAGTAAACAACAAAAACCAAACAACACATACAAGCCAACCTAGAACCCCAGATGTATTTTCTCAGTTTCCTATCTGCTAGGCTACAGACTTGGGTTTCTCCTTGAAGACAACTAATGACGTTATAGCAGATAGGTAGACAGACACGGCTCATGTGTACCATCAAGACACAACTTTTTAGAGTCACTACCAAGCCCAGCCAAGGACATATGACAGTCATTCATTACTTCCAAATATATAACTGCATATGATCAACACGATCAAACAGTTCTGTTTTCTCTCCCTCTCCCAAAGATTTACCACTATTACCTCAGTCATTTGTGTTTATAGACTTTTTCCAAAAATGAACTAATTTTTCTTCCACTTCGTTAGTATGATTTCCAATTTATAGGTACATTTTGAGCCCTACCAACTACTATTTTCCATCCATTTAATATGCGCTAGCTGACTGTACGTTTGCTTATTTCCTTAGTTAAAATGCCAGATGGTAGCAAGTCAGATGCTCCAAATACTTCCATTGCATTAATAACACTACAGTTACAAACCAAACATGTTATCTCATCAGAAGAGATAAAGTGAGTTTAAGAAAATCTATTGTCTATAAATGCATGCCTATTGGCACTAATTGACTTCTCACTTCTTTTAATTTGCTGTTAATTGAGCCCTGTATCAGGCTCTTCATTATCTTGAATGGATTAATATTATCCTAGTCAGTGAATTTATTCATATTAAATACAGCACAGCATTATCTTATTTAAAATCCTCTGGAACCTACCTAACATTTGAGATTTTCTTTAAATCAAAGTGTATTAATGTCTTCCTACTGTATGTTTAATTGTCTGTTAAGCATTCACAATTCCACTTGTAAGTAATTTTATTTTTATAGATAAATATGCATGAAAACCCACATACACCTCAGTTATTTCTTTTAGGGAGACACTGCCCCCCCATTGTAATAGTTGCGAGTTTCGTTTTCTCTTTATTATTTGCATTATTATCATGTAGGCATATAAGTAACTTCTTTGGTCACTTCTTTTCAATAAAGACCAAGGTGCTGTCTTTATCTGTTTTTACACTAAACTAGCAAAACATTTGAGCGTATGCACTGTTTCAATCACGCAATGCAAAAAATTAAGCTCATTAATTTTCTTTTCAAGAACTGTAAGCATATTTAAAGGAAAAAAAGAAAACACAGTTATTCAAGTTAAAAATTTGCTTCCTTGAAAATGAGCACATGTAATGGGACTTTGATATACCAAGAAGTCACAACCGTAAGCTCCTTGATTCCCCTGCCATCTATACAAAACTGTAAGAAAAAAAACGCAAAACGTTTCCCTTCAAATTTTCACAGAAACTTTTTTGCATTCTTTTATCAACAAGAAATAAAGTGATTTCATTAGCCAGATTAAATCAAGAACTGTTTCAAATTTTTTGTTGAAATATTAATAAAAAACTGTGAACATGTATCCTAATTGCTTTGAATATAAGTGTTAACAAATAATCATATTCCATTCTTAAACAGAAAAAGAGAAAAAATGTTCAAGAAACAGGCATTATCCTACTGGTTGTCAAACTAACTGCAATTATAAATTATGATTTTGGTCTGGTTTAAGTCAGACTGGTTCCTAACTGAGTTTATCAATATAGTAACCTAAATACGTCAGCAAGCATTTATTAAAAGAGATCTTTCTGCCTTTGCAATCAAATTTAAGAACAACAAAGATAATTTATTTTGCGAGAAAACAACAAAGCAGCAAAAAACTTTTGGAATTTTTCCAAATTAAAACATTGACTTTATTGTCAATTGCATCAAATTCATGAACTTGAAACCAGAGGCTATTATATATTTGAACAGTTTCCTATTTACCTAGTATAGACAGTTCCACGCATTGCAGCATAAACCCTAGACCTCGGTTTTATGGCATTTTGTCTCACATCCACTACTCTCTATTTAATATGACTGAGTCAACTTATTTAGGAGGCAGTTCACATTTCTCCCATTTTTGCTATATCCTCTTTATAAGTTCACTTAGAAGCAGACTGTTGTCTAACAATAACTCTTCTCAATATCTCAGAAGCCCAGGCTCTCCACTGCAAAACACTGTTTACAAAATATTTTTGGCACTCTGAAAGATTTAGAGGTTCTCATTTAAATTTTATGACACAGAAGCCAGAAGCAGCATTAAAATTTTTAGGTCTAGAAGGGACATCCAAATGCCATCACAAATTCTAATCATATGCTGCTGGGACATCTAGCCTTGTAAGCGTAAGTGTCTTTTGTCAAGGAGAAAATCCCTTGAATAAACATCACAAACTTGTTTCCGCATCTGGCATTTCCAATTGGAGGGTCACATTTCAGCTCCTCTCCCTTTCTTGGTTACCTTTACCCAAGTCCTGTGAAAAATGCAGATACATCTTTACCTTCTGACCGCACAAGAGAACACAGAGAGCAAAAACACATACATGAAGATAGGTGGATCAGAGACTACACCCCAATTTGTAACTAGCTAGGAAAAT
>Ga0181612_113479_pt1 | contig 18955 bp, 13 predicted proteins | sample HoacroProtozoa21_FD_119630 | JGI IMG/M metagenome (GOLD analysis project Ga0181612, IMG submission 119630) | Hoatzin crop microbial communities from Cojedes, Venezuel. Combined Assembly of Gp0051906, Gp0051904, Gp0051908 | reverse complement strand
TTATTTTTTTCTCTGCCTCATAACCTGAGAAGTGGAGCAGACATACAGGAAGCCTTACTTTTTATTTCACTCTGGTAGACTTGTAAAGCATGCAGCTCTGGTGTACAGTGCAACAAGAGTCAAATGAAACTTGAAATTTTTTTTTATTGCATTACTTGTAGCCCCATAATGCAGGCAGATACCTTTAGAGTAGAGAAAAGGGTAAGTGAAAGAACAGCATGTTCTGACAGCTGACTGTACAATCAGTTCAAATAGATGTGCATTCAGGAGTATCAGTGTATCAGTCCGAACACATGTATGTTTCTCTCTGCCTTGGTTGTTCTAATCTGTCATATTTAGGGCACTGGGGAATGCAATTTAATTTTTTTCCCCAATTGTTACTTTGGAAAGTGCTGGGTAAGACACTTCTCCAAGCCTACATGTTCTTTCATAATGTCTAATTAATTCATTTGCAGAGTGTGTGTTTCTCCCCGTGCTCATTCTGCAGAGGTGCTAAGTCTTGTAATCAGAGAGAAAGAACCTGAACAGATTTGTTTTTACATTCTACATTTCAGAGCTGATTGAATGAGACCCAGCAGCTCTGTGCTGGAAAGAGATGACCTTGTAGACTAGCAACAGTGCTTAGGTCAGGACTATCTAGAGTCAAGCTCTCCTTATGCCTCGCTTTTCTACCCAGCCCCTGGAACATGTGCTCTATACTGACAAGCAAAATCGGGACCTATTTGTGCTCAGCTTTGTCTGTAGCAAAAGGCAGGCCATGCCACAGCCACTTGCTTTGCTCAAGCAAAGTGTAGTTTTCCACCCAGACGTGGAAACTGAGGGAAAGCCACGGAGTATGTCTATCACCAGTAATTAATAATCCATTACCCAGTGCTTGTCTGTGACTCATATTTATACGTAGGCATTTGGCACATGAATGTGGTTGTTCATAGCCTCCATGAAGGGAGGGGCAGAGGTGAAGCTGAGCAGTGATGTCTGCCTGCATCTGCTGTCTACCTTTGGGCTTTATACTTGGGGTTCCTCAACCTGCCATCACAATTTTGCATGGAAAAACAGGAGAAATGAGAATCCTAGATAGCTGCATGGAGTCTCTGCAGCATCTGCTTCTGTTGGATATGAACTCTGTTTCTGTAAGGGTGGCTGCCCAAACATTTCAGGGGTGGATGGGACTCTGCACTGAGGATAGGTTGCTGTTGATTGGCCATCATTTTCAAGGGCTAGGAGGACTCTGTGAAGATTTCATCTTCTGAAAGATACTGGTTTGATATGGTGTCTCTGAGATGTAGTTTCATAGCTGGATCCACATTCTTTAGCATGTCTTCATCTGGGGACAGCAGTTATTTTTAAGATTTTAAAGTCATAAATGCTGCTATACTGAAGGCATAAAGCTGCTGGCGAGGGGTTTATTATAGGGTCAAGGCCTAAGATGTTTGTTTATTTTCTGCACAAGCTGGATGTGCTGTACCCTAAAGCACTTTGATAGTCTCTGTAAGCTGTTTGGCATCCTAAATAAATGTATTTAAATGTGCTGAAAGGCACCTAATCCAACAAATTAGATGGCAAAATACCTCTGAGTATTTCAACTTTTCAGGCACCTTCTGACATCTGGACGTGACTAGTTGAAGTTTGACTGTATATGTTCATGTTACTCTAATACATATAAAGGCATTGTTCCAAAAGTACGTAATCTCGGATGCCTTTCTGGGGGAGGAGGAGGCAGGGAGGGGAAATAGCAGGGAAGCGTGAGGCTGTACGGTAGCTCTAGAAAGAGAGTCCACATTGTCAGGGTTCCAGTTTTTAGAGATCTTCCTGACCAGGCAATTTTTAAGCTTAAGGCTTTAAAAAAATAAGGGAAAAGGCTGTTATTAATAACAATTTATTGTGGAAAAATATTTACATAGATAAAAACATTTCACTTGGCATGTTAGGACCAGGAATAAAACCCATCTCTCATCCTGTAGCTCTCATATATTATTCATGCTTGCTGTTTGGCTCTTTTCTTGTAGAGATCTCAAAGCATTTTGCAAATGAAGATGCAAATTGTTATCTGTATTTTATAGAGGAATGGCTTAGAGAGAGAATTGACTGCACTGTAGGACCACCAGAGACCTGGAACTAAAGCTTGGGTCTCTACTGTCCCAGTCCAGTGCCTTATTGACTGGATTCTGTAGATGCTATTTTTCTTAAGGGTAAAAAAACCTGATAGGATTAACTAGCTCGAAGGAAAACGCAAGGTGGAGAGGTAACTGGCAGGGAAAGAAAAGGGAAACACAATACCAAACTTTGAGAGGACTTAGAAGAGATGGAGAAAGCAGATGTTGGATAAGAAATAAGTGAGGAGATTTTTGTTCGTGGTTGGAGTGGACTAAAATGATAGAAGCTGACAGTGACAAGCGTGTAAGATGCATGTGCTGTGATTCTCAGTGCTGTCAAGCAGTGTTCAGGGAGCTGGACAGGACTTCCAGAAGCAACGGTGTCCGTTGCTTTTTCTAAAACATTGTAGGCATTTAACCTGGAGCCCTTTAATATGCCAAGGGCCAGAGGCACCAAGCTTGGTTTTGTACTTTCATAATTAACAACAAATATCTAACTAACTTTGCAAATAGGAGAATTCATACTTCAATGCCTTATGAGTAGGCTGTTAAAATATGACCCCTTGTCCTTGTGCTCATTTGCAAATTGCCTGACATACGCTCCATCTACAAATGATGCTAATGGTTCTGCTTCTGAGTATTCATGATATGCCTATCCAGGTGACAACGTATCTTAGGTTTCTGAGACTGAAGGTGTCACTCTGGGCCTGGAAGAATGTTTGATTTCATTCCAGGCATAAAGTAACAAATTGCCTTTAATGGCAGCATCACCAGAAATGGGCCTCTGTCGCTTTTTCATGTCACTTTCAAGTGCCTCGTTGATATTTTTATGGATTTTTATTATACAGCTTGTTATGCAGCAAGAACAACCATGCCAGGTTCTTGGGGATCAGCATGCAGGGGGGGCTAATCTATAATAAGAACTCGTACGCTCGTGGTTTTAATATCTTTTACTTCAAAGCAAGGAGTTGATGTGATCTTTCATCATCTCAGCTGTTGTTTACCAGCTTCCTACAGATGCTGTTTGAACTAACAAACCCCACATTTCCTGGTTGGAGTGCGTAATTCCCTCGGTAGTTGCAATCCGTTCAGTTGGAGGCTTAGGAGTCCTGATTGAATGATGCCACTAACAAGAAGGGGATAAACCATTTAAACGTTCAGTATCACCTTTCAGTCAAATAATAACTGGCCAAATTAGTTTGGCTTAGCTTCTCAGCCCTGCTCCTTATTTACTGCTTTGAGGGAAAACGACCAAGTCCAGGGCTGTATTTGGGGTCGATTTACTCCATGTATCAGAAACAGACAGACGTGTTCCTGATACAAGGGCTCCTCTTTTGCACTGATCTATGAACGGGGTTTTGTTTCCTAGCAGTCTTTTAAATCAGCTGAAATCTAGAAATTACAGATGAGGAAAGAGCTGTGAGGTCACCTGTTCTGAGAAGATCAGAGCAAGTTCTGTAGTGCCCGTGACTATAGTGTGTGAGTGTCTGTAATGGAGAAAGTAGCAGCAGTCACAGACAGGTTCCCTTTTTTTCTGCTCTACTTCCTCCTTTTTTTTTTGCCCCCCCTTTTCCTCAGCCCATCAGCAGAGTGGTTCTGCTACAGAATTTGATGAAACTTTCAAATATACTGAAACAAGTATATTGTAATAAACGTGGGCTGGGGCATTCACGTGCCAGGTTGGTTCTGCAAGCAGACACTGATTTTCCTTTCAGTGAACAGGATAGTAGCCAACCAGGACTTCTTGCCCTGTTATTTACATCTGAAAGCCCATTCCAATCTCTTTGTGTGCTTGTATGTATGTTTATGGCAACAATATATTATTTAGCTGCAGAGACATCAGAGCCTTAAGCCTGGGAACCTCCCACATCCAGCGTCCCTGTCCCAGGCAGCTGGTGGTCTGAGCAAAGAAGTGGTGGGAACGAAAGTGGACTTGGGAAGTGACTTGCCTAAGGTTATTTAGCAAGTCGGTAGCAGCGATGGGAAAGAGCACGTGATTCTGGCGGCCACTTTTTGTTCTGTTGTTCTCTAACACGTGTTGTTTGATAAGTTTTACTGGTGAAGAAAAGCTGTTTAAGGCTGAGATTTGTGATAGACCTAGACAGTATGCTGCAGGAATCAGTGCTGCACTGAAAATGGTCTGCTTCTCTAAAGGATGATCTCGCTGGAGTGAGTTTCATGGCACTGAAGAGTAGTGGTGGACAGTAATCATCATTTTAGAATTGTAGGCAATTTAATATATATATATATGTATGTGTACATGTATATCTGAGTTTAGATAATATGAATCTCATGAAGAAGTGAGTCAGGAGCTGGGTGGTAGTCAATGGAGTGTGGCTGTGCCGAAGGGCTGTCGTTCCCTTTGGTTGTTGTGAGCGTACTTCTGGAGCCTCTGCGGGCTCCGCTCCTCCTTTTCCAAGCATTTATGTGGAAAATTGTGGGCTCAGAAACCACTTAGGCACAGCCAGCTGAAAATGCCCCTTTTTGGGTGCTAGCAGGTTACAATCAATACCTCATGTTCTTACACTCTTGTCTCCAGTGCAATTTTGCTGAACAAAAGTTTAATTGACCTGAAAGAGAAACTTAACTGATTTTCAAAGCCATCAGTGCAGTAGCAAAATAAACATTCTGTAGGGCAACTTCCATGTTATTTCTGTGTTGACTTTCTGTTTTTTTCCCCTGCCAAGCAGCCACCTCTTAGAGCAAAAGGCAAAACCACCGTGTTGGAGTCTACCCTGCTCGTAATATTTCCTAATAAAACAGCATTCTAAAATGAAAAGGAATTTTTCTAAGTGTATGTGGGAAAATGATGGGGAGTCTTTTTTCATACAGATCCAAGAATAATTTTTCCACTGTTCAGGATGCTTGGCTGTTTAGTCTGCATCAGAGGCATGGGACCTGTATCAATCAAAGAGCCACTTTGTCATTAAATGGAATCTGTGCGTCGTCCTGAGATTAAACTCCATGTAGAATCTGTGAAATAAGGGTCTGATTCTCAGTTACACTAAGGCTCCTTTGTGCACCTACAGTGGCATAAGGCCCCCAAGACTTTATTTTGTATCAGATCTTTCATAAAATCTATTCACCCAAAGTGCTTTAGGGTTAAAATTAATTCAGTTAATGAGTTAAATAACTGCCAAGGGAGAGAGAAATTAAGAGTCATGGGCAAGAGGGAACAGAGATGCTTCCAGCAGAGTTTAGAAGAGAGTGTGAATGAGTTGAAGGGGAAAAGAGATGCAAAGAAGATGCACTGATGGGCAAGAGCTGCAGAGGAGGAAGCTCTTATGCCCTGGGGGTCAAATTGTATGAAGGAAGGAGGAAGGGCCCTCCTTCTGCGGGGGAATTGCTACCAATGGAAGTTGATTTAACACATATTACAGAAGTAGCAATAAAAGCTAAGGTTTTCACTTACTGTAGCTAGTTGCTATAAAGTCTGCACAGGCTGTACAAACATTCATCTTTTATTGTTTGTTTATAATGCAATAGAAATTACTCGTGGAGTAGATTCCTATTGCATCAGGCATTTTAGGAAAGAAAAGACAGTCTCTGACTAGGTCTTTTGACTCCCAGGATCGTTTGGGCCAGACAGAACGGTGGCTGTTCCAGCTCCAGTACAGAGAATATCCCATCATTAAATTCTCCCCTGATCTCATCAAAGCAAAGGCTGTTGCAGAGCTGTGTGGATGATCTGCCTCTGGCACACTGTTGCAAACAGCTATGGGGGAGCTCTTTCCTGCACCCCTGGATTACTCACCTACCACCCCCAGGAAGGGTCCAGCTGTGACCAGCACGTGTTCTCCCTGTTCCGCTGGATTTACAGATGGGGTGAGGACCATTGTGCTAAAAGATGCTTCTCTTTGTCGGTAGCGATGTACAGCTTGTGGCTATGCTTAGAAGACAGATTTTGTAGCCATCTAAACCAAATGGTAGCCAGTGTTTGTTTGTGTTCTCTCCATGTTCACGGACTGGCTCACATCTGTAGAATCTGGAAGAGCCTAGAGTAGTGCACTTTCAGAGCCTGCCATCTTGTACCACTTTACAGAAGTGTAGATATTTATTTTCTTCTATTAAAGTGTTCTTTTTCTCCTCTATTTCATCTTCTGACAGTGATTTCTACAGATAAATTACTCTTTGCAAACTAAAAAGAATCAAATTGAGCATGTGTAAATTTTCCATTCCTCTTAATTTTTAAGAAAGAAAATGTCACAATCCCCACAGTAGCAATAATTTTATTTATAGTTGTTATTAACCAGAACCAGAAGAACAAAGCTGAGTTGAGCACAGAATGATGTGGACAGGCACATAGAAGAAGCCGCAAAATATTTTAATCATGCTGAGCACCACATCTTGAAACTTTACTGGAGATGGTGGAACTTATGTATCTCTTTCAAGTTCCTACTTCATTGAAGTCTTGAAAGTAACTGCTAGGTAGGGTGGCACTGGAAGCACTGTACCGATGGCAACCCAGAACTTGGAATGGACTTACTCAGCTTTTTTGAGAAAGGTGGATAAATTTACTTCTGCATCTACAGTCCTCTCTGTCTTTAGCAAGCCTTTAATTAATAATTGTTGGACTCCTCAGGATCTGAATTTATCAATGGTCTAGACAACAAAGAATATTTGAACAGATATTTTTCAAGTGAGCCATTCTTTCCCAATTTTAATAGAATGTCTAACTTCATGCAAGGCAGGACTTTACCTAAGTGGCTCTGAAGTGAAAAGAAACTGTGATAAATCAAGCTTTAAACAACTCACAGTTCCTAGCATGGTTAGACTGATGACGTTCCTTATGCTTTAAGAAGCCTCTGAGGCTCACAAACAGAAGTTTTACATTTAATACTTTGGATACTAACAGCCTTGATTCATTTCCCTCAGTTTTATGTCATTGCTCTATCACGGTGCGATTATAGTGCAAGAAGGTGCCTTGGAAGTTTGGAGAATAGTAAATGCAGACCTGGCTTTGCTCAGCAGAACTTGTTCAGGGCTTTACAAGAAATTTTCAAACTTATCTGACAAAAGTCGGTTTAAAAAAAAAAAAAACTACAAAAGCCCAAAAGCCCAAGTGCCTTATTTGAGGAATATAAATAAAACACGTCCTGGATATTCTCTTAACTGGGATATAGTCAGCCTTTGGGTGATGTAAGAGGGAATTTGCCCTCACTTAATGTTCACTCTGTGTGAAGTTTGCTGTTATGTCCCAAGTTAATGGGAGCTCTTTAAATCAAGGCAGTGAGAATGGATAGTGAGAGAATGCACCATGAGCTTTATTGATTGTATCTACACAGCATGGGGCTGAAAAACACCTCTCTTTACATTTGGGTGGGTTCGGTATAAAACGCAATGAAGATTCTCCTGAGACATATTTCTTCCAAAGTCCCACTTAGAAATTTGGGGGAAGGATTCCCAGGACATTGTGCATTGCAAGTTCTGCTTGAGAAGGTCCCATAAAACAGCTCTGGGTAAGACAGACATCCACGAGGGTTTTCCTGTAGGCCCTAGAGCCTGAAAAGGCTCATATTTCCATAAATCCTTCTGCGAACCCAGAGGAAAGATTGGGATTTAACGTGTTGAGTTTGTGCCAGTTTGCCAGGTCTAAAACTAGAACTGGGTGCCCGTTTTGAGGGGAAAGAACAATTAATTTCTAGAATTTGTATATGCAGTGCTGATGCACTCATCTCTCCCATATGCTCTTGTTTCTTCTCATACATACAAGTCTGGTCTCTCTGGCACAGGGATGAAAATATAGAAGTCTTTAAAACAGGGCCTGCCTCTGGTCTGTGGTTTTTGGATTCTTGTGCTTCCCTCTTTGATTTGGGCATACCTAGAATCACAAACTGTAAGTCTAAGTGAGTTTCTCTGCAAGCCTGATTTTCTTCTCATCTGTGAAACAGGAGAGATAATTTCTGCCTCACAGGCATGTAAATTTTAATAGTTTAGTCCCCGGTTCAGCAAAGCCCTTGAGCACATTCTGTTGGAGTAAATGGGATTTTAATTCTGTGATTACACTGTTTGGTGAACTAGGGCCACAAAAAAATAATTTGAGATCGCTGGAATTAGAGGTGTTACAGAACTGTAAGATATCATTATGTGTATTTTGTAGTAAAATAAACCATGGTGATATTTTTTCCTTACCTCCAACAAGTAGTAGATGGGGATTTGGTCATTTTAAACATCTGTCTTACATTTGACAGATAGCCTGAGATGGTAGGGAATAATGGCTTGACTGACCGGTTTTGGTTGGTTTGGTTTTTTGAAATGCAGTAACTTGGCGGCCTAGTGTGCTTCTCTGGACTTTGGGAATGCAGTTTCAGTTCCTTTTCCTAAGTAGCTGGATCCACAGTTCTTAGCTATGTGCGTCTGTCAGAGAATGGCCATTGGTTTAGGATCAGGAGTTCTTATTCTATCCTGTTGCTGATTCTGTATTTTGCATAAATAATGTTATAACATAAATAATATCTGTAAATGGCCAAGCCCTAGACTTAAAGAATTACAGTAGTGTAGCTCTTTGTCTCAGTGGCTAAAGTATTTTCTGTGTTCTGCAACTGTAATGGCCACAGCTGGCTTGTTTCTAACACCAGAGCCGCCAGATGCAGAGCAGGAGAGGTGTGGGGAACAGCACACACAGAGGAGGAATACAAGAGATCCCCAGAAAAGGAAGGAGGAGGCTGGAAAGGAAAACGCGGTGGTGAGGGTGAGGCAGCTTGTTTATATCACCTCCGAGAGCTGGTTGCATGCTTATCACACACAGCACAAAGCGCCGTTGTCTAGACAATCGTCTAATTGTCTTTACTCAGTAAGTAGCAGCCCTGGTGACATTCCAGACCTTGACCTCTGCCCTGTCCAGCGCCAAAAAAGTGCCATTAGGAATCATGTAACACTGGGTATTAAAGATTGCTGGAAAAGGCCATGGGGTCAACCTACTGTGGAGTTTTAGCAACAATGCTGAATATAGCCGAGTGACTCTCCTTCCTCCCTTCCCCTGGAGACTTGGGATATTGTGCGAGGGTGTTGGTACGATTCCTGTGCTTAAACGAAGAGATGAGGCTGTGCTAGAGCCACTGCAGGCTGTGCTGGGAAGGAAGAACACAGAAAGCCTGCTGAGGCACACCATCCTTTTTATAAAGAGCTGGAGCAATCCTTGGTCAAGAAGTGTGCTTCTAAATATTCTAGTTGGATGCTGTGGCTTGGGACGTCAGAGAGTAAGTCTGCAAAGAGGCTGCTAGCTAGAGCAGCAGGGTTATGTGTGTTATAGAACTATAAATAACAACAGTGGCTGTGGTCCAGGGATTTACGAGACAGAAGTCGGGGTGCTAGCCGCTGCTGAAAATCTGTACAAACCTGCTGAGGGAACGGTAAGGGAAAAGGCTAGAAAAGTTTCTGATTGCAACTAGGAAATATCTGGGCTTTCACAAAATTTCCTGTATCCAAATCCCTTGTCTCCACAAGGGACCCTGTGTATAACATATCACTTAAAAGAATTCTGGCTATTGCTGTCAAAAAGCCTACCTCCTGCACACCCCAGTCCACAAAGCTGCCATTGGAGATGCGGTTTCTTGGCACTTCGGAAGATGAGGCCCTGAGCTTATAAACTGAGAGCCCGGTTCAGGGAGATAATTGAGCATGTTGATAGTTTCAGCTAGACCTCACATTAGAGATGTCCTGAAATACATTCTCAAGTTAGACTGAAAATCCGTTGTTTAATAATAGCTAACCTTACCACATGAGTTTGGTTCTCCATGAAATACTCAAGGCTTGTCCTTAAATAATGAGAAATAAGTTTATCTGGGCTTTTAAATGAAGTGAATGTATAGAAATTCTTAGTGAACTCTCCCACTGGTGTAAACTGAGGTAACTATGAAAATCAGTGGAGCTATGCCAGTTTACATCAGTTAAAGATTTGACTTTCTATTCCCAGGCATGTTAGAGGTGTTACTGTGCAAATGACTGCAAAAATTATTGCTGAAAGGTTTTACGCTCAAAGGCAGATCAGGTATCTGGTCCAGGGAGGGTACATCCATTGCTGAAGAAGGAAATAAAGGAGAGAAAAATGTGAAGTGTTAACTGATATTTTTAGAAGCTTTATAATGACAGGTCACATTCCCAAGGACTATAAAGTGGCAAATCTAACACCAATTATTCAAGACGGGCAAAAAGATACAGCAAGCAATTACAGTTTAACACCAGTTGTGGGAAAAATATTAGAAACCATTTTATGGAGTTTGGGGAGTGAACAGCTTGAGAAGTGTAATTTGATTAGAGATGGCCACCGTGGGTTTTTGAGGTGGGTTCTAACTAACTTAGGATTCTTCAAAGGTATTGCTGCCGTGGGAGGCAATGGATCTTGATTGGATGGCGTGTACGTGCGCTACGTTTTTGAAGTGGCAAACTGGGATGCAACTACAGAGCCCCTCTTAGTTGCACAGAACTGTGCTGCTGAACCTCTCTGAAATGTGTTTAAATGAGGGGAATGATGAATTCTGCCAGCAAGGCAGAGGGGTGAAAGCTGATTTTATTTGAAGAAGTGAAATGAAGTGCATTGCTTTTTGCCTTCTACTTCCTGAAAGCCTGACAGACCATCACACAGGGGAAAAAATGGAAATGGGGCATGCTGGACTCCCGTGCCAAGCTCTGTCGCCTCGAGGAAGCTACGCCGGGGAAGGTTCTCTCAAAGGCGCTTTTCCCGGTGTCTGACTGCAGTTCAGATGCTTCCTTGAGGTCATACATAGATGAGAGCAGTGTAACTGCATCAGTGGGTCTTTGCCTAGGCACACAAACCCTCCGTTTGTGGGAATCAGTTTGAAGCTAAAATGCTGATGTTCCTTGCGCTGCCTGTTTGAACTGCAGGCTGCAGCTCGGGGCGTCTCTCGTGGGTTCCACGCTCCCCTTGGCCACAGCCTGTGAACTGGCCGGGTCTCCTTCCCCCGCACTCCTGTTCCCTCTCAAACCTTGCTGTAACCAACAGGGGGTCGGAGCAGCCGCCAGCATGGGGTGTCCCTGGGCCCAGAGCCCCCGGGGCTCCTTGATGCTGCTGGGTCAAAAAGGCTACAAGTAATAGTAATAAAAATAGCTTTAAACAAAGAAACAGAGATAGGATTATACTCCTGAACTACCAGAACCAACTTAGGATCTGGTACAAGATTGATCTACTTTTTTTAAAAAATATGTATTTCAGAAGAGGTTTGTTGATAATTTCAGGGATAAGGCCAGGAGTCAGGTTGCTAAACTGTGTCGCAGGCTAAATAATTCACTGGGAGTTTTTTTTCATTTCCTGAAGTATCAAGCACCATAACTTACAAAGTATCAAGCATGACACTGTTTGTTCAGCCCTTGTGAATTCAGGTTTTTCGGGATGGTGCTTCAAAAGTACTTGCATGCTTTAGGATTTGAAGTTATGTAGGTGCTCTTGAGAATTTCTCTTTCCAGTATTGTCTTGTGTATGAATGGGAATTGTATATATTTGAGCTTATTTTTTCTGAAAGTGCAGAATGTACTGAGCAAGGAGGTAGCAGTGCTACCCCCTTTAGGAGGGCTTTGAGTCTGTTTGAGGCCAGTAAATGGAGAATATATTTTTAATGCAGAAAAATATAAAATGTTAAGCCTTGGGGACAGTGCCCCAAAAGTGAGAGTACACATTAACAGAGGAGCCGTGCAGCATACTGAGCAGGGAGGGCATTTAGGGGCGGTGGTGGAAGGGTCCTTCCAGCCATCGTGCCATCACATTGCTGCAGATGGAAAAAAAGTAGCACAGTCTAAAGCATCAACAGGAAGGAGAAAAACCAAATTAAATGGGTGATCATTTCCTTGTTCCATTTCTTTGGTGAAGCTTCAAAAATATGCTTGCTTCCTCCTAAGGAGCAAAGCATTTGCTCTGTTTGGGCAGCTCAGACAAACAACAGAGTGCTGATTCCTTGGCTTTTCCTGGTGTTTGTGACCAAGGACAGCCTGGTGCAGATGAAATGATTTCCCCTCAGGAAACAGAGGCCAGAGGCCTGCTGTAGACAAATGGAAGCGTTCAGAATTACTAAAGGGCCTGAAATGGTGGAGGTAATGAGAAAAGTGGAACTGGAGGCGGTGGTGGCCTGGTGCCACTGGCAGAAGTGGCCTTTGCTCCTGCTCAGCCCCCGTACCACCATGACACCTTGGTGGGCAACGGCTTTGGGCTGCTGGGAAATGCGTTATGGAGACAGTAACGTGGCTCCTGTGTCTGCGAGGCAGTAATTAACGGACTGTTAATATCTCTTAACATGCAGCTCTGCAATTTCAGATTGCCCACTGCAAGGTAACGAACGTATTTCCTGCAACGCCAGGAAGTGCCCTGCCTATTGTGTAGGTAAGCATCCGATGGGCATCCGCGGAAAGGGACGGCACTGGTGGGTAATGAGAGTCTGTCGGCCTTGTCCCACTTGATGAGGTTATTCCAAGATAAACGTCTTTAAATTTCAAGTGATGAAAGATGAATCCTGATTCCTGAAAACAAAAGCACTAACACAAAATGGAGGGAACGCTGGAGAAGGCAATGGGGAATCAATACAACTGCCATGGACTTGATCGCTTCTGAGGGTCAAGGCGGTTAACCTCGGGTTTTTTCTTTATGCTGCTGTCTGTTCACAAGGAATAATAATTAGTCATCTTTTTACAAAAATGCTTTGTGGTGCTTCAGTGGTAGATGCCACGTTAGGTGTAGAACTATTAACGAGGTTCAGAACAAACAGGGAAACTGAATTAAGCCTTGGCTCGCCTCTCTGCGTCTGTGCACGCAAACTGGTTTTTGCCTCCACAGCTAATCAGCCTGCCCTTAAGTGCCTCCAACGAGACGCGGTGCTTTGAATTCAAAAATCGATTTCTAATATTTGAAACGTGTTTACTTTTTTAAAATATATTAATATTGCCTGGATAGATTCTAATGTGAGATTCCTTGCTTGTGTATGTTCTACTCTCCTTAGGATGAGGTCTTTGCCTGGACATGGTTTGGGCAATCCTTACACCAAGGAATCTGGGATATTAACAGACGGAACAGTTGCGAGGGGACAAAGGGAAACTGAGGGACATAGAGCGGGGAGCGTTATTAACCTGTCGCAGGGAGCGAGTCTCTTGGCGAGGTCAGCAGACGGCCTTGGTTCGAGACTGACAGCATGTTACATGGTGTGCTAGCTGCTGGATCAAAAATGTAATTCTTTATTATGCAGAGGTACCCATTTTGGGAGGGAATAATTGGAATATTGGACCCAAAATCCACAGATTCCATCTTCTAGCTCAAGATGCTTCTTCAGCTTAGTTGTAAACTCCTTGGGGCCAGTGATTGCCTTCTGTCTTTTGTGATTGTAAACACTCTAAGACAGTGGAGTCATGGTCCGTGACTGGCTTCACTAGGTGCTGCTTCAGTACAAATAATAACTGCACTAAATTGCCGTGTCCTGCAAGGAAATGGTGGGGAAATGTTGAGCGACCGTGTGCTGATGTTATTGTAAAAACAGAAATGTTTACTCGTTATATTTAAATAGGTTTGGATCATTGTGGATGAAAGTGAAACAAGATATAAGCCTGCAATGACATGCATAAATACATAATTAAGTATATTTCCTTTCCATATGGAGAGGATTAGCTTCCTTGCCTCAGCAGGGAGTTGCTTTATTTGGTGTCCCTTTCTTTTTGACAGCTTACAGAGGTGCACTGAAAGGGAATTTCACTCACTGGCTAATGAATGTTGGAATAAGGACTTTGAGGGCATATGGAAAAGAATAAGTGATTACCTCGGAAAACAGAATTTTAGGGACCTTAAGGGTTGTCCTGTTATCCTGACTTCTCTTTTTGACCTTAAGTGGGCCCTATGGGAGGATATTGCCCACCTTACCAAGACTTATTGCTTAGTCATAAATCGAGGCAGAGAGAGATGTGTCTAGTAAATGCTGAAGTGTCAGCAAAAGCTCCTTAACTCAGGTTTCATAACTTGAGAAATATTTTATCACCCTTGTGAGCCAAACCTCTGAAAAATCGATAGAACTTGAGAGTTGCCTGTATTGATCTGAAAGGCTGAGTTGTATTGAAATATTCATGGCAGTATGTGTGTGTGTTTGTGTATGTGTGGTTTGGGGGCTAAGATGTAGGTAGCTTTCAGAGAGTGAAACATGCTCGTTTTTCATTTGAACTAGATGAAGACTATTAGGTGACTTGCAAAGCATATACTTAAAAGGGAATGAATTGGTTTATCTTACAGCGAGGCTTCTGACAGTTAGAGAGAAATGCATTCTCATTATTAGTATTTTTCTTAAATGACAAACTGTTGGGAGGAAGAAGTCAAGGAGATCTGATAAAATTAGCACCACGTTCTCTGGGGGATCGCTGGGCTTGCTTTGTTTGCAAAGCCAATTTGGACACTGTGTCTTTGATCTTCACTTTCAGTATTTGAGCAGGCATGTTTAGTATCACTCATTTCACAGGAGATTTGGGATTCAAGTTTCTCCAACAATCTAAAGAGCAGTACATTAGAAGGGGAATTGTCTGCCAGTCGTCTTAGAATCTCAATACCCTTGATACTAATTTGATGTGATGCATTTCACCAGATGTGTCTACCTGAACGATGTTTTATGCCCAAGAGGTTTGTGCTACTGTAGAGTATTAAAGTTGGCTCTTCCCCCGCCTTCCTCCCCTCCCTTTTTCTTCCAAGAGCAACTGAATGAAAAGCATCCGTAATTTTAATCTGCATATAGGTGTGACACGTTACAAATATTGGGAAGGAAGAGAGTGTGTCAGGCAGGATTCATGCAAAGAGTAGAACAGAACCATGAAGAAAATCACTGCCAATAATGCTTTAAAAATATTTGAAGAAATTGATGCTTATATAGATTATAATTATATAAGATTATAATAGATTATTATATTCCCCCAAACTCTAAGACCTGCCTTCTTACTTTTTACTCCTTTCCTACAGAACCTTTGGCACTTCTAGAACACAGGTTTGAGTCTCTGCTGGTCCCACAGACTTCTGCTGAGCTTTGGGCAAGTCACTTAGGGGCACAATACTTCAAGGCATTTGGGTGTTGAAGCACCATCGATTTCCATGCGTGTCTCGGTGCATCAGAGCCATTTCTGTAACACCACGGCGCTGCCCTGCCTTGCTGAACGCCTGTGAGGATTCCACAGCTGTGAGACAGTCAGCGGCTCTGGTCACGGGAGTTCTTCAGGCAGATCCATAATTGATGTAAAAGGAAAGGCTGAGTGGAGAAAGGAGAAACGGAGAAAAGACAAGGCAACAATTATTCTTTAAGGAAAAATATTGGCCATACGGGCTGCCAGTGGGCTGAAAATAATGTTAGGGGAACAGGCACCTCCAGAATCTGTACAGCAAAAGACACATAACGTAGGCGATCGAGGGTTTGTGCGGTGTGGTCATCGAGTCCAGATCTTAAACGAAAGGGAAAAGAACTGGAGCTAGAATTAGAACTAATTTCTTTCTTAACTCTCCATCATGTGTAAATTCACCCATGGCTAAAAATAGTTACATGAAATAAAACCAGCCCCCCCTTGAGAGGCGTTGCTTCAGTCAGTGCCTCAAACTAGGCAGAAAACCAGGCTCTGTGCATTGGAGATTTGCCTGTGTTGCTGTAGAGAAAGGGAGCGGCCCATTCCCTCAGTCCGTGGAAGTTGCACGGCCCCGGGGAACGGACTGCGGAGCTACCTGGTGTGCGTTTCGGATCTGGATTATCAGCAGTGGCTTCCCTCACCCCCTTTAAAAAAAATCAAATAAAAAATAATCAGAACTGTTGCTGCTGAATGGAGCTTACTAGAAAAGGGAACCTCTAAGCCGTATGGCCAGGTATCTCGGAGGCAGGGACTGCAGCTCTTGGCACGTGGTTGCAAATCGCGCAGCACCGTGTGTGCTAGTTGTACGAAAATACCAGCTGCTGTCTGCAGCGTGCTGCGCCTGCGTGTGGGTGCCCGAGCGCTGGCACCTGTGGCACAAGGTTGCCTTTGGTTCGTCTGGGAGGGTATCGTGTGGTTGCATGAATCTCGTTTTTATCCGTGTTACTGTTACAAAGCTTTCCTGTAGTAAGTGAAATGAAAGGAGGAGAAAAACCCATACTTGCCATTCTTTATTTATTTGCATTCCTCAATGGCAAAGTAAACTGAATGTTTACGCAACTGACATCAAAGATGTGATTTCTCTGAAGCTAAAAAGCCTATTAATCACAATTTTAAAGTGTTCTTTAATTACCCTGTAATAAAATGACACGCGCAGAGCGGGAGGAAAAATTGTATACTTTTAGAGTTCCTGATGCTTGTTTGTGTTTCAAATCTCACCGGAAATCCTTGTTGATCCCTCTTGCTTCTGCTGCTTAATTCTGTTCCACCACAGCTATTGTTGATGGTTTAGCTGTGTTAACCGCACACTGTGCGCTTCTGAGGCAGGGCAACGGCGTGCGGGGACAACAGGCCTGGTTTCGAAGTTGGTTTCTGGAGGATGTAATAGCAATGGAAACTTCATCTTCTGAGAGAACCGGGCGGCCATGGAGCGCGGCTCGCAGGCAGCCGTGGGGCCAAACCCCTCTGCTCGGCAGGGCTGCAGCAACCGACTTTGGGTCTGTGGTGTGTGCCGGGAGAAGAGGGCCCCGAGTCCCTCTCTGAACAGCGAGCTGGGAGGTGCAGAGCCAGGGGATGGTGCTGGAGCTCGCACCCCACAGGCCGGAGTCATGCAGGGCCAGCACAGCTCCTTCCAGTCTTCACCCGTCTGGGGCCCACCCCTGAAAATGGCCTCTTGGTAAGCACTGAAACGCGGAGATTAGCAAGAGACACGAAAGTGGGTTTGGTTAACACTCAAGGGATGTGAGCTGTCAGATCAAAAGTAGCTGTAAGGAAAAAGCCAAGGTGAGTCTTTGTTAAAAACCTCTTTGTAAAATTATCGGTTTTGTAAAGGAAGGAGAATGAAAACTAGAGTCAGGGTAGACACCCAGCTCCTCCTCTTACGTTGTGAGATGGGTGTCCGGGTCGTGGAGGTAGAGAAAAGCTTGGAATTACGAAGCGAATCCAAAGCATGACAGAATCGTAGGCCTTACTGCAAATAAAAGCCCCACCGTGTTTAATAAAACTTTCCGGGTCCTTGACACCCTCTGCAAGTTTCTAATACTTGAGATAAAACGGGGAACATGGGTTGCCAGCTTGGAAGCAGGCTGCACAGCGGTGAACCCCGTCTCTCTGCGCAGGATTAGCGACTCCTCCTCGCACGGGGAGCAGAACTGACGGGGAGCGGTGGGCGGGGGATGCCCCAGCCCCGTCTCCTGCGGGCGCTGGTCCAGGCTGCGGGGTTTGGGTTTGAATTCGCTTCAGTTGGGAAACTCAGCCAAGTGGGGAACTTCTGCGTTGAGCTGTTTTCAGACCCAGACAGTTGTTAATGAAACAGTTGCTGTTTTGTTGACAGAACATTAATTACTTGATCTTAGGACTTGGTAATTGCACGGGCCCCCTCTGTATACATCACTAATTACATTAGCAATTATATGGCATTTTAAAGACAAAGAAATAACTGCAGCAATTGCAGTGTCATGGGGACCCTGCTGGCGAATTTCAATCAAGTTCCTGCAATGGCAGCGAAGTGCTGGGGCGAGGCCTTCTCCTTCCGAACCCCACGGAAGTGTCGCTCTCTTCGGGTCTGCAGCTGCAGCCGCGCAAACCGAACGTTCCGCAGAAAAGTCGGGAGGTGTGAATGTCTCATCAAGGTTAGCTACGTTCGCAAAACGGCTTCGAATCATTCTCAAGAGCCTGCTTACTATTGGAAATATTTCTTTTTACTGTCAGCTCTATTAATCCTAGAAATAATCGTCATATCTTAGAAAATCATGAGTTAGATTAAAAATCATCACAAGTGTAAATGTACTCATCAGTGCCTTTCTGAAAAGCTGCACTGTATTTTTAAGGATTTTCCTTTGCAAATTAATAGTCTAGAAAGTTACTGAAGAAGCCAAAATTCCTGTGCCTCCAGAAGTTGTAAGCAGATTTGTAAAAGACCTTCAAAATCAGAATAGCCGTAAGCATGAGAACTGGCAATACCGCCTATTTCCAAAGTCACTGCTATTCTGGAATATGACGAGTGTATCCAGGCTCCTTTATTCTGACAGAGAACTGTAAACCCCTTAATTTAAATAATAAGCACCCTTACGGTGTGTAAATAGTGTGCAGAAGGACATTCTTCAGTCACTGCTGCCGTTTCCTTTTCCTGTCCCACCTCACCCAGGCTTTCTGCCTGCTAACACACCCGAGCGAGTGAGTTCGAAGAGCAGCCGCAACCTCTCCGGGTGGGGCGGGGATTCCATCACTTGTTTCCGCGGTGCCCTCCGTGGTGGGTGCGGATTTTGAAGCCCTCGCGCTGTTGCAGTGTTAGCGAAGGGCTCTGTTTGGTGCTGTGATAGGATGAGTGTCAACATAAAAGAAACCCAGGGCTTGTGTTTTCTTTTCCACTTGTTTTGCAGCTGTGCCTCTGGTTTGCTGGCCAGAGGAAAAAGTAACTCAGTGGCCAGATCTGTAGGCGGCATAAATCGGTGCCCTGCCGCCGACCCAGGTTTACGATAGCTGCGGATCCGCCCGTGTCTTGTCACGTTTTGAGCCTGTAAACGGGGAGAGGTGGCATTGATACCTACAGACAATCTCTCTCGCTTCTGCCAGCTGTTTATTCCCCCGTTCCACTCCCCCCCCTGCTCACTGTTCCTCAAGTGCTGTTCCTGCGTGTGACTTCTGGGCAATTCTACCCAGAGTCACATCCGTTAAAAGCTTGCTCCAGTATGAAGTAGGGCAGGTTTGCAGCTGCGACTGATTTTAAGGGTGCCAAGACTGCAGGCAACACCTTCTCATTGCAGGTGCAGTTACTAACTCGT
>Ga0181612_174607_pt1 | contig 18956 bp, 15 predicted proteins | sample HoacroProtozoa21_FD_119630 | JGI IMG/M metagenome (GOLD analysis project Ga0181612, IMG submission 119630) | Hoatzin crop microbial communities from Cojedes, Venezuel. Combined Assembly of Gp0051906, Gp0051904, Gp0051908 | reverse complement strand
TACCCACTCTGTCATCGTAAAATTTCAATGACTTCTGTGGATATATGGAATCGGTGAATTTCATTTGATAACTAGTACCGGTTTATAGCAAATCCATTGATTATCAAATGGGTCTGCGACCATATTGTCCTCAATAACCCATGCATGCATTTGCACGGAAGGCAGAAATGCTCCTATAAAGGCCACCCCATTTTTCTTGAACTTTTTCGATAATGACGCTGCGAATAACATCCTAGGAAGACAAAGTTTTCTTTGCTGTTCGCCTGGGTACAACTTACGATACGCCAATATAGCATCTGTGGCATCCTTATAGATTGGTATTGCCAATTTGCTTAAGGTAAAAGCCAGTTGAAAAGAATGTCTTGAGAGAATAGTTAGGGTCTTGGCATACAGTTTCACCAAGCCGGAAATCTTGGGAGCCTTATATGATGTTTGTGGCGTTCTTGGAGTAAGCAAAAAAGGGTCATTTACAAGTTTCAACCCATTAGAAACCTTGGAGATAGGTTTTTCAATCAAGGCCCCAAGAATCGGGCTGAAAGCATATTCCCTATCTCCAAATGCACAGTCATATTCGCCTCCGATGCGCAACATTTATTATCTAAAATATTATACTGGTTGGGTCGGAAGGAGAAATTCGACTATATGAATCACTTAATGGCCTACCGCATTTTGGGCAAATTCTTAATTTATACTCATTTCTACAAGTTGGGCATAAATATAAAGAAAGGTTACAATTCCTACAATAAAATTCCGCAAACTGCACTGTATCCTCAAACTTGTTACCACAATGGGAGCATGTCATTGTATCTCTAATTAACATTTATTTTCTATTTTTAAAACTATATAATATAAAGGGCTCGCTAATTCTATAAATTAAGCCCTCGTATTAATTAAGTTAATACTACGAGGGCTTAATTTTCTTAATTTCAAACGAAGATTTTAAGTGGGTTTAAACATAATCTTAGTTGATATCTTTTAATCACGCTTAAAATCTCCTCTCGCTTAAAGTAGTTTAGTTGATGCTCTCAGAAGTTGGATTGTTATAATCTTTGCGCCAGTGCTCGTATCCGTAATCTTCAGCACCATTGGACTTCCTACCATTGATGTTCTTAACATCAGCGAATACCTTTACACCAAAAAGGTTCTCAATAACTTTTTTCATAACGTTATAAATTAAATTTTCGCCTACTCTTCAAAGGATTTTCGGCTTCCTCCATTTTCAATTTTCGCAAATATAAGTAATGTGAATCGTTATTCAATTTGTCTTTTGTTGTCTTTTGTTGTCTTATTCAGCCGGTTTATAACTAGTTTTTGCGATAGTCGGCAAGTCTTTCTCACAAAATCAGTCTATTAGTCAGAAATGAAGATTTTGTAAATCCCATCTTTGTTATAGTAAATAGGAAATTTAGTCCATCTCCAATCTTCAATCTGGGTCTTCATTGAGTTAACTATCGCAGGATGTAATTTTAGCTCAATGCCAATACAATACTTTGATTCTGCAAGTGGCATTAATTGGTCTATGAAATCACGACCCAAATCAGGATTTTTGGCCTCAATTGACAAGAAAAATGCACCCTTAATCTTGTTCACGAGTTCACTGGAGCCTTTGAAAGATTCCAATGCAGGCAGTATCATAGAAATATATGTTCTATATGTTCTTCCTGGATATGTTCCTTCTGGGTTCTTTGTGGTTGTACCTCCCATTTCAGTAGAAAAACCTTCAAAGGATTTGATTCCAAAGAGGTTATGGATGAAAATCTTTTCACCGTCTATCCATTTAGGAAGGTTTTTCCATACGATATTTCGATTCATTTCTGACGCATAGCAGAATATGCCAAAGTCTCCATTAACCTCATCAATATCAAATGGTATTTCAACATCTTTTGGGGTGATATATGTGTCACAATTAAAAGTCATAGTACCTCTTAGCCTTCGAAGTGATTCCACGCGTTCCTTGACGGTAGAACCATCTGCACTCTGAGGATGATCGAATTTTACCTTTTTGCTATCATAACCCTTCACACAGGAATCGCACCATTCTAATGCCTCTTTTTCTTTTTCATTCGGAATCAAATGCTCTTCAGTCTCATCGATCGAAATTATGTCACTAGGACAAGTATTATTTAACCTAAGTTTATAATGCCTTTCTCTAAATCTACTGGAATACATAGTGCTATGTGATTATTATTTTTTGTAAAGTTCGGCAAAATAATTCGATATCCAATTTGTCTTTTGTTGTCTTATTTTTAAGGTTTAGACAACATCTACTTAAGACTTGCATGCGGTGATTGCCGCTCTTTAATCAAAAAGTTCGGAGTAAATCGGTCAAAAAGTTCGGAATAGCCAGTGTGAAAATTCCCAATATTTTTGCATAATGATACATTTTTTGTGTATTACAGCAAAAATTATCGGGAAATGACTATTCCCGAATGCCTAAAAAATTAGAAACAATTGACCCTATTTTTCGGCTTCCATCTCGGCTAACCATTGCTTGGTTAGGGACTCGGTGTAATCTAGACTAGCCTTGGACCAAGTATACTCGACAGACTCCATTATTGATGCGCTGTACTTATTGCGCCAGGATTCCAGAATGGGGTAGGCGTCTGTGTTTAGGCGGTTGGTGAAGTTGTCTAATTTCTCCTGTGTAGTTGAGCCCGTTGTATTACTGTAAATGCCGTCAATGATTCTTTTTGCTTCGCGGCATAACGAATCCTGTAAATCGACCCTAGCAGAAAGAGAGTCCGAACGCACTGCAACTGAATCAATTACGGGCGCAACCTTTTCTATTTGTTTCAATGCTTCGTGACCCTTATTAGAAGTGGAATATATCAAAAATCCCAGTGCGCAGATTAGGGCAAGTGCAAGGGCAAAATAAATGGGGCGACTGTGGTTGCGGAAGGCCCTCTGAAGGCTATCCACATTGCTGTATCTATCTTCTTTGCGGCCGTTAAGGCATTTTTTGTTAATGCGGCCATACTTCTTTCCGAAGATATCCCGCATGATGTAGCCAAGGGAGTAGATGTCGCTGCGGCTATCAACACTCTCCCCTGCCAGCAGTTCAGGTGAGGAATAGGCTCTGGTGCCACCAAGAGAGGCCAGCACAAAATGGGCATCATTGTCTGCAAGACCAAAATCAATAAGCTTGACGCTGTTGTCTTTTTTGGAAATTAAGACATTTGAAGGCTTGAGGTCATTATGCACAATTCCACAACGATGAAGATAAGCGACGGCATCCAACAGCTGGCTAAAAACCCTTCTGCGCTCGTTTGGGTTGGGGTTTTCCTTAAGATAGGCATCCAAATCTCTGCCATCTACATACTCCATTACAATCCCCTCTCCCGCTGGGGTGTCCTTTTCGTATGTGAATACCTTTGCAATCCCAGGATGGTCTAGCGGAAGAGCAATCTCATACTCCCGTTGAATGAGCGAAAGCGAGGTGCTGTCCTTTGCAGTCTTTAGCAAAAAATGCTTTCCAGCCTTGCTGATGCGGTATATCTGCGAAAATGCACCAGAATAAAGCAGTGTTGGATTGGAGTAGCCCGCTGCTAAATCAGTGGACTGCTTGACATCTCTTATAACCTCGCTTTCTTCCATAAAAAAGACAACAAAAGACAATGATTGTAAAAAGATTATGACAAATATAATCATTATTTTTGCAAACCAAATGCGCATAAAATCAGATATTCCTGAAATTGCAGCACTTCGACAAGATGTTGCCTTGAAGTGTGGGTTTGAACTCAAGACCCACGCCGACTTTCTGAATCTGGTTACCATCATAGAGCGCTCAACCCACATGCATCTGTCCGAAACTACCCTCGAAAGACTATGGAAATACTCCACCAGAGGGTATTCTACCGTATCGGAAAGGACTCTTGATATCCTCTGCAAATTCCTGGGTGACAAGGACTTTAGCGATTACAAAAGCAGAAAGAAGCAAGAAGCCCAGATTGAATCTGAAATCTATTCGGGTAATATTGTTGATGTCGAGACCCTCAAGGTTGGCACCCGTCTCAAGATTGGCTGGATGCCCGACAGACAGTGCATCGTAAAGTACATGGGTGACAACCGCTTCATTGCAGAGCAGACGGTAAACGCTACCATTCAGCCTGGGGACACATTCTCCTGTCTCCAACTTCAGAAAGGCCAGCCGCTATGCATGGATAAGTTCATGCATGCTGTTGACGAAGAGGCCCGCTATGTCGTTGGCAAGAATAATGGCCTTACAACCCTCGAGATTCTTCCGGAAGACTAGAGCCTCTCACACCATTGCCAGACAACTCGGCTTCTGCGGCCTTTATGGGTAAAGCGGAAGAACCTGCCATACTAGCGTTTTGCATTTACCGATGAAAATTAGTATTTTTGTAGGTTAATATGGATAAGACCGCAGCAAAGCAACGAATTGAGGAACTCAGGGAGGTCCTGCGTGAGAACAGCCGACGCTATTATGTCGAGAATGCTCCCACCATGTCCGACTATGATTTCGATATGCTGATGCACGAGCTGGAGGGCCTGGAGGCACAATTCCCCGAATTTGACGACCCCGACTCCCCCACTCATCGCGTGGGCAGCGACCTGGAAAAAGGCTTCGTGCAGAGGCCTCACCGTTACCCCATGTTGTCGCTGTCCAATACCTACTCAATCGGTGAGGTGGAAGAATTCGCTGCCAGAGCTGAAAAGTCCCTTCAGAGTGGCTTCAGCTATTGTTGCGAGCTGAAATTCGATGGCACCGCCATCTGCCTGACCTACCGCGACGGCAAGCTCTACCGGGCGCTCACCCGCGGCGATGGGGTCAAGGGCGACGATGTCACCGTCAACGCCCTCAAGATAGCCAACCTCCCCCATCAGCTCCACGGCAACTATCCCCAGGAGTTCGAAATCAGGGGCGAGGTGCTGATGCCCTATGAAGCCTTCGACAAGCTCAATCAAGAGCGCGAAGACAATGAGGAAGCTCCATTTGCTAACCCCCGCAACGCTGCGTCAGGTTCGCTAAAACTGCTTGACCCTGAGGAAGTTGAGCATCGCGGACTGTGGTGTACGCTCTACCATATCCCTGCCCAGAGTCTGGACTTTGAATCTCATGATGAAGCACTTAAGGCCGCTGCATCCTGGGGCCTGCCGGTATCGGAACACAGACGCATCTGCCATAATATTGAGGAAATCAAGGCCTACATCGACTACTGGGATACCCAGCGCAAGGCCCTGCCATACGCCACCGACGGCATTGTAATCAAGATAAATGAAATGGCCTACCAGCGCCAGCTCGGCTATACCGCCAAGTCTCCCCGCTGGGCCGTTGCATATAAGTTCAAGGCCGAACAGGCCCTCACCCCCATTCTGAGCATCGACTATCAGGTAGGCCGCACCGGCGCGGTTACACCCGTCGCAAATCTGGCTCCTGTGCAGCTCTCAGGCACCATCGTCAAGCGTGCAACCCTGGTTAATGCCGACCAAATGGAGATGCTGGACATCCATGAAGGCGACTATGTCTATGTGGAAAAGGGCGGCGAAATTATCCCCAAGATTACCGGCGTTGAACCCAGCAAGAGGGCTGCGAACGCCCCCAAGCCGGAATTCCCCAAGACCTGCCCCGATTGCGGCACTCCCCTTGTGCGCGAAGAAGAGCAGGCAAAGTGGTTCTGCCCCAACAGCGATGGCTGCCCCATGCAGATAAAGGGCCGTCTCATCCACTTTATGAGCCGCAAGGCAATGAATATCCTAGCAGGCGATGCAACCGTCGACCAGCTTTACAGCCTAGACCTTGCCACCAGCCCTGCCGATATATACGATTTAACTGAAAATCAGCTACTTATGCTGGATGGTTGGAAGGAAAAATCCGCAAGGAGATTCCTTTCCAGCGTGCAGGCATCCAAGGCGGTACCCTTCGAAAGAGTACTCTTTGCCCTCGGCATCCGCCAGGTGGGAGAAACCACCGCCCGCGACCTTGCCCGTCATTTCGGCAGCATGGAAGCCCTGCAAAATGCCAGCATGGATGACCTTACCTCGGTGCCCGATGTAGGAGAAATAGTAGCCAAGAGCGTTTACGACTTCCTCCGCACCCCCAAGCATATCCAAGAGATTGAAAGGCTGAAGGCAATCGGTCTGAACTTCTCGGTTCAGGGAAGTCAGGAAGCTGCTTCAAATGCCCTGGAAGGCCGTACAATAGTGATTTCCGGCACTTTCAGCATCTCCCGCGACGACATGAAGGCCCTGATTTCCAAGCACGGCGGCAAGAATTCCGGCAGCATCAGCGGCAAGACCTCGTTCCTACTTGCAGGAAACAACCCCGGTCCCGAAAAGATTAAGAAGTGCGAAGCCCTCGGAGTTCCCATCATCGATGAAAGCGAGTTCCGAGCCATGATCCCCGAAAGCGCCCAGGACACACCAAAACAGGCCCAGCATATAAAAATAGAAGAACCAACCCTATTCTGATGAGCAGAAGGAAAAAGAACATAATTCAGGAAATTCCGGACCAGATTCAGAATACTATCAAGGTTACCTGGGCCGACATCAAGGACTTGTTCACCGACAAGCTCTGGGATGCCGAATCCCGATTTGCATCCGATGCCTGGAAGCGTCTGGTGCATTTTATCAAGCTGGTGCGCATCACCCTGGATAAGTTCGCCGAGAACCGCATGGGCTTCCAATGCACCGCCCTCAGCTACTGCATGACCCTTGCGCTGGTGCCCTTCGCCGCCTTCGTTTTCTTCGTTGCCAACGGCCTTAGGGTCTCCGACGAGTTCGCCGAGCTGCTGCACAAGGCCATCCCGAACAATGTAGAGCTGGTGAATATGGTGATCGACAAGGCCGACAACATTATCGCCGCCGCCCAATCAGGGGTTGTGGGTGTGGTTTCCGCCCTGCTCTTCCTCTGGACGGTCATCTGGATGATGTTCCAGGTTGAGAGGGTTTTCAACAATGTCTGGGGCGTTCGCAAGATACCGCGCAAGCTCTACAAACGCTTCGGTTTCTATTTTGTTGCGCTCATCCTCTCCCCTCTGGTGCTGTTCATATTCTGCTATGGGATAGCGACTTATTCCAATATTACCAGCCTGATTGGTTGGGACTTAGGGAAATTTACCGATGCGATTTCCTCATTTGTGGGTTGGGTGCTCTTTGCCGCCGTTACAACCTTCACCCTCTCGGCGATGTACAAGTTCATCCCCGCTCCCGAGGTTGAATACAGGCATGCGCTGAAGGCAGCTCTCTTCGCCGCCCTCGTTTTCTGCCTTTTCCAGTACCTATATCTGGAAACTCAGATGTTTGTAACCCGCTTGAACAGCGTTTATGGTGTGATCGCTGCCATCCCTCTCTTCCTCATTTGGTTGAATTATAGCTGGCAGATAATAATATATGGAGCTGAATTGAGCTACAGCCTTCAGAATGTAGATACTTATAAACTCCCCGATTGGGAAACAGATTCAAGGCAATGAGTTTTTCGAAGTTTACCATAAAGGACTATAACCTTATAAAGAAGGATTGGGAATCCCTCAAGGTGCTTGCTGCAGGCCGCTGCCGCAGCGATGAGGAGATGGCCGTTGTGCAGAAGGCCTTCGACTTTGCCAATGCTGCCCACCGCAATGTGCGCAGACGATCGGGAGAGCCTTATATCCTGCATCCGATTGAGGTCGCAAAGATAGTGGTGCATGATATCGGACTGGGCTATAAGTCCATTTCTGCCGCCCTGCTGCACGATGTTGTGGAGGATACCGACACCTCGGTGGATGATATCCGCAATATCTTTGGAGAGAAAATAGCCCTGCTGGTGGACGGTCTGACCAAGATTAAGACCGTGCTCGACAACGAGGATAACAAGGGCGACAAGCTCAATATCGAAAGCATCCAGGCCGAGAACCTTAAGCGCATTCTGCTGACCCTCAACGATGATGTCAGGGTTGTGCTGATTAAGCTCGCCGACAGGCTTCACAACTGCCGCACAATCGAGTTTATGCCCGAACACAAACGGGATAAAATCCTCAGCGAAACCATGTTTATCTTCATTCCACTGGCCCACAGGCTGGGTTTGTACTCGGTCAAGTCGGAAATGGAGAACATCTGGCTGCGCTACAAGGAACCCGATGCCTATAAGGAAATTTCGGAGAGAATCAGCCGCAATGTAAATGTGCGCGATGCCGAAATCGACCAGTTTATTGCCCCCATCGAGGGCGCTCTGAAGCGTTCAGACATCGCTTTTCATATTATAAAACGAATCAAGACCCCCTACTCCACCTGGTTCAAAATGAAGACCAAGCATGTGCCGTTTGAGCAGATCTACGACCTGTATGCGGTGCGCATTATCTTCGAGTCGGAACCCGGAAATCTGGAGGCTGAAAGGCGTCAGGCCTATATAATTTATTCTATTTTAACCGGTCTTTACAGGGCTCAACCCAGCCGCACCAGGGACTGGATTTCCTCGCCAAAGAGCAATGGCTACGAGGCTCTCCACTGCACCCTGATGTCCAAGGCGGGCTTCTGGATTGAGGTGCAGATTCGTTCGCATCGAATGGACGATATCGCTGAAAAGGGTATCGCTGCCCACTGGGCATATAAGAACGAAGGCTATATCTCCGAGAACGATTCCTCGATGGACAAGTGGCTGTCGAAGGTGCAGGAAATCCTTGTAAGTGAGGATGTTAACTCGCTGGAGTTGCTGGATATTATCCATAAGGACCTAGTAACTACCGACATCACCGTCTTCACTCCCAAGGGCGACCAAAGGTCCATTCAGGCCGGAGCGACAGTGTTGGACTTTGCCTATTTGATTCACTCCCACATCGGCAATACCGCCATTGCGGGCAAGGTAAATCAGAAGCTGGTGCAGCTGTCCTATGTGCTGAAATCGGGTGACCAGGTGGAAATCATTACCGCGGAGAGCGGCCGACCCAAGGTAGAATGGTTGCAGTTCCTCCAGACCCGCCACGCCAGAAACCTTGTTGTAGAGTACTTCAGGGGCAATCGAAAGGAGTTCATCAAGAGCGGACGCCGCATTTATCAGGAAAGAATCGGGGCGCTGAAGTTAAACGATGACAACGCCACCTTACGAACCTTCCTTGAAATGGCCCAGCTCAACGATAAGGATGAATTCTATTTCAGGGTAGCTCTGGGCCTTATCGGGCCGGAATTCTTTAAGAGCGTTGCGGTGAATTCACAAACTGAGTTCGCTCAGGGGCGTTATATCCTCGCTCGCTGCTGCATGCCCATTCCAGGCGACCCTGTCATCGGTTTCAAGCAGAATGATGGCTCGGTTATTGTGCACAAAAAGACCTGTCCGGAGGCAGAGCGCCTTGCCAGCAAGCACGGTGACAAGGTGGTTGTACCCGAATTTTTCGATGCCGAAACAGAATTCCCCGTTAGAATCTCCATTACCGGCATCGACAGGGTGGGAATGTTGAGCGATATCACCCAGTACATCTCCCTCACCCTGGGAATTAATATGTCGGAAATTCACCTTGGAGCCAAGGATGGGCTGGTAGAAGGCTATATAGTGCTTCAGGTTAGAAATCGTAAGAACCTCGAAGCGATGCTGCTGGGGCTGCGCAAGCTCAAGGGCATCCAGGAGGTTGTAAGAACAGATATTGTATGATGAAGAAGTTTTTACCCTTGATAATTGCAGCTGTGGTGCTGTCGCCGATGTTCTTTATGAACTCCTGCGCCAATACTACAAAGGCACCCTCCGGAGGCGCCAAGGACACCATTCCTCCCGTAATCAGGGATATCAAGCCTCTGCCGGGGGCAACCAACTTCCCCATCTCCAAGGGCAAGATTGCCTTTACTTTTGATGAGTACACCACCATCAAGAACCCCCAGAGCATCTATCTCTCCCCTCCCCAAAAGAAGGCTCCCAAGGCAAAAATATCCGGTAAGGACCTGATTATCAGCTTCGAAGAGGACCTCCAGCCCAACACAACCTACACCCTCAATATCAACGATGCAATAGCCGACAATAACGAGGGCAATCCTTTCCCCGGCTTTACCTATGTGTTCTCGACCGGCAGTCAGATTGATTCTATGTTCATGACCGGCGTAGTGCTGGACTGCAACACCCTGAATCCCGTAAAGGGCGTAACAGCAATGCTTTACAAGGACGCTTCGGACTCCGCAGTGTTCAAATCCCGCCCTTACGCTGCCGCCATTACCGACGATTGGGGCTATTTTGTAATTCCCTATATCCAGGATACAGTTTACCGTCTTTATGCGGTGAAAGATGCCAATAAGAACAATATCTACGACCCCGATGAGGACCTGATTGCCTTTATCGATTCCAGCATCCGCCCCAAATATGTGGTTAGGGATTCGGTGCCTGAGCTGCTCAAGTACGATATGACCGATACCCTAGGTTGCGAGGCCCGTAGGGTTGAACATACCCTCAAGCTTTTCCGCGAAAAGCCCTCCAAGCAGTTCCTTAAAAACAAGGAAAGGACCGGCCTGAAATCGGCCTACATCACCTTCCAAGCCCCTAATGCCTGGATAGATTCGGTTTGGTTCGGAGGCTACCGTTCCAATCAGGTAATCAGCCAGTTCAATATCGAGCAGGACAGCCTTCTGCTTTGGCTGAACGACCGCCGCGCCGCTCCCGACACCATGCACCTCTTTGTAAACTACCGCAAAACCGATTCTCTGGGCCTGCTAAAGCCTGAGGTAGAGCATCATAGGCTCAGCATCGACAACCAGCTTAAGAGGAAATATTCCCGCGCCAATAGGCGCAATCTTAAGCACGAGGATACCATCTGTGTGTACAAACTCAATGTGGATGGCTCGACGGTTGAGCAGAACGGTTTTGAGCTGGTTTTCGACAATCCCATCATCTACGAGAACTTCGATTCGCTGAAGTTCCGCTATGTGAATCCTCGCCAGAAGGAATTTACTGCCAGTGTGAATGTAGAGCGGGATTCCCTCGATTTAAGACGCTATATCATCCGCCCCGATGTCAAGTACCAGAGCGGTTATGAATACTTCCTAAAAGTGCCTTACAGGGCCTTCCGCGACATTAACGGCTATTACAGCGACAGTACTGAGGTAAAGGTCAGCCTGCCTACCGACGAGAGCCTGAGCAACCTAAAGACGGTGATGCGTCAGGTCAAAAAGAAGTATATAGTTGAGCTGCTCGACGAGAAGCGCGACAAGGTGCTTCGCCGCTACATCATCGATTCCGACCAGACCCTGGACTTCCCCTATCTAAAGGAGGGCCGCTACTGCCTGCGAATCACCGATGATGGCAACCGCAACTCCATTGTAGATACCGGCAACCTCCTGGAACACCGCCAGCCCGAGCAGGTGGAGTTCGTAGAGTTCAAGGGTGGGTCCAAATTCATCAATATTCCCCCTTCTGCCGAGGTTGAGCAGGAAATCTACCTTAACACAATTTTCGAAGAATGAAGCAAAGACTTTTAGCAATAGCCCTACTCTTGATTCTCCCGTGCATGCACGCAGCAGCGCAGGAAGAGGGCATCGGTGGCTTCAAAGGGCTGTCGATAGATTCGGTGTCGACCAAAAAGAGCAAGTTCGAAATTAACAACTACTCCTCAATCGGCATCAACTTCGGTACAACCTTCTCGAGGATGATGTTCAACCCCAGCGTGAGCCAGACCTGGCTGCACAACCCCTTCTACATTTCGCTGATGTATACCAAGCACCTGAAGCTCTTTGACTTCATCCCCTACTTTGGCTTCCAAATCGGCTTTGCATACGGCCACGAGGGCTATAAGTTCAAAGAAAACAAGGAAACAGGCTACTTCCACCATATTGAGGGTGCCGAATCCGCCAAGTTCGATGTTGTGGAGATGCCGGTGATGACCTATTTCCATGTGGACTTTTCCCATTTCAAACTTGAGGCTTCGGCGGGTCCTTATGTGGGCTACAGGCGGTCCATTACCCGTATTGGTGACGATGTGCCGGATACTCTCCGCCGGAATTTTGCCCATTACGACCTCCGCTGGGAGTTCGGTATCGAGGGGGGCGCCGGCTTTGCCATCATGATGGACCCCTTCGAATTCCATGTGAACGCCCTCGTAAGGTACTCAATGTCAACTATTTATACTCCGGACTCTTCGAATAGTCAGTATAATCAGTATTATTATAGGTTTGCCTATCCTCTGGATGTGAACATCACTGCCGGTATCCATTATCAGCTTACCCGCAGAACGGGTAGAACCCGCAGGCAGCTGCGTCAGGAGGCTAGGGAAATTGTCTTAAGCGGATGGACCATAGAAGATGAAAACGCTACAAGTCAAGATAGGGAATAATCTGCACATTGGTTCGGATTATCCCATTGTTGTGCAGACAATGTGCAACACACATACCTCGGATGAGGATGCAACGGTAGACCAGTGCCGAAGGCTGGCAGCTGCAGGCGCCCAGCTGATCAGGATAACGGTTCCCGGCAGGCAGGATGTCGAGCATATCCGCAATATCCGCGACCGTCTGCGTGCCGAGGGCATTGACACTCCCCTTGTGGCTGATATTCACTTTTCTTCGGAAACCGCCATTGCAGTGGCTTCTGTTGTGGAAAAGGTGCGAATCAATCCCGGCAATTTCCATCCTGACCATGAGCGTGCGAAGGAGCAATTTGCCCGCTTCCTAGAGGTATGCAAGCAGAATGGCACCGCAATTAGAGTTGGGGTAAACCACGGTTCGCTTGGCAAGTACATCACCGACCTCTACGGCAATACTCCCCTTGCTATGGCAAAGGCGGCTATGGAGTGGCTCAATATGTGCGTAAAAGCCGATTTCTTCGATGTTGTAGTGTCGCTGAAGTCCAGCAACACCCTTGTGATGGTGCAGGCCTACAGGCATCTGGTAGAGATGATGCAGAAGGAAGGCCATGTGTTCCCGCTTCACCTGGGAGTAAACGAGGCAGGCGGTGGAGATAGAGGCGGAATCAAGACCTGCGTCGGGCTTGCAAACCAGCTCACCGAGGGCATCGGCAATACCATCAGAGTATCGCTTACAGAGGACCCTGAGGCCGAAATTCCCGTTGCTCAATACCTTGCAGACAAGTTCGCAAGCCCGGTTAAGCCGGCCGTTGAAATCAAGGATAAGGTGGCTTACGCCCATTATGATTCTGCCGACAAAACCAGGATTATGCTGGATGCAGCTTCTGACCTTGGACCCATGCTGCTGGACCGCGAGGTGGATGAAATCCACATCGATTGTGGCGATGCCGAGTATGCTTCTTATCTTGAAGATGAGATTATGCAGGCTGCCCGCCGTAGGTTCTACAAACCTGAGTATATTGCCTGCCCCGGCTGTGGTAGGACCATGTACGACCTGCAAAAAGCTTACGCAGAGGTGCAGGCACGCACTTCCCACCTCAAAGGTATGGTAATCGCTGTAATGGGCTGCATCGTGAATGGCCCTGGCGAGATGGCCGATGCCGATTGGGGCTATGTTGGCGAAGGTGGCGGCAAGGTGACCATATACAAAAAGAACATGCCTGTACTCAAGCATGTTCCCGAATCTGAAGCGCCCAACAAGCTGCTGGAGCTTATCCAAGCAGAGCAATAACGCTCTCTGCAGCAACTGCGGTTTCGCCTTTTTTAATCTTAATTTCGGCATCCATTGGAAGGTAAATGTCCATTCGGGAGCCGAATTTTATTATGCCGCATTGCTCCCCTGCTTCCACCTTGTCACCCACATTGGAATAGTTCACTATCCTGCGGGCAAATACCCCTGCATGCTGCTTAAACACCACTTCCTTGCCGTTTGGGGTGCGGATGCAGGCACTGGCGTGCTCGTTTTCCTCCGAAGCCTTGGGCTTGAAAGCTAGGAAATGCTTGCCGGGATGATATTCATAATAGGTAATCTCTCCCGTTACAGGCCAGAAATTCACATGAACATCGAAGAAATCCATATAAACGCAAACCCTCTTGCACTCCCTCTTAAGGTACTCATCCTCAATTGCGGTATCAACGATTACAACCTTGCCATCGGCAGCCGAGGTAACCACGGTGTCGCTGCCCACGGGTGTACGCTCCGGCACGCGGAAAAAGTACAGCTGCCAGAGGCAGATAAGCCACATTATAACTGCAATTAATATCTTGACCCACAGAGGATTAAAGCACTTCCAGGCAGCATAGATGACTATTGCTGCCGTTACAAACACACAGGCTAGGGTTCCGTAGGAGTTTCTATCGATTTTCATAGGATTAGAGTTGACTTACAAGTGAAAGATAAATAGCACCGAGCGGCATTGCCAGGAAGGTGCTGTCGAAACGGTCGAGCATGCCGCCATGACCGGGAATGATGGTACCTGAGTCCTTGATGCCGAAATGGCGTTTCCAGAGGGATTCGAAAAGGTCGCCGAACACCCCACCTACATGAATAATAATCGCCAGCACAATGCAGTGTACAAAGGGAAGATTCATGAGTGTAGTGAGGTTCAGCACTACCGCTGCAATGATGCAGAACACCATACCACCCCAGAATCCAGCCCAGGTTTTCTTGGGCGAAATCTCAGGGCAGAGCTTCTTCTGCTCCCCTTTTTTGGAGAGGAAGGACCCTACACAGTAGGCACCTACATCCGAGCACCAAATGAGAATAAAGAACACCAGCAGCCAGCGACCGCTGAAATCTCCATCCTTGAATGCAATGAAGTTGGAAAGGGTGAGAGGTGCTGCGATATACAGCAGACCGGTCATTATATAGGCAAAGTCCTCTACATGCACCTTGTCGTCGGAAAGCACAGCACTAATCATTATGGCCACTACAGGGGTGATTGAGAGTGCGATGTACTTATGCTCAAGGTTGAAGGTATAGGATGCGTAGAGCAGCAGGAAAAGGGCAATTCCCGTAATTATCGCGGTGTAGCGGGCTACAGGATGGCGTTTGCCCATTGACATGCGATAGAATTCGAACATGCAGCAAGCCATCACAAACACCACCAGCACTGCAAAGAAATACTGGTTAATCAAGAGTCCTGCGAGCATCAATAGAATGAAGCCCACACCCGAAATGCTGCGTGTAACCAGATTATTCATCTTCGGCCTTTGCTTTAGGTCCAAGTATAGCCTCGAGGTCGTCAGCGAAGATAACCTCTTTTTCAAGTAGCTGGGTAGCAACCTGCTCGAATTGCTCCTTGTGCGATTGCAGCAGGTCCATGGTCCTAGTGTGTACCTTGTCTACAAGGGCCTTAACCTCGTCGTCCATCAGCTCGGCGGTCTTTTCGCTGTAAGGCTTGGTCATTTCATAGCCCCTCGAACCGGTGCTGTCGTAGAAGGAAAGTTCGCCCACCTTCTCGCTCATACCGTAGTACTGAACCATGCCGTAGGCCATCTTGGTGAGCCTTTCAAGGTCGTTGAGTGCGCCGGAAGCCGGTTCGCCGTTGATGATTTCCTCGGCTACCCTACCGCCCATCAGAGTGCACATCTCGTCGATAAGGTAGGACTTAGCCATAATCTTGCGCTCGGTAGGCAGACTCCAGGTAAGACCAAGGGCCTGTCCGCGAGGGATAAGGCTGACCTTGAAAACAGGGTCGGCGTAAGGCAGCAGCCAGCCAACAACGGCATGACCAGCCTCGTGATATGCTGTAGTGCGTTTTTCGCTCTGGGTCATAATGGTGGAGCTCTTGCGCTCAAGGCCACCTACAATGCGGTCTACCGCATCCATAAAGTCCTGCTTGTCGATAGCGGACTTGTTCTTTCTGGCAGCGGTAAGGGCAGCTTCGTTGCAGACATTTGCGATATCTGCGCCGGAGAAACCGGGAGTGTGCTTTGCCATGAATTCAAGGTCAAAGTCACCGGCAAGCTTGAGCCCACGCAGGTGCACCTGGAAGATTTCCTCGCGCTCCTTAAGTTCGGGAAGCTCTACATTAATCTGGCGGTCGAAACGACCTGCACGCATCAGCGCCTTGTCCAGAATATCGGCACGGTTGGTGGCAGCTAACACGATTACACCGCTGTTGGTGCCGAAGCCATCCATCTCGGTAAGTAGCTGATTTAGAGTATTTTCGCGCTCGTCGTTGGAGTTCCAGCCCACATTCTTGCCTCTGGCGCGGCCTACTGCATCAATCTCATCGATAAATACGATGCAGGGTGCTTTTTCCTTGGCCTGGGCGAAGAGGTCTCTAACGCGGCTTGCACCTACACCAACGAACATTTCCACAAAGTCGGAGCCGCTGATGGAGAAGAATGGCACATTTGCCTCGCCGGCTACAGCCTTGGCGAGCAAGGTCTTACCGGTTCCGGGAGGGCCTACAAGCAGGGCTCCCTTGGGAATCTTGCCACCGAGAGCAGTATATTTCGAAGGGTTCTTGAGGAAATCCACAATCTCCATCACCTCTTCCTTTGCGCCGTACAGACCGGCTACATCCTTGAATGTAACCTTTACACTATTTTTGTCGGCAAGTTTGCCGGTAGATTTACCAACACTGAAGATGCCACCGCCGGCACCGCCCTTGCCATTCATGGTGCGGTTCATTCCGCGGAACATCCAAACCCACATCAGCACCAGCAGCAGAGGCCAGATAATCCAGTCCAGAATATCCCAGAAGCCCTTTGTACCGTTCTCTACAATCAGTTTTACCTGGTCGGTTTCAGGGAGAGCCTCGTTCAACTGCTCGAACTCGTTTTCAGCATCGAAGGCGGTTGTTACCAGGAAGTTAAAATGGGGTGAATGTGTGGGAACCTGGGCCTGAGGGAAGAGGTCGGCATATTTCGAAAGACGGTCGGGCTTCATGGTAACAGTACCCTTGAAGTCGTTGCGGATATAATGTACTTCTTTTACATCCCCATCCTTTACCATCTGCTTAACCTGCGCCCACTCAATTTTGGCGGGTGCGGGACTGGTGTTGCTGAACAGCATCCAGCCGATAGCAAATACTAGTATTAGGTATAGCCACGATAGGTTTATCTTGAACACACGCGGGTTTTTCCCGTTGTCCCTTTTGCTTTTCTTGTCGTTGTTTGCCATTTTTGTCGGATAAATTGTAATTTTGTGCGACTTTACATTCTACAAATATACAAACAAAAATGAAACCAAACGCGATTATTTGGAACGAAGTTCTAGATTCTACCAATAACGAGCTGAAAAGGAACGGTGAGCGCTATGACAATTTGTCAATTGTAGCCGCCAGATACCAGACTGCAGGGCGTGGACAGGGCAATCATAGCTGGAAATCCGCTGCCGGGGAGAACCTTACCTTTTCGATTCTACTGCGCTTTGGAAACGAGCTTCTACGGCCCCTCAAGGCCAATGCAATAGTGCTGATTACCCAGGTCGCTACCCTTTCCCTGAGGGAACTGCTGCTTTCAGAGGGCCTTTCCGCTCAAATCAAATGGCCCAACGATATTTGGGTGGATGGCAGGAAAATTTGCGGAATGTTGATTGAGAACACCTTGGATCGGGAATATGTTGCTTCCAGCGTTATTGGGATTGGGCTGAATCTGAATCAGCAAGAGTTCGATCCCCTACTGCCGAATCCGGTTTCTCTATGGCAGCTAACCGGCAAAAAATATGACCCTGAGGCCACTCTGGACCGGTATGCGCAAGTTTTCTGCCGCTATGCCGATATGCTGAATACCGATGAAGGGCGGCTGAAACTGAACGAGGAGTTCGGGAAGTATGTATTCGTGCTGGACGAGGAGCGCCAGAAGAGCTTGACCAAGGCTATTGAGGACTTCGAAGCAAGCTTATAAGTTCCGAAGGATTCTCCGAGCGGAACACTGCACTGCCGGCAACCAAAATATTGGCTCCAGCCTCATAGAGCGCAGCTGCGTTGTCCTTGTTGATACCGCCGTCTACCTCAATCGGGGTCTGCTCTCCCCTCTTGCTTATCTCATTGCGCAGGGCAGCTATCCTATCCAGAGTTTCATAGATGAATTTCTGCCCTCCGAAGCCGGCAAAAACCGACATTAGAAGGAAATAATCCGCCTTGCCGATATAGGGATAGAGCTTCTCTACAGGCACATCTGGATTGATGGCAAGTCCTGCCTTCATCCCGGCTTCGCGCACCTTTTTAAGCAGGCTCGAAGTCTTCCTGCCGGCAGCCTCGTAATGGAAGGAGAACATGCTGACTCTCAATGACTTGCAGCGGTCTACCCAATCCCACGGGGTCTCTACCATAAAGTGGGTGTCCATGGGGATTTTGGCAATCTTGGAAACCGCCTCGATAACCGGAAAACCGAAGGAAATATTGGGCACAAAACTGCCATCCATCACATCCAGATGGATGATGTCGGCATTCTTGTTCAGCATGTCGATATCCTTGCCCAGATTTGCGAAATCGGCTGCCAGTATCGAAGGAGCTACAAGTTGCATACTACATCGTCAAGGAGTTCAACAAATTTGTCCATAGAGGCCAGTTCCAGCTTTTCACCGGGGGCATGCACTCCCCTAAGGGTGGGTCCGAAGGAAATCATGTCCAGGTCGGGGAATTTCTCTAGGAAGAGTCCACACTCCAGACCGGCGTGGATGGCCAGAACCAAAGGGTCCTGATTGAAAAGGCGCTTGTAGGACTCAACGCATTTTGCCAGAATCGGGGAATTCAGATTGGGATTCCAACCGGGATATTTGCTGAAGTTGTCTACCATTGCGCCTGCGGCCCTGAAATGGTCGGAAACCTTCATTACAATGTCGTCCAGCTCGTCTACAACGCTGCTGCGCTGGCTGGTAACAACCCTGATTTCGCCGGGATTCTTCATGGATACGGCTGCCAGGTTAGTTGATGTCTGCACCAGACCTTTGATGTCGGGGCTCATTCTTACAACCCCATGAGGGCAATCGGCTACGCACTCGATGACCTGATGGGCTGTGTGGCTGTCGATGGCCTTTTCGTTCTGGAAGCTCTTGTCTACAACGAATTGCAGGTCGGGGTCATCCTTGGCATATTCCTTCTTGATTTTCTTGCCGTAAGCCTCGAAACGGGCCTTGGTGGCATCTACATCGGGAACTGCGATATAGGCCTCACACTCTCGTGCAATGGCGTTTGCCTTGCCACCGCCACTGAAAATGAACAGCTGCAAGCC
>Ga0181612_183334_pt1 | contig 18957 bp, 17 predicted proteins | sample HoacroProtozoa21_FD_119630 | JGI IMG/M metagenome (GOLD analysis project Ga0181612, IMG submission 119630) | Hoatzin crop microbial communities from Cojedes, Venezuel. Combined Assembly of Gp0051906, Gp0051904, Gp0051908 | reverse complement strand
CTGCAGGAGGGCACTGTCACCATGCCGTAGGAAGCCTGTGCTCTGCAAAGTTAACTTTGCCCAACTGCACAGGCTCAGAGCCTGGAAGGAGAGCTGGTTGCAGCAACACAAAGACAGGACACAGAAGCCCGCCAGCAGTTTGCATTAGATGGATACTGTCCTTCAGATGATTAAGCTTGTTAGCGGTCTGCTGTGTTTACAGTTATACAGCAGATGGTTCCTTTAAAACAGAAAAGCTCAAGAATATAACAGGAGATAGCCCTACCTCCGCGTTGTTTGGTGAAAGTTTCCTACAATTTTTCCATTGTCAGTCCCAGCTGAGAGATGTTTGCTACGGAGAAGACACACATGAAAAAGACGACAAGCACATGCATGCCAGGGAACTTCAGTAAGTGTTATTCCCAGCATGAGATCCATGGCAAGGCATTCTGGGTCTCATCTTCAGAGTACCAGTCTGTCTTTGTTTCTTCCATTAAGCCTCTTGTTCTCTTCTCCCTCCACCCTCTTCTTTGAAGCCTCCTTCAGGCAATTCTGAGCAATCTCAGCCTGTTGCCACACACCCACTGCCCCCTTCCAAGTCAGCAGCAGGGCTTGGGCATACTTGGTCCACTTTGGTGCCCCATCCCTTTGCCACAACCAAGGCTCCATGCTTCACCGCATCCTACACAGCACACTATCAGACTGCTAATTCAGCTAGCTCATGAGATTTTGCTCAGCAGGCACCAGACAACACTTCACAATTCATCTTAATTGCAAATTCTTTGTAATGTTTTCCTTTGTTCGAGGGAGAGAAGAAAATTAAAGAATCGGTTGATCTGGTCTATATTATAATACTTGTCCAGATGTAATGCAATCCTTGCTTTCAAAAGAACAGAAACAAGTTTACTCTGAAAAAACAACAACCCCAAGCAATGTCTCACAGGTGCCTCTCCTCAGCTCCATGCACCATCCTACTGATCTTCCTGATTTCTCTTTCCGTTTGCTGCCCCCACCATCACCGTACAGGCCCACAAGCCCCCTCCATCTCACACATGGTGCTTGCTGGCTCCTCACACACACGCTTTCCTTCACAGCCCATTTTCAGTTTGATCCTCCCCAGAGTCCCACAGACCTAACTCCACCATCCCATACAATATCCCACTTCTCAACAGTGAGCTGCTGCTGCCTTCTCTTGCCATGGATGGCACAGAAGGGGGTGCAGAACAGAAGAAAACAGACAGGCAGGACGGCAAGCACAGAATTCAACAAGGCAGCTGTAGCCCAACCATTAGCATCCCTAAGTGCTTGCCGTCCACCTGCGCAGCAGAGACCATGCCCTTCCTCTTCAAGCCAACACATGCAGCATTTTCAACAGTAACCTGTTCCCGTTTGCTCTCCCAGCATTCAAATTCAAAGCTGTATTCCCATTGAAAATTGATTCTCTGCTTTAACGAAACCAAACAGACACCTACCCTCTGAGTCTACTGTATTTTCTTTCATTTCCAGCAGAAGTCTGGTGTTCAGACTTTAGTCAAAGGCGCTATAAGAATCCTTTCTGCTCTGCCACAACAATTTCCCTGCTGATCACGTAAGTAATCAGCGTATGCAAGACTGGTCAGGCAGCTCATGCCTATGCAAGTACACCTACATCCAGAAGCTTGACTGAATGGTAGGATATACAGAATCCCACAAACTTATTTATTCTGTAGAAGTGACTGGAGGCAAGAGGAGGCAGTCACACCATTTAGTCAATGAAAAATGCTCTTCAGGAAGATTTTACATGTCTAAATTCAGAAGACCCACTTGGGAGCTTTCAAAAGCCTGAGGCATCCCATGTTGGGTGTCTAGGCGCTACAGGAAAGAGTGGCTTTGGAAACCTTGTTTCACAGGTTAATCAACCCAAGACAATTCAAGAAGGTGGCTTTACCCCTTCCTCAGACTTCTCCTCCCCTCCCTTGTTATTGCAGCTGGAAAGCCAAGGACCTCAGGAAACTGTATGTGTTCCCCTTGCGCTGCAAGGTAGATGGATCAAATGAGCTGTCCCATAGGTTCACTGTGATGCCCCACAACATACTAAAACCCACTTTCGTTCAGCATCACGTTCCCACCACGATCAAGACAGACAGCCTCTGTGCGCACTCATCCAGGAAGATCACATCGCTGTCGTGCTCACACTCCTCATGAACACCCTGGCGTGGAGAGGGATTCTGCTGGCTCAAGGGGCTGACCAAAGGAACAAAACCTTGGATCAGACACACGATCACTGCAGAGGGCTAGAATGCAGTCTCCTAGACTCAAAGCAAGGGAACTCTCATGAACACAGCTGTTTGAAAAAAATCTCACTGTTCCATACGCTTTTCCCTTAGGACTAGTTATTCTGGTGTGAAAAAACCCGATGTTGGTTTTAGAAAAAGTAGCTAAGTTCAAACAAAGCCTAGCCACCATTTTCTATACCACAGTTTCATAAAATGCTTTAAGGCAGAAATGCTGCAAACAAGGCCCAGTTTAGAGCATAGTTATGGAAGGAGGTGCCGGCGCAGCTTCCTCGGCCAGCACTGACAATGCTGTTTTGTTCTTCCATAAAGCTATTTTATTTAGGGCCCTCTCTAGAAATTCCATGACGACACACATGCAAGGCACCAGCACAGATGCATGTGCTCCTCTGGGGTTGTTTTCACCATGGTTAATATTCCACCCCCCAAGACCTCCTCAACCACGGTCTGTTCCATATGTTCATTACTTCATCAGCAGGGATCTACACTCCTGTCCACACAGTTTCTGTCTGCCTGTCCCCACTCCTCCTGAAAGCCACCAACACCTTCTGTAGCAGCCGCTTTTCAAGAATTTGAGAGCGGGCTTTGAAGGCAGCCACAATGATGGGTCTCACGCACTCTCTGAGAATTCCATTCATCTCTGTAAATCACACAAGCCAGTGGTCCTGATGACACAGAATCATGGCTCGATGCACCCTTCCATAACAGAAACATTTAGCAGCATAACGATGTCTAACCTCAGCACAAGAAAGTTAGGAAACACTTGAACACTAACGCTAGCTAAGTAAAACCCTCCCTATTTCCTCAGCAAAACAGCACTTGACCCACATTATCTAGAAAGCATCAGCTTGCTTGTTGCACTGTGCAAACCCTACCTAAAAAGAAAGAAAAACTGGCCCACATTTGAATGGTCTCAATAATCAGTGGTGCATAACAAAAAGGCTCCCAAAGTAGCACCGTTAACCCAGTGTATCATCTTCAGTGGGGGGGGAGTTCTGAATCATGTTTTTCTTTTGCAGGGACTAATGCTGAACTACTACTTCTTTCCTACAGCACCCAACAGAGTAAAGCTGGTTATTCCATACTCCTTTTCCAGAGCAATCCTGGCCCAGGAAAACAGCTTCCATCTCAAAAATATATTTCATAAACTACCAGCTTCCTATTAAGAAACATATTAGGAGACACTGTAAAGATATTACTTGTCAGGCATTCAAAAAAAACAAACCTATCTGGGTGGTCCATAGTGCAAGGTGCTCTGCTGCAATAAGGAAGGCCATACAAGGAGGCCTGCACCAAAACTTCGTGACCAAATTAACATGCCCCACCTACACGTCCATGCCCTCCTCTTGCTGCCAGTGACTTGTAAGGTCTCTTCTAGTAGTTTAATTCTTTATCCGATAATCATTCTGTATTCAACTGCAGGTTTGTTTTGCCAGATCCTTCCTACCCAGTCTCATTTTAAAAATCTTTTGGAAGAGTTAATATTCTGGTTAGGAATCACATCATGTAACTTCATATACACAGAGTTTATACACATGCCATCTATACTCCAGCATTCGCACACTCCAGAGTTGCCTTTGGTCACAAATAAACACTGGATATCATGGATATTTTAAGGCCCCTGCCACTGTGACACCTAAATCAAAAAGATGGGGAATAGGAGAATAGCTCTGCAATTTCCCACCAGCACATTCCTTTGCCAGGCGATGACACTTGCAGTGCAGGTCATCAGAAACCAGGCCAACGTTCTGTTGAAAAGAAGTCAGAAATTGAGAGTGACAAAGCACGCCAGGGAGAGATGGTGCTGGAGGTCTGCGAGCCCAACTGCAGCATGTTGGGCAAGTCATGGCCTGATCTGCTAGAAACAGGTATCGTTTCCTCTGCAGGACTGGTAGCAGAAGCAGGCAGGTGGGCCAGGCTGGGCAGCAGAAGAAAGAGGCAGAGCGCCAAGGTGAGCCTGAAGCAAATTAAATATCAGAAGGCAGCAGGTTCCTTTGAGACTGCTCAGTTGCTCTTTTGGCAGAAGAGGAAAGGAAGCCATTAAAGAGGCAGAATACACCCGTGCCCACTTCATTTGCAGCACTAATTGCCATGCACGTGCACTAATTGCCCTCACATGAAGTGCAAAGGAGCAGGCGCTACTTGAATCCCATGCAGTAGGTGAGGCTTTCAAAAGAATTCTTGTTGGATCATGCTCTCACCACACACTCCACTCACACCAAAGCAAAATGGAGGGAATTGGGGCATTGTCCTTTTTTAATAAAGTTATCCATTGCAGTTTATTTAGAGACCAAAGAGGAAACTTTCAACCAGACTGCCAGAGACATTCAAGACAAACATTAACAAAGATTGGAGCTTCCTACCAAAGTAAGAGGAGTATCAGCCACTGAAACCAAGTGCTCTGCTGTCACTTTGGAGCAGAGGACAATGGAGATCCACTCTGCAGCTGCAGGTACCTTACGCAACTGTCTCTCCTTTTGTCAGTAGGCAACACCATTTGATTGCTGTCAGTGAAAGCTGACAACTGCCAGGGCTCATCCTAGCTACCTGCACAGGTAAAGTGCACCAGAAAAATAAGCACCAGCAACAAGAACACAGAGCTGCACTGCCTGGGGCCTTCTCCTGTGGCTGTTCACATCATCGAGGAGGTAAAAGCATGGAAACAGGAGAGGAAGGGTGGGCTGCAGCAGGTGGAGAGACCATGCTTGGCCACCTTCTCTCCCGTTATGTTAAAGGTTTCCTGGAAATAGGGCTTTATGCCCTTCCCTCTAGCAAGATCTGAAAGCAGTGTATGTCCCTATCAGGATGTTGTCCATAACATCCTTCAGCTACATCTGTGTTTGCTCCTGGCTCCTTGACACCATTTTCTCACTAGGTGATAGCTGTCCCTCTGATCTGCCAGCTCAGGTGCATATGTGTGCCTCCCAGACTATTTCGTTCTAAGTAAGTGGACCAAACTAACTTTAGTTGAGTTGGGCTGAAACCAATCTAGGCGCAAAAGCATTTCAGTTACCGAGTTTGACGGTTTCTTTGGCAGGCACTGCTGCTGAAGGACATGCAACCAAAAGTCTGCAAAACCAAAGCCTTGATGATCCATTATCACTTGAGTAAAGAAAAGGAAAATGCACCTCTCGATACTAAGTTTTTTTACACTCTTTTTTCTCAAGGCTTTCTTCCTAGGACCTATAGAGGAGTCAGGCTGTGACAGAGACAGGAGACATTGCAGACATCTTCCACCAGCAGCTCTCTGAAAAATGTGCACTGCAGGGTGGCTGGTACAAAACAGATGTCTTTCAGTAATGTGAGGATTGATCAATGTAAATCAGTCACTATTGTTCTACACCAGCTGTCCCTTCATAAAGAAAAGCCCCAAGGGGAGTTAAAGGCACTTTGAAAGCAGCCAGAGGGGAAAAAGGTATTTTTGGTCATAGGCAGAACGCATTTAGATTCCCACTCATTTCGTGTGGTACTAAATAAAAACGACAAGGCAACAAGGATTCAGGGTATGGTTTGAACCTAGGTAAGATTCCTGTTAGATCTGGCTGGGACAGGGAATAGCAGAAGGAGAAGGAGGTATCCCAGCTATTAAGATTCAAAAGTTGTTTAATTTGGCCCAGGAAATTGCAGCCCCGCCTAAGGCCACCATTTGTGCAGCAGGCACCTTTCAGGATTTTTCCTTTTTACTGAAAGGAAATCAGCGCTTTCTCCCACTCTGCCCAGACCTAAACGCTAAGTTTCCACCAGCCAGCCAATGTGACAATGCCACCTATCTGAACCAAGCACAGTCATTCTCCAATGATCTCCAGCAGGAGGTTTGGCAGGCAGGGAGCTGCCAGCATCTCTCCCCATGAAGTTTTACACACAGTGGGTATGCTCACATTGTGGCAAGGCCCTGGCTGAATAGAACATGCAGTATTGCAAACGGCTTAAACAGAGGAAGAGCTGATGGAAACCAAAGGAGTCTCTCCTAGAAAAGACACAGAAGAGAATCACCTGCCACTTCAGCATTTAACAACCTCGGATCCTAGACCTACATCTTCTTACAGAATCACAGTACATTGTCACAGTCACAGCTGCTGAGGAGTTGGCAACGAAAAGGTTTACTGCTAGCCCCAAGCAAGAGGCCAGGAGCTCCGACAGCAGATCGTTCCTCTGTGAAGGAGGAGTCCTGAGCAGTCGCAGCAGTCCCTAGCACAGAAGCAGTCATATTGAGGAGACACTCGTGACCAGGCTCCTGACAAGCAGCTTCAGTAACAGGGCCAAGGGCTGGCTAAACATGACAGATAAGCTCCTCTCTTGACTCTGTCCCTATCGCAACCAGCCACAGCCGTTGCCAAGGGGGTAAGCACGTAGCACAGAGGGTGACACTATCTCTTCTAATAGAAAATGGCATATATGGGCAATGCACTACGTTAATAATATAAAATACTCCTGACTTCACACAAGCTACAGTCTTACCCTGGAGATACTACGGTAAAGATTGGCTTGCTCAGAAAAGTTCATCAAAATAAATTGAAGAAAATTATTTAAACCTGTGTGAACACTCCTCTTAACAAGCATAACTTTATTTAGTTTGCATTCCCTCTGGAAGTGAATTAACTAGGACCATTTGCATCTAAAATAGAAAAGTAAGGTAATTTCAGCAGCGGGCTACAGTCTCTACATAGTGGGCTCTATATTGTGGCTTAACCAATCCACCCGGGCTTACCTTTCATAGACATTATTACTTAAACAAACCTTTAGTGTCATGACTACAGCCAGATACTCATTATCTGCATTAGGGAAGAAGGAAAACAAAAAAATAAACATAGTGTCCTAATTTTCTCTAATGAGAGAGGAAAATATTTTCAGGAAATACTTCCTTAAGTATTTGTTCACAGTCATTTCAACCACAGTTGCAAAAAGCAACTCCTGGAGCAGCTCTGGAGTGCTAACAAGTTACCTAAGCACACCTGTCCTAGCAGCTGAGAAGGACTAGGCACTGAAAGGGAAGTCACCTGTGAAAGGACAGGTAACCTTCAAGCTTATTGCTTGTACTGCAGTGCTTTCAAGAAGGCCTCCTTCAGGAGTGAGACCCAGCTGTGCCAGATGTCATACAAATGTACTGTTTGTGACAGAGAACTGCAGGCTCTGGGTGGGGTGGGAACAAAAGATAGGTGAAACAATGAAACTAAGAGCCAGTTTCAGCTAAGAGCAGCCATAGAGCTCCAGTCATGGACATCTCTTCTTGACTATCAGCTCCTACCAAGGGCAGTGCTTGCTTGTTTGCTTACAAAAAACCAACAAACAAGAAAGCATATCAGTACCTTTATGACTCCAAAGAGCACATACACAAAGGAGCATTTTTTTCAGATGGATGTGTGATTAGTACCTGCCACAAATGGTTTAGGCTGACTGGGACTTGTCTTGGTGCAGTGGGATGACACAGCTGACCTCTGGACCTTCAACCATATCATCTCTGGTTTTGTAGCCTTCAAAAGTTATCCATATATGTGTCGTACCAGGGGGATGCACACTGCTCCAGCACACTACTATTACTAAGAAGATACAAGCGTAAGCTCTGTTTCCTCATTTTTCTGGCTTGTCAACAGCCTTGCAAGTTTCTCAGATACAGCAGTAAAACCCACATGTGCACAGCAGCTATTTGGTGGTGCTATCACATACTGCTAAAGAGTCCAGAATAGAAATGGAGCAAAGAAAAATGCCATATTCGACAACAATTAAGAAGGCAAGAACATAATTACCCAGGACAAAATCCGGGCATGATGTCAGAGCCCCTTCACAAACTAACATGACCATCTGTGTTATGTTTTAAGCAGAAGATGCCACCCTGAGCAGGAAAATACCCCCAATATGTACCATCACAGGGTGTTACAATCCTGTCTTACTAAGAAGGAAGAAGAAAAAAAGTACTGGTTCAATTCACCTTCAGTTCCGAGATCATTGCAGATTGCTTTTTCAACTGACAAATACTGTGCAATTCGGCATTTAAACTTTTTTTTTCCCTCCATACTATCTGAACAGAAGAAATCATTAAGCGTAAGAGAAGAATTGTTCAGCGAGCAGTGTTAAAAAAGCTCAGTAGTCCTTCCTGGCCTTAAGACCCAGAGAGTTCACCACACAATAGCAGTTCCCACACTAGTAACCTACTTCATGTTTAACAGTTTTAAAGATTGCAGTTAGCTTTTAGCATGAATGAGACTGACATTATAATTACAGAGTCTGCTACCACACTGCAGAGTATCTTCCTTTCCCAGTACCACAGAGCACTTCTTCCTTTCCTCTACGAGATTACTTGTAACCACCTGCCCGAAAAAATGAAATTCCATTCGGTTGGAAACATCTTCACTAATAAAGTATCCTTTGGTCCACCCATTTGCGCAATTCTGTACATAAACACCCTCACACAGAGCAAGTATACATAGAAAGCTGCTGTTGGGTGCCTCCCAGCAAATGGAAAGGGTTCATCACTCAGCAAGCATGTCTTGAGTAGCTCTGTCATCTGTGGGCTGACCAGCAAACTACTGTTTATAGAAATACTGATTTGAGTAATCCCTTACCACACCGCTAGCTCTAAGAATCCAGTTTTCAGAGTCCAATGGACACAGAGATCAGTGCTTGGAGCATTTAGTCTAGAGCAGAGAATAAAGCGAAGGAGCCATGGGTTTTTCTGGAGGGGAAAATACAGCCAGGGAACTGTCTGCATTACCAATGTTCCACAACAGATTCTTACAAGCAATGTCACAGCCATTTCTTTTGATTATGAAGTGAAACAGAGTGTCTTATACAAGCTGCAAACACGTTTAAGGAATAAACAGTTTGCATAAGTTGCTGCTTTGAGAGATCAATTTCTAATGTCTAAGGGAAAAAAAGAAAAAAGAAAACACAAACCATTCTCCATTTACATTCCCCCTGTGTTGCATCAGCACAGTCCTTTGTTCACTGTGTGCAGAGATGCACTCTGAAACTAATGGAATGTGTATGTTAAATTTCTAGCGCAGCTTTAATCCTCAACTCAACCTCCCAAAAGCAAAGTTTCCCAGGAAAAGGGAGGATAATAGCCAAGCACCGCAGTAAAACAAAGGCCCAATTCACAGTAAAAATTTTTACGAGTGTTGCATGGATGTGTAAAACTTTTCATGAAAAGAAAAGGAAGTTTAATATCTCATCTTGAAATTCATCATTCAAACTGCAGAAGAGGCAGTCTAGTTAGAGGAATTAAAAACAATTTCGGGGCAGGATTGAAGATAGTTTGAAATATACTTCTTTTCTGGTATTTCTGCTGCTATGAAGTAGGAGAAGCCACAAATGATGACCATACAGTGCAGACTAGATTTGCTCGATGCTATTACTACAGACAGTCTGGATAAGATCTGAAGTACACAAACATGATCTGTGTTCTTGATGTCTGGGGAAGAGAGTAAGGATACATCGCAATTGCATCAGTGACTTATAAATATGAAGAAAAAAGTACATAAAGATAATTTATTTGCAGAACAAAGCCTGACAATACAATGAAACTTTCTGTAGTGAATGTTTTAACAAAAATATTATTCGGTGTCAGTGCTACTGGCACTAGAAGCAATACTGTTGGTGATGCCAGTGCTGTCCATGGCTTCTTAAAGTGTGGGGTCTCTTACCACTTGTAAATGCCTCACCTTTGTGGTGCAAAACGGACTGTGTCTTCTAGCCGAAGCTTTTCACAAGCTTGCCTAACTACCAGGCTTCTGATGGGAGAAAGGCTTCCCGAATGCTCAAACACGAGGTTGAAAGCAGAAATTAAAGGTAGAGCTTTAAATTGTGTTCAGTCCATTTCTCCAAGCATCACAACAAGACCATCTCATGCTAAATTCTACCGCAAATCTGTTCAATGATGCCATTCCTGTCCCTGCCAGCAATGAGGCTGGCAAGTCTCATCACCATCGCAAAACATCAAGCACAGATTTCCTCGGCAGTGGTCCAGCTGCAGGTGCTAAAAAGCATTTTGACTCTTGGCCTGACAGCCATTCCGTGTGTGATCTTACTAAGTGCTAGAAGCTTCAAGCTTTCCTATGACAAGGTGAGAACATTTTGGAGTTCAGGAGACAAATATTAAAATGCTTGTCTGTTTCTCACACCCCCTCATAACTAGATTATCCTTTTTAATATCTTTGGGGTTGTGTTTTTTCATTCACATGAGATTTCCCCTTGGGTTTTTACCTAGCCTGAGGAGTCAGTAATAATGAATCAAATTAAACTTCTGGCAGCAGCAGGATACATCTCAGGTAAAGACAATTTTATTTTTTTTTTAAAGTATTATCCATCTCAAAACAAAAAGAAGAAAGAGCATCCCTTGGATGCAAGATATCACAAGTTCAGATCACAAGGCTAGACTTCAGAAGGAGGGAACTAACACCACGTATATCCCACATCAAAACACAGGACTCGCAGATGAAAAAAGTCACACAGCAGTTATACAGGAACCCCACCCACTTCCCAGAAGCTGTGAATCTTCATATTCCTCACACACACTTTGTCACTGTCCTACCCCCCTGGGCCACGAAAACAAAAAAAACATGTAGCACATCATGAAATCATGTAGCAGCCGGAAGGCTCAGGGGAGACTCTGGTGCACTCCAGCTCCCTCTGCACTATGTTTTCTGGGTACATATTACCTGTGCAAGATGCCATGTAGATTCTGCAATACAAAGCAAACTGGAAGATCAAGCTTGCCCAAGGCTAGTAAAACTTGGAGCCTTGTCTTCTACCTCCCCAAACAAAAGTGGGTATTTTCTCTGAACTGCACCCATCTGCATGGGGCAGAGGGGGTGGAAACGGACATGGGGGGAAGAAAAAAGAGAAAGAAAAAAAGGGGAGGACAGGAACTTCTGGGTTCTCAGAAGCTACTACCAGCTACAGGCTGGACTACTTTACCACACACATGGAAGCTGTTGTCAAAATAATTGCAGTTTTTACCTCTTGGTGTTTCAGCTGCTGCTGGAGATTTTTCATTGGATCTTCTACCAGGACAGTTAGAAGATGAGAGTAATAACCCAGAATTAAAATATGAAGACAAAAGCAGCTATTCCAGAAAGACTGTAACTATTCCAACTACTGCAATGACCAAAAAGTTACCAATTGTTCCAATTTTCTTAACAGACTGAGAGCGTGCTATGGTGCATGACTGAAAGATTAGCTAATCAAACACAAACTGAATGCATTTAGAGCACAGTCTGGTGCCCAAAGTTCACATTCCAGCTGGGCAGAGTCCCGGTCCTCTTCCACCCTGGACCTCAGGCAGTGCTGCCCAAGCAACAGCAAACGCGGAGCAAAAGGGCATTTAGGGAGAGCTGGAGCCGATACAGGCTCCGAGAGGGCACAACCAGTTCCAGCGGGCCTTTAGCACTAGGATGATCATCATTTTGTTTCCATTGCAGTTCAGGTTTATAAATTGTCTGAATGAAGTTAATCACAAAAGACCATGTAAATAAATGTCCTGCCTTGGACAGGTCTCTGACAGGGTATAGGGGTCACACTGGTGTCAAACCAAGCCATCGAGCCCAGGACACTGAAGGACAAGTCAATGTTGCTTTGTAAGATTAGGGCACAGAAAGCTATCCTTCTGCCTCATGCATCTCAACGAAAACATTCTGCTGAAATATCTTCACCTCTCCAGAAATAAACAGAACTAGCACACCCTGCCTCTTCAAGCGTGTCAGAAAAATGGCGAGAAGGACAAGTCTTTTGCTAGAATTGGTGCATCTGGCAGAGCAACACATCTAAATTATCCCTATTTGGTTTCATCTTCAATTCACCAAGATCCAAGCCACCTATAAGACTGTGATTGCTACCGCAAGGCTGAGAGAAATGAGTCAAATGGGTCAGTTTACCAAGACAATGAACCTATTAAGAATCCAGGAAAGCGGAGAAATTAGATGTGCAGCACTCAAACACTGTTATGCTAGCAGTTACTGGTACCAGTGAACATCACAGTGAAATATCAGACTAATGCAGGGTGATGGGAAGGAGGATAAAGCAAGAAGGGGAGATCAGGAGGTGGCAGGATCACAGGGTAATTTAGGAGAGAAGAGAAACAGATACGCCTTTGGAAACCTCAAGCAACACATGCATTCCCAAGAGATACAAACAATATTCCTACTAAGGACTAATTGATATACAATACCTCAGGGATTTACTTAATTACCTCTGTTACAGAATTACACTAGGGAAGGCAACTATCAGTGCAACAGTTACGGAGTATTTTGGGTCGACATTTTTTCCCTGCACAAGAGACCGCAAATCATCAATTTTTACTAACTTCAGTCAAACTGCTGCCCAGGCAAATTCTTCAGTTGTTAGCAGTGCTGGAGCACATCTTACTGGATGAGCAGCTCTACCGATATCAATGTTTATGTAGAACAGGACATTAAGTGCTGTTTGAGGAACACGGTATCTGTCCCCACGTGGCCAATTGCCTGAAAATCACATCTTAAATGAATATTACTGAAATTTATTTTCCAGGTGGACAAAAGCAAAACAGGCAGCAAACACACACAGATCTATCTGCATTTTAGGAAGCTCATCTCTCATTTATGAATAAAGGCCACTTGAAGACAACGAAAGTGCAACACAATAACTTCAGTAATGCACTTCTGAGAACGTTAGTCTCAAAATCAGTCATCACCTACATATCTTAAGCACGCTGCAGCTGAGATGGAACGTACAGTATAATTTCTCCTGCTGTGTGACTAGCTTCTCGTTGAACGCCATTTAAATTGCACCTAAAAAGCATCTTTACGAGATGCTAGAAGATATCCACAAGACTCAAGTCAATATTCTATTACAGTAAGTTGCTGTTTTTAGCCCTGCTGAAGTGCCAGTTTATTTAGGGAAAGGAAAAAGAGAGACTGCACATGTTTTAATACCAACATCTTCCTATAAATGGTTAAACTGAAATGCTGCACTTTCAAGAGAGTCACCATGCCATCACGTACCATTAATGTGGACGGAGAGGGAGAAAGGCGAACACAGTTCTCAGAAATGGATGAGGAGTACTAACGTAATGTTGTTATGATGGAGGCATATGGAAAAGGGCCGAGCAAGAAGGAGCTCAACATCAGGAGCCTTGAATCAGAGTGCCATAAACAAGAGCCACGTGCTGGGGCTGCTGTTCCAAGCAGTGGTATCAGAGATCCTTTGCAGAAGGTTTGCAGTAGCATTTGGGGAGGAAAGAGATCAGAGCCTTTCAGTTTCTCTTTCGATGAGGTTACTGACACACGACAAAAAAAGAAAAAGTATTTATCTTTCCCAGTCTTCTGTTTTTGTGGTGCCTTAACAGTCACCCACTCACACTGAGTTAATAAACTACAAAGGCTTAACTGTATCCTTGAACAAGGAACCTCAGAAAGTTACAATAAAACAGGTTTGGATGGGAAAACAGGAGTAAATCTAACCTCAGTCCACAGGTTTGTTTGATGTTTGTATACAGCATTCTTACCCTTACCCCTCGTCCCCACCCACTCCCACGCACAATCCCCATCTCTTTTTAAGTCTGATTCAGAGCCCAATAACCTCTGTTGTGAAACTCCCTGTCCCTTAGCCCCTGGCCTTACAAAAATGCCAGTGGTTACTCAATACTATCTGCACTGAGGGTAGGTGGTCCACTCACATGACTTCAGTTAAACATGTGCAACCTGTACGCTGTAAGTTCTCCCCATGCGTCTGTACAAGTTGGTGGGTCAGCTAAGTAGTTTGTTTCTACCGGAACACGGAATAAATCTCAGTATCATCTTTGTTCTGAATGCGAGATAGTTTATTGACAAACAGTATGATTCTCAGTTAAGCATTAGATAGTCTCATTAGCACATAAAGTACTTCTTAAGTGAATCCTGGAGTTGAATGTGTTTTCAGAGCTCAGAAGTACGCCACAACCAACACAACGAAAAGGCTGGCCTAAAGAGAGATACATTGTATATACACAGAGAGGAAAACCAACTTGCGTGCACTGAAATCAATTTGCAATCCAAACTGTCCCAGAATAACACAAGGACACAAACCTGAAGACAAATGCAGCCATCTGCTCCCCAGTAAATCTGAAAGCAATGCCTCTAGAAGTAATTGATCATAGGTACCCACAAAATCCTTTAAGCAATCGAGATTTGTGGTTGGCAGTCACACATTTCATGTGCTCTGCTTCCAGCAGCAGTTTTGGATGCAAGTAAATTCTCAGAGAAACAATTTCTTTTTCTCCCCTCCCTCAGCACTGGATAACTTTTGAATACAATGTAATAATTCGTATTAATTATCTTTTTTTGTTCCAATCAAACATCAAATTAAGAAGCCAAGACCTCTGCTTCTACCCGATCAGACTCACAGAGGTACCATGAACACCTGCGGCTTTTGCTAGGGGTGCTCAGGGCACTCTTCTGAAAGACAGACCCCAGACTCCTCCAGGGAGCAAATGGAAGTCAGAGCCTACTTTCACAGTCCAGTGATCCCAGAAGAATTATTAAAAAAGCAGCTCAATTAAGACCGAACAATCACAACTACCTTTACGCCTGTCACCCTACCGATTCAGAAAGAGTGGATTGCCTTAACCCTTTCATGAAGCCTGACTAGCACAGCCTCGGACCAGAGAGTTTGGCGACAGAGAAGTCCAGCAGTGCTAGGAGAAGGTAACTCAGACAATGAAATCACGCAGACGCAGCAAGGGAATCCAACAAGTTGCCTTTCTCCCCAAAGAGACCTACAACCAAGAATTTCACTCTCTTGAAAAAGAGAAGCAGCCAAGTTTTTAACAGGTTGCTGCACCTCACAAAAGTGCTCAGGAGTCTACATAAGAGTCACCCAGCTTTGAATGTTAGTGGATTATAACAGGTGTGTATGATTTTTTCCTGGCTTGGAAACAACTGGGAGAAGATTAAAAGACAAAAAGCCCACACAAAGCAGAACTCACTTAAGTATTATGTTTAAAAATATCATGAACAAGAGAGGGAAAGGGATACACATCCTAACCAGCCTTTCTTCTGCGACTGCCGTGGATGAAGAACCATCTGGTCACGTAGTCACAGATGCATTCACATCCACTCCTGCTCCACAAAACCCAGGCTGATGTGACTGCCAGCGTGAAGTCACTGAAAAAATCTTAACTCCCTCTTCTTGATTTATCTGGTCTTCGCCTACCTTCACCCCTGTTACTTTGAAAAGGGAAAATAGGGGCTTGCGTGCATCAGTGGGGCAGAGCTGAACACAACAGATTTCCATGGCAACGAGATACAGCCCCAGTGAGGAAGGCCTGTTCATAGCTGTGAGGCGACGTGCTCAGCACAAACAGATTTTTCTATCAGACAGCCAGAGATAGCAGCTCGTGTTCATACGCAAACACGCAAGGAATCTGATTCTTGGCCTTGTACAACCCCACTGAATTCAGCTAGAGCTACGCCAACGTAGACCACAGCAAGATAGAGACCGGCATTTGGTGTTAGTCGGAAAAATAAACAGGCAATACGGAGAGACACTCTGCCTCTGAAAACAAAGTAAGAGCACTCCTAAGACATTCCTCACTAACCGAGCATTTATTGTCAAACTGCAGGAAACCCCAGTGCTAGTATGAAAGGGAAAGCAACTGTGCAACGCACAGGTTTGTGCGTACCGCACCATCACCTACTGCCCGTGCTTTTACCTTCGACAAGTGCACGTTTGTACACAAGCCCAACCTCTTACAAATAACTCTGCTGCATTTAGAAAGGGAGGGAGCTGTAATTATCCCAAATTCTCTACTGAGGGAGTCAATCATCTGGCCTCTGTAATTTCGGCTCCTTCCCATTAAAATACAGTTACTAAGACTTTCCAGCGTAATGGTATTTTATGCACTCGTCAGTATCCTCCAAACTCAACTTTGCTTGTAACAGACTGCTAAGTCTTCCGGCCATAATCATGACAAGCTTTGCCTTCATATGCACGAACACAGTCTCCAAATACACTGAATTCAATAGGACAAGTCTCGGTTTATAAAGTTGAGAGCATGCACAAGGCTTTGCAGGACCAGAGCTCCAGCGAGGAAGAGCAAAGTTAGCAAAGTTTTCCAAGTCAAGCAGAAAAACAGCAACTGTCCTGCTTTCAGTGTACGCTCTGCTGGAAATCTACAAAAGCTGTTTATATCAAGCATAAGAAAAATATGCCATGTACAGTTTATAAAAACATCTGTAACAAACTCAGAAAAAAGCCAGAAACTGTCCAAGCAGGCTTAACTGGGCAGGGGGGAGAAAAGACTAATTGCATGGGCTATTTTGTAGAGCAGAGCAGCGACTGCCCTGTTCTACTGAAGTTTTATTTAAGTCCTACAACTTTTCCTGACACTGCAATAGGTGGAACTCAAAACAACTTAGAAATAAGACTCAAGGCAGGCACTGCAAGTGCAAGGCATTATTTTGCATTATGTGATAGGACTGTAAAGCCACCGAACTCCTGATTTTAGTAAACAATCCCCTGTTACATACAAGCATTAGGGCTGACTCTGTGATAGGCTCATCCTTGTTCAGAGTCCTGTTCATCAGAAGGATGATGATTATCATGTAGCTGCAAGATTTTAAAGTCAATGGTTTCCCGACTGCCAAGGTTTCTGGTAAGCTTAAAGCACGAGCCCCAAGGCTGTTTGCTTTGCTTGAAGAGTGGTACCTTGTATTGCTGTTGTTTATACAGATATGGTAATCAAAATCTGCACTGTAATGCCTTTGACAATAGTCGTCTTGTTCCCGTGGACTGAACTGCTCCATTTAAACATGATATCACAGCTAAATAATAATCTGCATTTATACTTTTTTTAAAACTTTTTTTTTTCCTGGCTGTATATGAACTCTGGGCTTCTTCACTGCAGATATTTCCAGCACATCTCAGAGCAAGCACCCTTCTGCTAAACCAAAAGCTTACTGCACATTCCCGCGGCGCGCGCTCTCCGACACCTAAGCAAGCACTGTGCTGACACCGAACCCAGATCTGGGGGTGACACACCAGGATAACCTCTAGACGATAAAAGTGGCAAGAGTTTCCATGCACTTCTCCGTAACACAGCAGCATGTGTGGATACCATTCCACAGGTGTGCTTAGCGCAGAGCTGTTTACATTAAATACAACTGCAGGGCATTAGCTGGGCTGGCTGACAGCGCTGGAGCAGCAGTCACGGGAAACCAGCGAGGCACGTGTCTTAAACGTTTAGAACCTTAACGGAAAGCAGCAACGAGGAAACAACACAGCTATAAAGAAAAAACAAAGCAAGATTACAGCCTAGCCACCACATTGCACAACATCCCACCTCATAGCAGGTAACCTAGTGGTTCAACTGAAAGGCCCGTCAGCCTTCCAGCATCAGGCAGGCCTGTGGAAGTGAGAAGACCCCACCTTCCTCGCCCTTCAATGCAGCGGGCAGGTGGGGGCTGCTGAGCGCTCACCCGAACCGGCTCGGGGCTCGCCTACCTGCTTCAGGAGGAACTTATCCTCCGCGTTGATCTTGAGGGAGACGGCCAGATGGATGGCAGAGAGCACCACCCCGCTGATGACCGCGGCCCTCATCCGCACCGGCAGCAGCGTGTAGATGCTGTAGATAAAGAAGACGGTCCACCAGATGCCCTCCGAGGCGCTCCTGGGCCATACCAGCAGAACCCCTACCACCTGCACTGCCAGGATCACCAGAATGACTGAGTAGCACGCCAACCACATGTGGTCCTGGTGGAAGTCATTGCGGTTGCACACCATGCACAGCACTACCATCAGCAGGATGGCCATGGAGAGCACCACGACGTAGGATACCTCATAGTGGCCGTGCGCAGCATGGAAGATCAGCATGACCACGCAGACCAGCACCAGCACGGCCATGAGCATGGTGAGGCTGCTCTGGTTGAGCCGGAAGAAGTAACGCTGATAGAGGCGCTCCAGTTTCTCCGACTGGAACTTCTTGGACCTGAAGATCTGCAGCAGGCTGCTGCAACAGCCGCCCATGGAGAAGGCCGCCTCGGAGTCCTCCTCGTCCCCGTCCTCCTCCTCCAGCTCCTCAATCTTGGCCTTGATGCGTCTCTCCTCCAGCCCCAGCTCCACGGACCGGGGCCGTACCTCCCCCTGCTCCCCCAGCTGCCGGGGGCTGGCATTGTTGGGGGCAGCAGGGGAATCGCCGCCGGGCGGATGGCGGGACCAGTGACGTCGGCTGTCGTCACCATGCTCCTGCCAGGCGGATTTGGACCTAAAGCTCATCATCCTGCAGCCGCTCTCCACACGGCTCCGGCTCGCCTGGGGCTCGTAGTCTTCCTCGCTCCTCCACCTGCTCGACATGCGGGAGGCCTTCTTGCCCGAGGACCTGTCGGGAGGCGGCGGATAGGAGTAGCCATTGGCCCGGGCCTCCGCCTCGCCCCAGGCCGAGTGGTGCTGCTCGGTGCCTGCCCAGGGCGCGGGGCCGCCGAAGCCCGGGGGGCTGACGCTGTTGGACCGGGACATGCCCCGGGGGAACGGGCGAGGGGACAGCGGCCGGGTGCTCCCCTGCCCGGGGAGGGACGAGCGCCTGGGGGAAAACCCCAAAAGGCAGCAAGGGGAAGAGGGTAAAAAAAAAAAAAAAAAAAAAAAAAAAGAGAAAAAAAAGGCGTAAAACCCGCAAACGGCCCCGAAGTCTCCGGAGCGGCCGGGCGTCCCCCAGAGCCGGGGTCTCGCCGGCGGGGCCCTCAGGGCAGCGCAGCGGTGGCGG
>Ga0181612_145049_pt1 | contig 18961 bp, 11 predicted proteins | sample HoacroProtozoa21_FD_119630 | JGI IMG/M metagenome (GOLD analysis project Ga0181612, IMG submission 119630) | Hoatzin crop microbial communities from Cojedes, Venezuel. Combined Assembly of Gp0051906, Gp0051904, Gp0051908 | reverse complement strand
GGGGGGGGGGGGGGGGGGACCACCAAACATTTTTAAGTGTGAATATAAAGAATCAATGTAGCATCCTTGCGCAGTGCTTTGTGGCTTCCAATGATAAAAATGGGATCTGATCTTGGCTCCCGTTTTAACCTTCGCGGCACAAGGAGCTTCTGGTGTGGTGGAGGGTAAGGGTGGGCGATTTCTTCCTTTGATAGCTAATACGTGGGAAGACATCCATCCTCGGTACTAACTGAATAATGGCTTGAAAGCAGGATGGCACAGTCTAACTGATCGATTTGTCATTGGCTGACCTGAGAGAGAAGATGAAAAAGATTCAAAAGCAGATAAATAATTGACATTACTAGTCTTGGGTCCATCCAGCTCACAACCTTTTCTCCTTGATAATAAAAATGGCTGAGCTGCTTTTGGCAGGTTCTTTGTTTTGGCAGGTTCTTTCTTTGGTGCAGGCTCCCCTGCAACCTGAATGTTTGATTGCAGGAGGGAATAAAGATTAGACTTGAGCGGCGATAGGTGTTTACATGTGCTGTGAGTAGATGGATCTGAGAGCGTGTGCGGTCTCCTTCCACTGCGTGTCTGCAGGGCCCACAAGAGCAGAGCATTTTCTGTACGTAGAAGTGTGTGTGTGTATGAATAAGAACCATCAAGCACTCAGTGCTCCGGGAAGTAGTGTTTTTGGCATATCCCAGTACTTTTTATCTTCCCTGTAATGTGGCATTTGGTTAATGAATGTGCCAGAGTGAGAAAACCCAAAGGAAACCCCTGGCTGTTTTCCCAGGAACTTTATTAATTTTGCAGCTCTCAGTTTTGAGGTACAAGTAGGGTTTCTACCCCCACTCCAGAGAGGCTCTGAAGTGTTTTTTTAAACAGTTACTCCTAAAGCAGGTTAAACTGTAGGTGTCTGAATGCTTAGTGTACCCCCCTTAAAGTAAGGCATTTGTGGAGCGTGGAGAGAGAGTCTGCTTTTCTGAATGCCCCGGCACGGGATACAAATGAGAAGCTGCTGACGTGAGACCACCAAACCAGGCACAGTCAAAACCAGTGATTTTCAGCATGGTGTCTGTAGGTGAAAGCACAGTGTGGTTATCCCTGGTTCCCCCAAGCACCTGGCTTGATCTTAGTTACATAAAAGCCAAGCGGTGCTGCATGTGTTCTGGTCCTGGAGCATCAGGGGGGTGTTTGGGACCAGCAATTAACTGACTTCAGTGCTGCACCTCAGCGAGAGCTCATGGGCTGTGAGGTCCTAAATTGCTGAGGCACGAAATAGTTTCCGCCCCAGTATCCTTCTCCCTTTCAGCACTGATCTCGGCACCTGAAGGTTTCTCAGCTTGTTACATTTGCTTGTGCCTTTGTGCCGTGCCTGAGATTGCCTCTGATGCAAATGTTTTATCTAACCCCTTTTTCACATTTCTTTCCCTAAATTTTTCCACCTCCTCTCTTGAGCCTTCTCTGTAAATGTTAGATTTAAAAGGTTATGTACAAACATGTAAGTTATAAAGAAGTTGCCAAAAACCTTAAAATCTAGAATCTTTAGAGATTGTCTGCTATTATGCAGAGAAGATTGTGAAAGCAAATATTAGTCATTCACATCATTTTCTGTGTTGAGTCAACATCTATTTTTAGGTGTGGAGCACATAAAGACAACTCTTTGACACATAAAACACATAAAGGCATCCACTTGACATCATTTGTGTTTGGGCTAAGGCTCAGGAAGAGGGGAAGACAAGAGTATGTGTGATGGGACCCCCCCCAGTTCCTTCCAGGACACATTTTAAGACATAATGCAGGAATGTACTGATCTGTTTATATTTAAACAAATCAAGATGAAGTGCAAAATACTCAGGTTTGGATCCAGTGCTATTTCAGATGTGTTGCAAAGTAATTCTTCGTGATCCGTGCTGAACACTTGCCATTAGGCTTTATCCAGGAAGTATTTTTATTATGTTAAATGTGTGTTCTAAATGTATATATTATTTTAAAAGTGCAGAAGGCTTTTTATGCACGTATTATAAATCTGATTCATGGGTAGAAGAGCAGTTGAGAGCCTTGATTTAATAATTTTCCAGCAGCATACATGCAGTGTCTCAGCTAGATGATCTTGTTTGCTTGGTCATAATATTTTATGGTCTGGTTCTGGGCTTATAGTGCAAGGGAACTTCTCATGATAAATTGCAGATACGACAATGAGTGTCAGTACACGGTTCCCCGAGCAGATGTTCATTTAGTCTAATTTCACCAGTACTTTACTGTTCATCCAGAACAGATCTTGCCAGCTCAGGATGAAAACACAGAGAGAGATAGCACAAAAGATCATTCTGCAAATAACCTGATCTGTTTCAGACACTTGGAGAGAGGAGGGAAAGAAAAACATACTGGAACTTTAGAGTGCTACGTATGTGCAAAGGTTATTACACATTGGATATGGTAAATCATCCATACACCCACAACCCATAGGGGTAAATTTACAAAGCCGTGCGTAGGAAGTTGCACATTAATCTACCTCTGAACAATAGTTATTTTATGCCTGCACTTAAAGAACCCTTGCGTCTGTTTTTAAGGTCTCTCTAGCTCTTCCTCTGTTCTTCCAGCCTTTCCTGGCTTTGTTGGTTTTGCAGAACAGGTAGTGTCTGAACTTGAGGGTTATTGCTTGTGAAAGAACAGAAGATAATCTGTCTGTTTAAAATGCAAAGGATGGCTGTAGCTTACTAATTTGCCTTTCCTTTTCTTCAATCCGTAGGTGTCATATGCCCGTCCAAGTTCGGCATCAATCAGAGATGCAAACTTGTATGTCAGCGGCCTTCCGAAAACAATGACCCAGAAAGAATTAGAGCAGTTATTCTCACAATATGGGCGCATCATCACCTCACGGATTCTGGTTGATCAAGTCACAGGTTAAAAGAAAACTTTTCTTGATACATGCATATTTTTCTAGAAATGGCAAAATTGTAAACGCTTGCTGGCAGTTGGGTTTTAAGACAATATGACTTGTAGTGTAAAATGCAGTACCTGGTTCTTTATAGACATAACTGTTTGGAGGCATAACTGCTGCCTCTTTAATGAGAGATCTCAAAATGCAGAATGTTGTTTACTTAAAGTCGTTACATTAAATATGGTAGGGGCTGATCTTGGAGAACACAGCTGGGGAAGGGTGTTTTTCTTTATAGGACTTGCTTTAATTTGCAAGCTGTGTATTCTGTGAAGTCAAAACCAACATTCGGTTTGTTCATTACTTAGATGAGGCTGTTCCTACAAATATTCATCTGTTCACTGTTTTTACTTCCCAGGGGTTTCTCGAGGTGTGGGATTTATCCGTTTTGATAAGAGAATAGAGGCAGAAGAAGCCATAAAGGGACTAAATGGCCAGAAGCCTAGTGGTGCTACAGAACCAATTACTGTGAAGTTTGCCAATAACCCCAGCCAGAAAACAAGCCAGGCACTCCTTTCACAGCTGTATCAGTCTCCCAACAGACGCTACCCTGGACCGCTTCACCACCAGGCTCAGAGATTCAGGTAATTACCTGGAAAAGAACTGAAGTTCCACCAGCGACGACAATGTGGGGCAGGTGCTGTGCAGGAAAATATGCTTTAGTTGCATAGGCTGACCTGATTTTCTTTGTAAAATTAAATATTCTTTCCTGGAGAATGAGGAGGAAAATCTGCTGACAGCAGTAGTCATGTTGTATTTACTAAAACAGCTGAAGTACTGTACAATCAGATCTCATGAAGGCTCATAGAAAAAGGGAGGACAAAATAGAGTTACACTGATAATCAAATGAGCAGTGACTATCCTGTTCTTTCTCATTTTTTTTTTTGGTAATGCTTTTATTTTCTGCTGTATTATTACAGTTTTGATGCAGCTTAGACTTTGATCTTAATGGCAGTGGATTGGTAGCAGGAAAAAAGCTGAGTCTGTTCCAGTCAGCAGCAGTATCATTAAATTTATTAGCCTGAGATATCTGCTCTTAGTATAAAGAGACCTTGTGTTAGTCTTTGGTGGGAATCTTCAGATGCTTTCGGGGATGTTTTATGCTTTGCATTCTGAATATAGTGTTTCCATCTGATACCTAAGCCAGAGTTAGCAATACATAATGTTCTCGTTACTTTGATACTAATTTTCAGGCAGCCTAGCATTCAAGTGAAAAGTCTGCCTTCCAAAAAAAAAAGCCAAACTTGGACATATTCATACAACTGAGTTGCATACTGGCTTTAGAAATTTATTCAAAAGTAATTGTAGTTTTTCAGGAGATGAAAAGTGTTGATGAATTCAAGATCATAAAAAGTCAGTCATTAGATACAATAAATTTACACTTGTTTTTGTCTTTGGCACACATCTGTGTCCATTGCGGTTATCACTAAATCATTCCATGGATAGGACTTCAGTGTGCTCCCATGGAAAGCAGATGCAAAATTTGGTGATCATTTAGATTGACATATAGTGGAGGATTAATACTAAATATATGTAATATAGTGGGGAGAATGTATTGTGGTAAAGCAATTAGAATCAAGAATTTTTCTGGTTCCAGCAATTCTGGACTGTAACATTTTATTTCCAAGTTAACTGGAAATATAAGGTGAACAGTTGAATTATTTTGCAAAAATTCCCTTCTACTGTTGTCTAAAAAAGACAAATCGGAAGTGGATTTTTCTTAAAGCCAAACCTGGGAAGTGAAGGTTTTCTCTAAGACTGTAGGCAAGTTAAAAATGGCTTTAAATGCTGTGGTGGAAATTTAAGCACAACCTCAGACTTGACAAAGCAGGACAGGAGTTGTTCGGCTCCTTAGATGTGTGGGAAACTTGTTGAACGTTTCTTCTTTGAAAATGGAACGCTATTAATAATAGTTCCATTGAGCGATCTTGCCATCTGTGAGACATTAACCCAAAGACCCTCCTTCTCTTTTCAGGCTGGACAATTTGCTTAATATGGCCTATGGCGTAAAGAGGTAATTAGAATTCCACAGATTGCCAGATGTCCGTGTTGGCACAGATTGGTGCTACAATTTATTTTTTTTAATTCACTAACTTTATTTTTTTTAATTCCTTCTTTTCTTCCACCAGCATGTCAGATTCTTTTTAAGTTTGGACTTCAGTTGGTTTTGTTAATTTAAAGGCCACACACGCAAATTCTGTGGGTTTTTTTTCAACCTTTTTTTATTTACAGGTGGGCTTCACAAATGGTTTAGGTGCAACAGCTACAAGCATTCAAACTGCAGTTGTCCTGCGAAGTGGCACTTTTTCCAGAATCAGAACTATTAAACTTAAGTTTTTAGCTAATCTCCAATCTGATAATAGAAAACCTAAGTCAAAAACAGAATTACACTGCTGTTGTCTAAATCTCGCAGTTAAGACCTTCTTTCTAGTACATGTGGCTTCACAAATTTGATTTGAAAATATAGCTGTGTGCACCTTAATCAGCCCTACATTTCTTTTGTTACAGGTTTAATACTTTGAAATTTTCTTGGTGCTTGGGATTTGTTTTTCATTTAAAATAGCTCTGTGTGTTCATATGTATGTGTGCGTGTGTGTGATAAAGCTCAGCTGATTTGTAAATGTTTATGCTGTTTCATGAGTATGTTCCATGTTTGATAGCTGAGATGAGTTGACGTGCTGTTAGTGTTTCCTCTAATGGCACACATCAACGCAAGTGAACCTTACAGCAGCATAAAGGTGTAGTTACCGTAAGATGTCCAGCCATCCCCCACAGTTAAGATGAGAAAGTGCTTCTTAATCTTCTGAAATGGTCTCCTCACCACATTTGAAAATTATTTGAGCTTTTTTAAAGCTAACCCTGTGAAATGGTGTGGTAAGTATATCTTCACACTGGCCAGTAGTGGACAGTGACATGGGTTTTAACTGCTGCCACAGTAGCTATCATACAAATCACAAATCTTAAGACTACTTACAAAAGCAATAGTCAAAACAGAGGCAGCGTAGCTTCCCAGAGCACCAGTTCTGGTGTTCATCAGTACATTTGTTACATTTGCAATATCCTTAGCAGTCACGGTGATACGATGAGTCAGAACTGACCACCTGATTTTATCACACTTCTGCGTTCTCCCGTCTCACTTCTTTCTTGATGTTGCCAAGAACATGGTGAAACTCTCAGCCTCAAGTATCTTCAGGCACAAGTCAGCGTCAGAAGGATGGGTGTGTTCCTGGAGTTCTCCCTGGGTTCGCTGCTGCTTTGCTGGCGCTGGACTGGCCCGTGGCGCAGGACAAACAGGGCTTAGCCCAACCTAGTGAGGGTCTGAATTCTGATTTCCTGTGACCTACAGAGGCAGAGCAAGTTACTTGTCTCTGTAGGTTATGCTTCTGCTTGCTTAATATTCAAGCTTCTGCAATGTTAGCCTTGAATCACAGCAGGTTTTTTTTAAGTTGTTTTGTAAGCATCTCAAACTAGTGGTTGTCTCTTCCCAGCAAATATTGAAAACTTGTACTTGCACTAGCAGTCTCTGTATTTCACAGGCATAGGGTCACACAAGAAAGACTACTGGTAAAAAATTCTTAAACTGCCTCTGAAACATCCATAGTGTAGTGTTCCTGGGCTTGGGGGTCAGTTCATTCTTTCCTTATGTTAATTGTGCGGTACTGATGGAAAATGAGATGTGGTGACGTGGAAAAAAGGTTTTATCAACAGTAATTTCAGATCAAAGCAAAGGTACTTGTGTAATAGGTTATCTTGTATTTGTGTCAATACACTTGCTCTAGTTTCCTGGATTCACAGCAGCTGCTGTGCTCGTGGTACCCAAGTCGTTGAAGCTGCATAGCTCTTGAACATTTCCAGGGGAAAGCTGCTCTCCAGTGAATTGTATGAAACTTTAACCCTTTACATCAGTGCAGCATTCCTTAAAAATGCAAAAATTTATAACGTACTGTGTGGCGTGCACAGCTCTGCATTGTACAGATTTTACAGTAACATCGCTTACAGGGTAGTGTACATTTTAGTGTTGAACTTCATGTTAAATTTAAACATTGCAGAAAGGAGTGTTTGCTGGCCTATGTATGTCACTAGCACAGTTGGCACTTGTCAGCAGTGGGCTTAAAGTCCCATCTTCCAGATTTCAGAAGAAGCTGAAGCTGTTGGCCTGTACAAGCTCTCAGTCCTGGTCGCCTTATGTACAATTCCACGTACGAGGAAGGAGCAGCGTAAACTGGCCTTGTCCAGCCGTCTTTGTTTTCAGCAGCTGGGGAAATACCGTGGGTTCGAGCTGTGCTGAACTGTTACCATCATGTTACTAGTTCCAGTATGCGGGAGAGAAACAAAAAGATGCTGAGAGTAGGGTTTTCAGAAATGAAGTTCAGTTGGAAAATTGCCACGTGTTCTTATTAAACTGTCTGCAGATCTATATGTATGTCTGAGGATCCAACGCTGTGAGCATTTGTGAGCTGCTCATTTACAGCATAGCTACACCCCAGTGATGTTCCTCAGCTTAAGATGTATATTTCAAGTGTCTTTTTTCCTTGAATATACATATAAAGTGCCATCAGGAGTCAACAGAATGGTGAGCAGCCATCAAGTGTGCAGTTTCTTTTATGGTTATTTAATATACATTGCATAATATTGTGCAGATTGCTAAATGTGTGTGGAAGTACTACAAATGAAAAAGGAGAAGTTTTGGAGAGCACAAGAGCTCACTCAGCAACACTGAGTTGTCATCCCCCCCTCCACTCCCTCAATCATCAGTCAAAAAATCCTGAGGAATTATTACTCAGTTCTGGTGTTAGAACTCATCATATTGAAGGTACATGTGAAACTGGATTGTTATTAAGACATTTCCTCTGTGCAGTTGTTATTTTAAAACATATCCCAGAGTGTAGCTTCAGAAAGCATGTCATTTTATTTTTTTCGAGCTGATGAAAGGAAAATTATGTTGATCCTGAGGGCTGATTCTGCTTAACATCTTCATTAATAACCTGAGTCACGGGCTGCAATGCGCCCTCCTTGCATTAATGGGTGACACTAAATTGGTGAGGGAGCAGGGGCAGTCACCGTGCTGTTGGCCACAGCTGCCACTGGGGAGACCTTGACAAGCTGGAGGAACATGGCAAAATTCAGGAAAGGCAAATGCAGAGTTTAGCCCCTGACTGCTGCCTTCAGCTACCTGCAAGAGGCGTTAGAAAGAAGATGAAGCTGAGCTCTTCTCAGAGGTCAACTGCGAAAGGACAGGAGTCAACAGTGACGGGTTGCAGCAGGGGAAATTCAACCAGTGTAAGGGAAAATCATTCACAGTGAGGGTGGTGGAGCCTTGGAGCAGGGGCTGCAGCAGTGGAATTCCCATCCTTGGGGTTTTTCAAAACTTTCCTCTGCAAGGCCACGAGCAGCTGATCTGGGAAGTTATCCTCGCTTCTTGCAGGAGGTTGACCAGATGACCTCCGTGGATCCTGTCCAGCTTATATTATTCTTGGTGGTTCTGTGTTCATGAACACACTACCTGGCTTTAGCTTCCCAGTTCGGATGTTGAAGTTAAGAAAGTAGTCCCAAAAGGCAATGGGGGGAAGTTAGGGTGCTATATTAGATTTCTAGGAGCTTGCCTCTCTACGTTGACTATGTGAAGAACCTAAGAGCCTGTCACGGATGTGAAGTCTCACAGTATGAAAGTATTAGTTGACATGCTCATTAATTATATTCATGCACTGTTTTACTTACTCTACAATTGCTGCATAAATCTTCTTTAATATGTGGCCAGCATTAGGACTTTTTTATTAACTGGATTTTTTCCCACTGTATGTCAGTTAAGGACTACGTTAGGAGGAGAATTAAAATCTACCACTTACAGATGTCCCTCTAAATCTAATAGTATTTTTAGCTAAATAGGCTGCTGTTGTATCTGAATCCTGACAACGGCATTTCATATTAATCTCTTAAAACAAGCCTTGAAGTTTGGGGGTTTGCTTTCTCTGCACACTACTAAAAAAAGTAAAGCATCAAATCTCCGTTGCCCTGAAACTACGTTATTTTAGTGATGGGAATAAGTGACGTATTCCTGCAGGCCTCTTGAAATGAACTCTTACTGATAGCAGCATGCACGGGTCCTTTTTGACTTGAATTGTCCTTAAGCATTTCTTTTATTAGATCTTTGTATACATCTAAGTAGGGCTTATCCTTGAAGGGAGAAGCATTTATGCCCGGATTTGGTCTGGTTTTTTTAGTACAGTTACCCTCCACTTAAGCAGGAGACAGAAACTAAGGGTGGCTACGTAGTCCTCTTCCAGGGATAGGATCGAGAACCTTCATTGTCTCATTTATTTTGAAGGCTTATTTATTTTAAAGTCTTGGTTCCATGTAGCTTGTGCCAAGAGATATATTTAGAATAGACCCCTCTTTTTACTTGGTAGGTTTTCTCCGATCACAATTGATGGTATGACGAGCCTTGTCGGAATGAATATCCCTGGTCACACTGGGACTGGATGGTGCATCTTCGTCTACAATTTGTCTCCCGACTCGGATGAGAGCGTGCTGTGGCAGTTGTTTGGTCCCTTTGGAGCAGTCAATAATGTCAAGGTGATCCGTGATTTCAACACCAACAAGTGCAAGGGATTTGGCTTTGTCACCATGACCAACTACGACGAAGCTGCCATGGCGATTGCCAGCCTTAATGGATACCGTTTAGGAGACAGAGTATTGCAAGTTTCCTTTAAAACCAATAAAACCCACAAATCCTGAATTTCATATCCTTACTTACTAAAATATATATATATAAATATATATACGAACAAAACAAAACAAAAAAAAACTCTTCAAGGCTTATATTCAACCATGGACTTTATAAGCCAGTGTTGCCTAAGTATTAAAACATTGGATATCCTGTGAGGAACAGGAAAGGATTTTATAATGCTTAGAAAAAAAAAAAAACCTTTGATGCATTGAATGTTCTTTCATAGCTGTCGTTGTTGAATATAATATACATAGATAACAATGTGCAGGGATTTTTACCCGGCCAGCTAGTTTTACTACCTTCCTTGAAGGTGGGTCTTTTTAAGATGACCATTCACTCATTTGAAAAAATAATAAAACAAAAACAATTTTTACAAACTAATGGGATTAAAAGCGAGAAAAACGGTTTTGCTTTTCTTTTCTTTTTTTTCAAAACATTGATTGAATCAGATTGGTAAACCCCCCAGATGAATTAAAGAGGAACAATAAAAATTGCAAAAAGAACAACATGATTTTGCAACTTTTTTTATTTTTCCTTTTTTCTTTTATATCATGTGAACTAAACAGTCTTCTGTTAGGGAATGGGGTACAGGGGGATACCTGATGACATAACAATTTAAATAACATTAACAATGTTGCCAAAGAGGTGGTCTCTTTGCTGAAAATGGGTTTCAAGAAAAATCTATTTTTATAAAATATAAAGAATTTTTACAAGAGAATCTGGATTTGAGAAAAAATATTTTGACTGGCTAATTTAGGGGAAATTGACAACTTTGTCATGTTCATACTGCACTGGTAACTTTTTAGAGATCAAGATGTGTGTTTTAAACTGGATTAGTAGATTGTTTTTTGAAGGATGGGCTACAAACAGATGATCTTCGTATCTTTTCATAGCATGTAATAAAAATATTAAATACAGTACGGGAGAGTGTTCTTCCCAGGCACGCAGTTACCCACAGTCAAAACCCAAAAGCAAGGAGATGAGTTGCAAGACGGTTTTTCTTTAAGTCATCAGTATGGGATATCAGCAGAACAAAAGTTAAAAAAAATTAATTTTTTGATCAAAAACTTCCTTGGTTTGAGCAGTAGGTGCTACAAAATTATTTACATATCTTAGTATCATAGTTAAATGTAATGTGTTTAGAAAAAATACATTTGCTTTAAATTTGTTAAGAATTTTCAAATTCACTTTATAGCCCAAGCTAATATAATTGGGCTGTGTTGGCACATTTGGAACACTGTTTATGTTGCTTGAAACACTTATTTATTTAATTGCCGATGTGATGCATATGGCCAAAATCAAATATAGCTAGTTTGGCTAGTCTACTTATTTGTTTACTTAAACTATGGGAAGAAGCATATTATTGTGTCATTTTGTTGTGTGTGTATGTGTATATATAATATAAATATATATATATAAAGTTATTTTTTCTTTTGGTTAATTTATTATAAGTTGTAACACTTTGCTAGTTTTGTTTGTATATGTCTTAAAATGTTTTCTTATGATACTTAAGTGACAGAGGTATCAAGGTAACTTGTGTAGAAATATTGTTTGATATATTGTCATGTTTGTTGTGAATATTTTTTCTTACTGCACAGTAGAAAAGAAAACAACTGGGTCTTTATTTTAATGTAATTCAGATTGGGGAAAACAGAGCTAAGGGAACAAAATGACTGAGGGGGTGCTCTCCCATGTCCAGTGCACTGATCATTTTAGTATGTTTGTGCTTTGTACGGTTATATATTTAAAACAAAAAAGGGTCATGCTCTTCCCTGAGTACTAGAAACAGTTACTCGCTATGCATAATCTAGTTGATAGTTAAATTTGCTATTGCTTTTCTTGTCTTGTTATATAAAATCTTTTCAATACAAGTTTAGTCTTAATGGTAATAAAACGTTATGGTTATTTATAACTTGTGCTTATTTTGTGCATTTTTTCCATGCTATACCCACTAACTGCATGTAGACTAAGTATTGTTTTTTCACACTGAAGAGGCAAACTTTTGTAGTAGACAAATAACTAAAGCAAAGGCTGCATCATAATTTTATCAGTTTTTTACTTTAACAATGTTAGATTTTAGTTTAAAGGAACACTCATTCAATGTTCAGGGAAACCTTTATACATCATCTGCTATGAATGAGCGCAGTTTGCTGGGAAAGTTTTGATGCATTTGCTAAGCATTAGTGGGGAAGGCATGTCAGAATCTTTTCTCTACGATGTGTTTTACTATCTGAATAATAATAATAATAATTTAAAAAAATCTTTCTTAGGACCAGGCAGTTGTATACTTTAGTTATAATTGAATGACTTCATGTTAACCTTGCTAGTTTAGATCATTTCTGAGGGAAAGTATTGTAAATGTTTTTTTCATAACCTTGTTGTGTTTGAATTATTTGTACTTTAATTGTCCAGACAATAAATGAAAGTGTGTAGAATGGCTATGGACTTTCCACCTTTTTAACTGTGTTCAGATGTTTTAGTGATCCCAGCCGCACCTCAAACGAGGTGGATGGTAGAGTCTGATTTCAGAAGCAAGGTCTTCAAGAGAGAAGCGTACTAGTCAAACCAGATTGAGCATATTCATTGTTTGTTTTTTCTTTCTGAAGGTTAGAAAGAATCGGCCATTTAATTTGAGATGTTGATCACCAAATACCAAACTGTAACTGTAACTTTATTTACTTGAATGTGGAAGATACTGAAGGATTTCTACTATATACAGTATTTTTACACAATGAAAATATTAACTCAGTCAATGTCAACACTTAACAAAGGTAGCAAGCAAATTTCAGCGTTAATACAGGTTTTTAAGCCATCATTTTAGTTTGACTTTTCTATGAATATGCTATGAATGTCATGCAATATGAAACACTGTACATATCTGCTGTACAACATTATATATGATCACATTCCAAATCTGATTCTTTTCACCATGTGTTATAACTAGAGTTGATACTTCTTTCAGTTGACTTGTTTGAATCCCATTAATACAAATATTCACTTCATGTTTATGTTCTGTAACATTCACTAATTGAGAATATGTACCTTGTAAAACCGCAGCATTGAATTTCGTAACTGAGATTAGGAAATCTATATCAGAGGGCTGGATGGACTGTGTGGTTCTTCAGCTCCTTCACCTATTAATAAACTCGTGTTTTTGTGAGATTAAGTTACCATGTTGGTTATAATAATTAATTTCAGGCCACAGAGTGAGTTTGTGCTTAATTCATCTTTAAATCAACCTTGCCATTCCACAGTGAAAGAAGTTAATGATTTGCTCTGCATAAAGACTTGGCTCTGCAAAACATCATCCTTCCATCTATATATATGTATATACACACACTTTTGATTGTATACATATATACATACGCTGTACAACAGTGTAACATGCACCAGCCCATTTAAAAAAACTGCACTTTCTATTTAGAATGAACCATAGTAAATAGTGTTATTTTGTAACAACCACTGCCTGCATTAGGTGGTGAACCTTACAAACGCTGTGATTTTTTCCCTGTCCTTTCTTCCATCACTGTCAGAAAAGCAGTGAGATGAAAATCACAGTCTAGAACCTTGTAAGACAGAAATGTAACTATACACTCTGGCATTTTGCTGTTGACTTCAGAGGGGCCCGCTTTGATCCAGGTTATTTTCCTCGCTTCCACCGACAGGTTGGCTGCTGGTCTGTGTCCCGTTCCTGTCCGGTGCCTGTTCCGCTGTCCTGTGCAGCTCCTGTTCGTGGGCTGCTGAGAGCTGTGTGGGAGCTCGCATGCTTGTAACACCACAGAAAGGACTTTGCCTGCTTAAAGGATCTGGAAGGCAAAGTCCAGTCCCCCTTTGGAGGGTAACAGCAGTCGCAGGTGGGCCCGTGGTTCAGAACACGGATCCTCTCTGAGCATTTCTACAATGTCTTACTGAAACACAATTTCCGCCCAGCTGGGATCAGAACCAAATTTCGCTAACACTCATTCAAAGTAATCAAGTTTTATATTTCTTTCCTGAAATGGTAATCACTCTTTCTGCAATTAGCAAGCCTGCTGAATAAATGGAAAATCACCTGGGGGAGGGTGTTTCAAGTGCGCTCACTTTATATTCCACTTCAGACTACCTTGGGCGCGGTGCTGGGCACTGAAGGAAAAAAGCAGGGAGGAGCGTAATGTCGGCAGCGATGGCTGGCACGTTCACCATAGCGGAGAGCTACTCTTGAGATGGTGACTGGGGGAAGTCCATATACCTTGTGAGGCTGAATTTGTGGCAGCCAAACAGACAAACCCTCTGGCGCTGTTAGCGTTCTGTAGTGGGGTGGTTGGTCAGGGGGGCTATGGGGGGTGCTGCCTGGGTGCTTGGATCAGCCTTGGGATCACCGATGGGGCAAGGCAGGCGCAGAAGGTGCCGCGGGGAATCACTGTTTCCATCGCCTGTAGCAGGAGCCCAGCAAGGCTCTTGACTTGCGCATCCCAAGTGCCCACGGATAGATGAGGTAGAGACAGGTCAGTGTGTGGTGACAGAAAAGATTTGCTCCCTGCCCTGGAGATCTTACAGACCGAGCTCACTGCACAGAAGTAATTCATTGTACATACAGAGCAAAATGAAGGAGATCAAATCCAGCATAATTTTATGAAAGCTCTGACATCTCAGACTAATCCACTGTCTCTCTTCTAAAAATAGCTGACTTCTTACACACACAGAAGATGTGATGGAGCCTGTCCAGCTGAGCTTTAGTCACTCACATGGGGGCAAATTGCTTGGGGGCAAACAGGAACTTCTGCGGGAAGGAAACAAAAAGCAACAACCACACACCAAGCCACGTAATGCAGTCCGTGTCGGGCGCTGCTCCGGGGCATAGCTGCAGTGCAGCCCCGTGCCGGTGGAACCGCTTCCATCCCAGCCGCAGTGGGGTGGTGACTTGGGCAGCCAGGAGAACGTCTGCTGGTGCGACTGGCGCTTCCCAGGCCTTGCCCAGAAACGCTGTGTGCCACTCGGCGCGCTCGAGAGATTTAAAGGGGATCAAGCGCAGTAAGGTGCCGGGGTGATCAGGGAAATGGAAACTGAACTCTGCAAAAATGTTTCTATTCCCATAAACCCAAAACCTCTGTTTAGAAAAAGCCTGTTCCCTGTAAATCTACCAGGCATGAGCATTAGAAAGGGCTATAGGAAGGAAAACAACTAAGAAGAGGGGTCATATGAAGGCAAACTAATTTGACTTGCACACAAATGAAGACAAAAAATCAGTCTGGTTCTTTCTGACTACCAGATTAGCAATTTCCTGAAATACTCATTCAGTAGAAGTAACTGGGAAGATGGGGACTTGGATACACACACGCAAAATTAAACTGGTGCGTTTCAGACAAGTTACAAAGTTTTGTCTGCAAAGTTTTGTCTGCCACACCGCTAAGGTATCACTGATATTTTTAAACAGCAGTCCAGCAGACTTCAAAGGACTTAAAATGTTTCACCTCAAATTGCATTCAGATTTTAAATATTATGGGGCTGCAAATTATTTTTTGCACAGCAGAAAAAAAAAAAAAAACTAAAATCTCTATCCGATCCATTCCACAATAAACCTCCAGACTCAAAGCGGTGGGGTTTGCAGCTGCCAGCAGTTGTGACCCAACTACTGCTACCTACGGGCAAACACAACCCAAGGCTGGTTCGTATTTTTTCCCCTAGAGATGAAGCAAAGCCATGCCACAATCGTAGCGTTGGTACGCCATCAAGTCCAGAAGCCCCCAGCATTGCGCATTGCTTTGGGGTGGATGTGAGGGGTTTGGCAGCAAAACCAGTGTCTTGTCCCCCAACTGCTTCAGCCACCAGCCTCGAGGTCCCTCGTGCCACCGCGCACCCCGCAGCAGGTGGCAGCCCCAGCGCCCAGCCCCTCGCCTCCAGCACGATACTCTCACCGTGGCAGCTGCATGGCCATCTCCCAGCCAGCCCCGGGTGCCGTGGGGTGCTCCTGCCCACCCAGCCTTGCTCCAGCCTCTGAAGGACCAGAGGGATGGGTTTTATTTAGTTCCTTGTCAATACCCCCAATGGCACAGGGGCAGCCTGCTGGGGACCCTCTGGCCAGGCCATCAGCACCCCACTGCATCAGTCCTTTACTTAAAGTGAGGAACCAAATTTCCTAAATTTCATTTCTGATTTACCAGCCCCTGTCTCACAGCACCCCAGCAGCCATCACTCGGGCAGAACCTTATTTTATTCATCCTGACCATCTGCCCAACACCACGAGCATGGAGGCCCTGGCTTCTTCCTCCCCCCTCCAAGGACACCGATGTGGACCCCGTCCTAGACGCAGCCCCGTTTTCCGTGCCAGAGCAGCTGGTGACGCGAGGCTGGTGAGTCTGGAAGTGCCTGACCGCTGCTGGATTTTTCTGCTCAGCCTCACATTCTTGCTTTCTCCTCCAAGACCCGGAGGTGCAGCCTGGGATGGCTGCGTGGCCACAGCACAGCTGCAAGCCACCAGCGGCAGATTTCATGGCCACAGGAGACTTTGTCAAATTAGGAGGAAACAAAGATAAAAATCCCCTAAACTTTGCAAATGAATATAAGCAATGCCATTGAAAGAGCAATCATTTAAAAATAAATCCCTGATAAGCAAAGAAGCCCGCGAAAGGAAAAGGGGCTTAATTCGGAGGCGTTGTCTTTGCTGCGTATCTCTGAGCACAGCTGAACTGCCCCAGCAACCTTTTTCATGGCAGCATCTGGGGAACCTGACACTGAGGCCCAAAATACTTCATTTTATCTAAGTGACTTTTAAACACACAAGATCATTAGCTCTTCAGTCTGCGCATCAGGACTGACTAGAGCAGTCACGATCCATTTGCTTTAAAGCAGCGCTTAGACTTTTCTTCCCTTACATTTTGCTGGAATAGCACAGGTCCCAACAAAATGATATGCAAGAATTAGCTTTTTACGAACAATACAATTCTGATTTTAAATCAGCACATGAGACACTTAATTAATTTTGTAGGATAAGGAATCTGTTGCAAATATACAGCAGTACACCCACACATCACCATCTGCTGTGGAGAATTAAATGTACAACTCACAAATGAAATCCTGCAAAGTTGGTGCAAAAAGGTCCTTGCTTGAATTTAAACAAGGCTGTGGAAACCTGCAAACACATTGCAAAAGATCATGAAAACAATAACAAATTTGTCCATCTGTGAGTCGTTCTAGCAGGGTTGGGATTTTGTTTTGGTTTTTGTATTGGTGTATTATTTGCAATAATTGTTGCAGGTCACAATGCAAATTGTGTAAATTGTGTTTGAACACTTCTCCTGGCCAGAACAAAGTCCTTCACGGAGGTGCTCCCAACGGCTCCGCCATGGTACGCCACGTCTTCTATGTTTAGGGGAAAAAAAAACCAAAAAACACAAGAAATTCCTTTTTTTAAATATTTACTTCAGCCACAGTTTTGAAAAAAATTCCAAATCTGGCAATTGTTGCGGATGTTTTATTATTAGAATTATTAACAAACACTGTTCTACTGAAGTGAGGAAAAATAAACATCAACAACTACTGCTGCCATGAAGAACTCTAACAAACACAAAGATCTGTATCCCTTTGACTCCCCTGAAGCCAAGAGTTCAGTTTCGAAAGTTGCCCCCTCGTTTTTCTCTAACATACTGACTTGAAATATGCTCTTAATTTTACACCTCGAGTAGAACTGCGTGATACTCAGTCATGCATCTCCTGTGCTGAGGAGATGGCTGTGAACCTTCGTAGCCAAGCAAGGCGATGAAGCCTCCTGACCTCATACGCGCCAGCGCAACGCGCGGCTACGGACAAGGAGGCTGGAGCAGACTGGAAGCAAGGCTCTTTGCACAGCCGCGGCTCCTGCCTTTGCCGTGCTCAGCGTTAACCCCCAGCACAGCCGAGCCTGCCGAGCGCTCGCCGGCAGCCGCGGGCTGTGAATGAGCTGGGGACCTGCTCCTCGCACTGTCACCAGCTGTACACCTCAAAAACGTTGTCATTTGCGGTGTTAGGATGACTGAAGCCGTACAGCTGATCCCCGAAATACAGGTGCCCTGCTCTTTTTTCTTTTCAATAGGTTTCCAGGAAAACATGTTGACATTTTCTCTGGTTACTACTTCGATTTATCAGTACAAGTGCTATAAACACACTGTCTCAAAGCATACTCATATGATGCTACCAAGCCCATCAGCATCTGGAATTCTACCTGCTCATCTCCATAACTGTGAGGGTACATAGGAAATATAAGATACAGCATTCCTCCGCCCCAGCCAAAAATTGCGCTGCGTTGGTGTTCTTACGGAGTTTAGCACGGGTTTTTGGAAAATGAAAAGATTTCCTAAACCTTTTCTGAGATGCATGTGCTTTTTTGACACGTGCTTATCCCCTCACACACCTGGGAAGTACTCTCAGTACACACACCCCGAGTGTAATTTATGCTAAGGGGCCTTTTACATGTTTAACTCAGATAAAGTGTATCCGTAATTAAGAAATGCAGCACCAGAGGTACGATGTGCATGTAAATTTGCAGAAAGGATTCCATAAACTGAGCGAATGCTGCTAAAGACTATTTAAAACCACAACCTAATCAGAAAACTACGCATATATATGTATTTATATCAATATCACAAACCCCTTTGACATCCTCAGCACTGCTAACACTCTGACTAGAAGCCGACTTCACACAGCTGCCTTGGGCACACTTGCATGCATAAAAAATCAAGTGCCTTGATTAATCAGTTAAAGTTGCTGAATCATGGGCTCGCAGCTGTGACTGTGTAGCCTTGGCCATCGACGGGAAGCCGTCAGCGTGGGATTTAGATTAATTTCTATCAGCTGGTCGGTAGACCTGTACGGCCCTTATCTTTGCCAGGTTTTTTATGAGAAATAGAATCTCTGCCTTGAAAAATGAGCGTTGTCAGTAGGGTGGAATTGGGTGTATGAGAAGGGAGTCTCCAAAGCTAAGTGTCAAAAGGAAAGTGTATCTTAGCAGAAGAGGTAGGCAAGCTGTGAGCAAGAAAATCCTGAATTCACTTGGAAACCACCTCCAGCAAAGGCAGCCAGAGGCCCCAGGCTGCGTGGCCATGCCAAGCAGCAGCTGAAAGTGGATCCCAACCTGAGCAAACCGCGTCTGAAATTCAGCAGCACCACCAAGGAAATAGCAGGAAGAAATGGGGAATGCGTCATATGGCTGGGGATGGGAAACACAAGCATCCAGGCAGTCTGTCTAGCAGAAAATTGCATTCCCAGAGTCACTGTAGCACCTGTGCAGCTGCACGAGGAAAATGGGAGCACTTCTGGGTCTCCAGGGCACAAACTACCTTGTCATGAGTTTTCAAAAG
>Ga0181612_180972_pt1 | contig 18962 bp, 14 predicted proteins | sample HoacroProtozoa21_FD_119630 | JGI IMG/M metagenome (GOLD analysis project Ga0181612, IMG submission 119630) | Hoatzin crop microbial communities from Cojedes, Venezuel. Combined Assembly of Gp0051906, Gp0051904, Gp0051908 | reverse complement strand
ATGACCCACAGAGGTCCCTTCCAACCCCTACTATTCTGTGATTCTGTGATTCTGTGAACTGTCCTCTTTCTGTGGTAGGAAAAGCTTCTACCGTGGATCCCAGGATGGACACATGGACACCAGTTACTTGTCTCGTGAGCTTACTGGGAGGTCATCTTGCAGCTTCCCTGAGTCGTCAACACTTGGTATTCCACTCATGATGGGCAAGTTCTTAATATTTTCTTTTTGCCTCCTCCTTCAAGGAAGGCTGCTCCTTCCTGAATCTCCCCCGGGACTGATGGACCAACTGTTTGACTCCTGGGTGGTTGGTCTCTGATGGCCAGACCGTTGCATTTACCGGTGTATTCCTGCCACGGGGGAGCAAAGAGTAACCAGCAAATGACAGAAGACTTTAAGCAGCCCTCGGTGCAAAACTGTTTTTCTAGCTTTTGTTCAAGTTAGAGTATTTGCCTTGCAGTATCCCACCAAACTAATACTCAGTCAAGCTTGAGGTGAAACTACCCATGCAGTGCTCCACCATCTCTATTATTGGGGTGTGCTCCTTATGCCTGTCTCCTTCAGCTGGTAGGATCCTACCAAAGTTCTGTTCCTTCAAGGTTGCTGTCCTCCATCTTCATGGCTAGGACTTTGGTTAACACCATGGGGCTAAGGTGTGGTTGGAAAGGTCCTAAGCCATAAGAATGTCTGAGCAGAAACAGATCAAAATAACCTATTTCCAGTACAATTAACGTATGCACACTAAGGCTGGGAGTTATTCTACCATACCTCTTAAATTAGGTAGGTAACTGCCACGTGCTTCTGCCATAGTTAGTATAAGGGATAAGGAGATATCTCCAGAGGTTAGTTTGCTCCACAGACGTAGCAACTGCCCTTTCTCTCTCTGTTAGTTAGAGAAGGAACAAAGTGCAAAGCCTGAAGGCTACTTGTCTGAGTCTGGCTGGTGTGGAAGAAAGTCACACACACCTTCTCTGGCTGGTGGCAGTGGTGGGTCTCCGTTGGGGTCATATTATTTCCCATTGGGCATCCCCAGCTCCTTTCCAGGTGGTTTGCCTGGCTTGTGCTTGTGGCAGGGTGGAAACCCAACAAATCAAGCAGGAAGATCCAGCCCCAGAAGTTTGCTCAGACATCTCAACAGCTTTCCTGGGAAATGGAGAGCCGCAAACATCAGGTCCGTCCTGTTTGTCGCCCCAGCAGCTGCTCGGGGAGGAGGCAAATCCTCTGTCTGCCACCTCTCCCACTTCCCCAGCAGAATGCTTTGATGTCCACTCCGCTGGCCCTGAGCGCCCAGCACCAGGATTAACCACCAGACAGACCCCTCCACCACCTCCAAATAAATCTCCTAAACTCAGGCAAGCCCCATGCAGAGGGGTCCCGGCATTCCCCGCTTGCAGAATAAGAGTTAAAAATAGTTTTTCCCTTGCACCTGCCCCTCCGAAGCCAAGACTCTGTTCTATTTTTACAGTCCAGGTTTCCTGGTGGTTGGCTTCTCTCCTGGGGCACAGAGGACAGGAAAAAACAGAAAACTACCCATCTCAATAGTGCAAAGAAGGTGGCAGCATGGAAAGTGCTCACACTACACATGGGTTGGATGGAACCCTTCCCACCCTAACCTCTCCCTCCTAAAACCTCACGCTTTGAAACCAAGGCAAAAATGGAAGTCCAGCGATAGTCCTTAGGAAAAACACCATCTTTTGATCCTTTTTTCATTTTTTTAGACAGGGAGGGTTGCAAAAATGGGAAATGGAATTGTGTGTTTGTGAGAGTGCTATATCTGTCTCTAAGGGGTTTTTTAAGTTAGCATCCCCTGCGCAGATCTCTAAAGCGACAGAGGAAGCCTGTCTCAGCCCTCATTGAATGGTTTCAGTGAGGCTGAATTATATTTTGTAAAATCCTGTGTGTTTACATTTCATAAGCTTATTTTAAAATGCATGTGTATAAAAGAGCAGGCTTATTTATAAGGCAGAATAGCCAGCTGTGTCCTTACCTGACTTAAGTGTCAAGGAAGCAGCTTTTTTTTACTTTTTACAAGTACAACTTAAAATAAAATACTGGTTACTGTGCACCAGTGAATCTGCCCAAGATGAGGTCAGGGCAAGGTCTTGTTTTCTGACTGTAAAAAGCTATTTTGCTTGTTTACGGAGCTTCCTCTTGCCAGCCATCATTTTAGGTTAATCTGTTAATGACAGCTATAGGTAAAAAAACTTCAGTTCTATCCTCCAGGGTCCTGGCAAGCCTGCATTGCCAAAATCCCAAACTAGCCAGGCTTCACAGCGAACGGCGTTTGGGAACTTTCTATCGGTAAAGCAGGATTTGCTGGGTGACCCTTTTAGCCCAGATCTTGGCAAGGGTTCTGGCTTCAAGTCCCGCAGGGAAATGCATGAGAAAGCCTTTTTAGGGGGGTCTTGGCATTTTCTGCTTCTCCCGGGGGAAGGATTTTATTCTTTATTCTTGGTTTTAACCATATGAACCGGCAATGCACCAGCCTGGTGGCAAGAAGGTGAGGAGCATCTTAGGGTGATGAAGGAAGGCTGCAGGTGGATGTTGAAGTATAATGAGTAGTTAGATATGAACCTTAACAGCAGGACAGGGAGGGTGAGGAGAGCGCCAGGGAGCCACTAATTTACACGAAAGCAAAGTGAAACTTTGACTGTAGGACATACAATTCATCTTGCACAAGGGCCAAAAAGCCTGTATGTGTTTTTATGCCTATGCTCGGAGATATTTTCCTGCCTCTGGCAAGCTCCCATGAAGCCCATAGGCCTGGTAGGTATGAACATGAAGACCTAGGAGGTAGGGAGGTGAGCAGAGGCCATTTATACCCGGGAAAGAGCTGAAGCAGACGCGGTGTAAGGGGTGGTTTTTCATCCAGTTGAGCTGTAAACCAAAGCTCTGACCACTGGTGGTTATTTAAAGACTCCCACGGCGCTTCCTGCGATGGGAAGGTGCTTGGCCTACGTTCAGGCTGGGCGACTGCTCTCTGCAAAGCCAAATAAACAGCAGCCACTTGAACTTTCCACCTTGCAGACTCCGCCAGATGCCTCTTCCCCAAGCCATGACTGGGTGCCGCGCCTTGGACAGGCGTTATGGACAAGCTGCTGTGGAGGATTCAGGGTGACAACCGCATTTTGGGGTTTTCCCATCACAGGAAAAATGCCAAGGGAAGAGTTTGGTGCTGCTTGGAGCTGAGAGGGGGCATCTGGGAAAGGAGGTTTGTGTCTTCAGGATGGGCTGGGGTGCCCTATGTGTGGGTCTGTGTCCTTCAATGACCTTGGGCAGAGCAAAGAGAGAGGAGATTATATACTTCAATGCTAGACATGTACTTTAGATGCTAAATTTCCCGAGAGGAGCACAATCCAAGTAGCTGGGACCAAGAATCTCATTCGTCCGTCAAAGCTTGTCAGGGACTCGTAAGTGCAGTGGCCATCTCATCTGCAGGCTGTCCGTGAAGGTCCCAAGGCATCAATGATGAGATACCCATGGTGATACTTCATCAGTTGGGGAGGTTGGAGGTGGTCCCTTCCAACGTCAGCCCCTCTGTGACAGTTGATGTGAAATATCAGACACTCACCTGTATGTATTTTGGTGCTTGTATTGAGTTGTATTTAATGTGGTGCGTGTCTCTCCCTGCTTATGACCTTTCTCCGGTGCGATGTTTCAGCAACTCACATAAACTCTGCGATGGATGCTCCGTCCTCACATCCAGGGGCAGCCCCTCAGCCTGGGAACTTTTGCAAGACTTGGCAGCAGGGCTTTTGCAGGAGAATTTCACACAGGACCCAAAAATATTGCTGTCGGTGCAGCGTCGGTCAGCCTGAACGCAGGGTCAGGTCCCTAAGAAATCAGACTGTTGACGAACAAGCTTGAGCGTATTCAAATGCTTCGTCTGATTTTCTTGGACTGCAAAGTTTCCAAGGGAGCCAAAAAGCTGGCTGCTCTTCTTGTTGACTTTGCAGACCAGAAATACAGCTGGGTTCAGTGAAATAAGGAAGCTCAAATTCTTATATTGGTGTAGCAGAGGGGAAAAAGCTCAATTCGGAAGAGCTGCAATGTCCACTTCAGAGATAAAAATACAAGTCCAAGGTGGTGTGCCTGGGCTCTGCTGCCTGCTCTCTGCCTGTGGTCAGCATTGAGGATGGTCGCTTGGGCACAGGACAGCCCACAATACGTAGCCCCATATGTAGCAAATCCTTGCTTGCAATCCCTCTGAATTGCTAGCAAAGAAGCAAATCCAGAGGCATTTCGCTTGATCACGCGGGCGTTGGGGAGAGCAGATACAAGCCATGCCAGTATGCGCCGGCGCTGAGCTGGGACAAGAGTGCAGGAGACATCAGGCAGGAGCAAAGCATCACTCCAAGCTGTGAATGAAATCTGAAATGACAGTGAACTTGAAGCAAGCCCGTGTTTTGAGTCAGGCTGGCCGTGAATCAGCTCTCGAAAATGAAAGATGAAACTTTCTGACTTCAGTTCAAGTTATGAACTTATAAACTCCCAATTATCTGGTTTAATGGACACAAGCCAGAGACAAACATTTTTCGAGGCGAGCATTCGGGACAGCTTCCTGAAAATGAACTCGTTGAAAAAGGCATGATTTGGAGACTAAAAGTTTGACTCAAAACGTGATATTTTAAACCTGGGTTAATTCCACATGGAGATCCCTTAGTGTGGATCTCAGAGCTGCTCTTGAGCATCCTCCATCCTTTTGCTGTTCTTTGCTAAAATGTAGGGGCATGATGAATTGCTTGCAGAAATGAAAGTTGAAAAAAATACCACATTTTAAGGCCTTCTGAATGATGGCGAATGTGCCAAAAGCTTTTGAACAGGACAGCCATGTAAGCTTACTCCTTTTCCCTGAGATAACAAGCCCTGGCTAGCAGTGAACCATGGACAAGTGGGGGCTAACAGGGCAGCCCTTGACCCGTCTTTGCTATTTCATGGCACAGCTTTGGGGTGGGAGTTAGCAGAGGGATGTCGCACGTGTGGGTGCAGTTTTTGTCAGCAGATCTTAGTACTGCAGGGTTTTTTGCAGATGCTGTTCCAGAATAAGGCTTTTTTCCCTCTGTTTACAATACTGATTTCTTTTCTCCATTACTTTAAAAATGGCTGCATATTCCCCAAAACTGTCTTCAGGCATTAGGAAAATCAGAATATATGCCTGAATCTCTGCTAGGGATAAAAACGCAGAAAAGGCATCATGCATGCAGCTGGGCAGCAGTTCCTTCCGTGAGCTGCTAAAATTGGCATCTGCTAAAGTTAGCGGAGATTTCATTGAGCTCTTGTTGTTTTATTGAAGTGGATGGGTCAAGGACCAGGGTTTTATCAGCACCCTGGCATCAAAGGGATGCACCCGTGATCCCAGCTGCTGGGAATCGTCCTCGTCCTTGGGGTTGTGGCCACAAGCTGAGAGGATGGCCAGGGTGTGCTGCTGGTGAGGAGCTGGTGATGCTGTCACCAGCTTTGGAGGCAGCAGTGCCCACGACGCTGCTCCTGCCCAGCTCCTGCCTGCGGTTGTGCCGGTGAAGTGGGTGAGCTCAGAGTTAATCCTTGGCGTTAACCAATATCTCCTATTCCTATCCCTGTGCAAGACTTGTGTACTGCGCCGGTCTCCTGGGAGCAGATTTGGGGCTGGTCCCCCTCTGCGGTGGAGTTAGGTGAAGGGTTCATGAGTACATCCATCCAAATGCGGCTCACCACAGTGATGCAGGCTTGTGGAGGCTCAGCCAGGGAATCTACGGGTCCAGCTTCATGGGAGAGGTCGGTCAGTGTTTCCAGACTCTGCAAGGAAGCCTCTTGGCGAGGTCCCCAAAGTCCTTCACATGCCACAGTTGGGTGGAGTGAATGCAGCACATGAGTAGAGCTCGAGGGAAGTCCATCTCCTGTGTTTCTACTAAATGCCTGCCCAGGACATGCTAATGATGGTGGAGAGGATGTGCTCCATCTGTTTGATGAGCGTCACTTACGGTAGATCTGGGAATGGGGCGGAGGTGTTTTATCGACCAGCTGATAAAAGCAAATGCCGGGAAAATTCCTGCCTGTTCCCTGTTCACACCATGCCTCAGCATTTAATTACAGTGCTCATTTAGCAGCTCTTGGCTGCCCATTCCTGTCCCCGTGCTGCCCATGGAACCGTGCCAGTACAGCTGTCTGCTTGCAGCGAGACGGGGTGGGAACAGATCAAGCTGAAAATAATAATATTTAAAAAAAATAATTAAAAAAATTTAATATCTTTTTTTCTTTTTTCCATAATTCCCCCAAGGTGCAATCAGCTCCCAGATGCCCTCATCGAGGCGGCCGTCAGCTCTCGTGCCAGTGAGGCTGTGTCAAGCCTGGGGGCAGCTGGCTTTGCACTGGAGCAGTTGTGCCCTGTGCCCTGTGGCTGGAGGGGTCATCTTCAGTGCCCCTTGTCTCTGCTCCCTCCGGCTGGATCGCAGTGGGGCAGCCCGTCTCTGGGCTGGTTTTGCTGTTGGTTGTCACGTATGATGCCAAATTTCAGTTATTTGTGACACAGCAAAACATCTCTTGTGTTGGCTGCTGCAAGTACTCTGTGTGCAGCTCCTGTAGGGTGCTGTAGTGGTTTTTTTTCTGCTAAGACAGTACAGATTTCAGCATGGAAACAGGTATATTAATAGGAATGCACTAATTTAGCTGCTTCTCCATACTGCAGGAGCTTATAATGGGGGAACTGATGGAGCCCTAAGCCAGCGATGGGTGTTTCTGCACTTCAGCAAGGTCTCCGTAGATTTTCCTCAGTGTTACGTTTTCTGTTCGCTGCAGCCTCGCTCTTCAGGAAGCAGCATGAAGAAGAGATGGAGAAAATGCCTCCCTGGCGCGTACCCATGACAGACAGAATTGGGAATGGCTGTCTGCCTCCCTACCCAGACTGAAACCATTTTATGTGCCCCTGGGAGTGGAGAGGCAGGGACCACTCTGGCCAGATCTCAAAGCAAGTATTTAACCCAGTAGGCTGAGCCACTCCTGACAACCTCTGTTTCTGGCAGACCAGGAACACCCAGGGTAGGTCCTGCAGCTCCCCTGTGGAGCCTATACGTGCGGGAGCACCCAGCACCACTGAGCAAGGAGTCCAGGGAAGGGATAGGTGGTGCCAAGCGCAGTGGGGCCAGAGACAAGGGGGGACGATGGTGGGGCAGCCTGGGTTTTAGACATGGTCCCATTTTTCTCATGGCACGCGCCGCCAGGGACATTGAAGGGATGCTGCCCTGCACTCTCACTGCTGTCTGTGATGCCCCATGGCGAGGCAGGGCTGGTCCCACTAGGTTTTCAGGGCCTGGCACAGCAGCTCAGTCTCCAGGAGCCTCTGGGGGGATGGTTGGAGCATCGCTGGGATGAGGCTTCCTGGGTTTGCCTCTCCCTTGGGTCTTGTATGAAGAGCCTTTCCCCTGCACAGCAGCTTTGGCTTTTTGCTTGTTATAGGAGTTGCTTTTTCATTCACCTCCTTTGCCTTTCCCCTCACCAAGAGGCAAAGCACATGCATGTGCACCCCTAGAAACATTTATTATCCTCAGTAGTTGGCTGCTGGCTTCATCCTAAATAATGAATTTGAGGTTGTGGCTTAATTTATCCAGGGAAACTCATGTACTTGCAGCTTGGTTAGAGCCTGCTCCAGTGCAGCAAGGGTGGCCGGGAAATGCCACCTGCGCTAGGGTGTCAGAATGCCTCTGAAACCATCCAGGAGCCGAGCAGAGCCGGAGTAGTTTGCGTGTCTCCAGGCCATTAAAGCTTACCCCTGGGGCTGGGGAGGATGTACAGAGCATGAATGAAACGCCGCCGCGTCCTGCCTGTCCCGTCCCTGCTGGATCCGGCCGTAGGAGCTGAGGAAGTTTTCCTGCTGAGCAGGGTGGGGAGGCTTCACATCTCAGCCTTTAGTTAATTTTGAGGTGGTAAAAGCGTTGCTTCCCTGCCCAGCACGTCTGAGCAGCTAGCACATTCAAACGCTTCCCTTTCTGCAGGGAATTTGCATTTCCCTGAAGGTGGCACCGGTTTTATGCAAATATCCTGATGAAAGAAAAATAAAAGCCAAAATGTGCTCATGAGTAAGCGTTCTTGGGCATTTCTCAAGAAGTCAGATGCTGTCTTGCAAACCTTTTGGCATTTCGGGGAGAGACAGTGTGGCATTGCTGACTGCGGGCTCCTCCAGCCCAAAAAGTGCTGTGTGATGACCACTTCTTGTCCACCTTGTTCCAAGAGCTTCAGTCAGGAAAGATGCTTTGGGGTTGCAACATCCCGCTGTTGGATTTGCTTTTCCTGGGTGCACCGTTCCATAGGATGTGGCATCCCTGCTTGTTGCGGTGTGCACATGATGTTCCACAGCAGCACTGTAGGCTGGATTGGTTTCCTCCTCTTCCTGCCATTCCCCTGAGGATGTGGTCCTCCTGCAATGCTCTCCAGAATCACCTGGGCATGGTCGATGCCAGGTGGGCTGTGCTGCACGACCTTCTCCTTGCTTTCCCTGCTGGGATGGGGAGAAGAGCGAGTAGCAGCATCCCATGGCGGCTCTGACATCTCCTGTTTGGAGCAGCTTTTTGCTTGTGCAAATTACTGCAATTTCTCTTTCTGACATGCTAGGACGTTTTCTGGCTTTTATAAAGCCACTGCTGGAAGTCCTTCCTGTGAATGACAGGAATACAATTAGATGACTCTGTTCATCTTATGTATTGAAAGATGGTTCATTTAAGTGACAAGAAACACCAGGATCTCGATAGTTTGCTATCATTTCCTTTTTTAGCCAGTTTTGCTTCAAACAGTGGCTGGGAGCAGCCTTGGCATGCCAGAGCATCACTGCATTGCGAGTGAGGATGTGATTTAAAATGTGTTCGTCTGGAGTGCCGGTAGCTGCTTTCCGCTGCTGGTTCACAGCCTGGAGGGAGACTGACTTTATTGTAATGGGGGAGCCCAATTTTGCAGCCCAAGACCATGTCCTGAGCTGCAGTGTTGTAGGACTTCGGTCCCTTTGCAAAAGGGGTTTTCAGCACGTTTTCCTAAAACTCAGAGTCCTGTTCCAGCAAGGATTTTTAATCCCTCGTCAAATCACAGAATCACAGAATGTTTGGGGTTGGAAGGGACCTCTGTGGGTCATCTAGTCCAGCCCCCCTGCCGAAGCAAGGTCACCTACAGCAGGCTGCACAGGACCTTGTCCAGGTGGGTCTTGAATATCTCCAGAGAAGGAGACTCCACAACCTCCTTGGGCAGCCTGTTCCAGAGCACCTCTCCTTTCCCTTTGCCCCATCCCCAGGGTTTCACCCATGCAGATTTCCCCCCACTTCTGCTCTTCCAGGCTTTTTTCAAAACCCTTGGGTGATTCTCAAATCTCCTGAGGGAGCCGCATTGCAGAGGTCTCCCTTCCTGCGCCATGTCCATTCCCTGGCGGGATCCACATGGGTCATTTCTGGTGGCAGTGACAGATCTGTCACACCACAGTGTTTCCTGCTGTCCTGCCTTGAGGCCAGTATATAATAGGGTTTATCTGGGACTGGTTCTTTACCAAGGCAATGAGTTACTGTGCAGACAGCAAGTGACACCAAAGACCTTTCACTCCCAGATCTGTTGCTGCTTCCAGGCACCACCTGGAACGGAAACCAGCTACCCCCAGCTCAGCCCGTAAACCGTGAACAGCAGAGGTGGGAAACTAAAACTCTCACAGCACAGCCAGTTGCCACATCTACTCAACCTGGACCAGTGACTCGGACCATTTCGCTGCTGAGATCCCCTGCAGGAAGGATAATGCTTTGTGCATGTTGTCAGAACGCCTTTCAGCAATAGCAGGATACTCCCTGCTCTGAGCAGAGGAGGATACATACCAAGCCTTAAGCTGTTCCAGGCTTCACAGAACAGCAGGCAGCAAAATACATGTGGCTGCACTGGGACACATTTTCAAATCCCTGTGTGACAGCACCAAGTGACGTGAATCAGAATTACCTGTCACAAACCATATCCCTCCACAGCCATTTCTCCATCCAGGCAGAGCAGTAGCTCAGACTCTCTGAGACAGTGGTTGCACTAGAAAGAAGGCAAAGAAGTAGCAATGCGTGAGGTGGAATGGGGAGATGGTAAGAAGTCAGTGATGCTTGGAAAAAATGTTGAAATGCATCCCATTAGAAAGTTGTGCTGAGGTTGTGTTAGGGCAGGAACACGAAGGACTTTCCTGCTTCCTGAGAGCCCAGAACTGACTCCGAGACCTGCTTTCTTTAGCATCACTTTCAGAGTCAACATTTTGGCTTTTTTGTATGAAAAAATGGAGGACTCTGCTGTGATGTGCACCTTCTGAAGACCCAGGGTGTCCAGTCTTCCTCTAAAACAGTATGCAAAACCTACAGCAGCTTTCAGTTAAAGCTCAGCCCATCCCCAGGGATCCTGTGGAGTGAGGCCAGCGGCACATCCTCCTGAAACCAGCAACATCCGTGCTGCTAAATACTTCAGATTCCTCTCAGACACCAATCCAGAGTCGAAGATGTACTGGAGACCTGACACGGATGTTATTCAGCATAAGACATTTTCCCTGGGGAACTCCGCTGACTAGCAACAAGTCAAAACCTCAGCCCAGACCTCACCTCTGAATCCAAGCCCTATCCTGGCCAGCCTGAACAGCCTAAATGTGGGGAGTCACGACCTGGGGGCTCTGCCTGCTTTGGAGACTTGCCTTTGGCTCAATGTGCCAGGCATTGAGCTATTGCCACATGTGGTATTTAAAGGTCTTTTTACAAATTTATCTCCATAGTTCAGGCTTCTGTTGGTACGTTGTCGTTCTCTCTGGGAGTCTCTGCTTGCCCTTTGCAAGACAAGTCTCATCTGGGTTGTCTTCAAACATAGTCAGGTGTTGGTTTCTTTTCACCCTCCAGTCTGGCAGAAGTCAACATGCCCGTTCTTTTTTGGTACATGAGCAGGTTAGCGGTGAGAAGCAGCGTGGCTTGGACTTTTCACTGCTGAACAGCTTCTAGGCACTGTGCCAGTGTGACTAAACAACCCTGCCCACATCCTATGGATCTAATAAGCATTTCCCATATAAGAGGTGAAGATATTAAGAGCAGATTTCAAAGATTTCAGCACCAAAACGTCCTATGGAGAACAAGAGGGGTTGCTGAAAAATCAAGCCAAAATGAATCAGCACTGGGTGGGATCAGATTGCCAGAGCTCGTAGCTGTTACCCTGTCCCACTGCTCTAGCATTTGGGGGTCAGAGGCTGAGATCAGCCTTGTGTTTGAAAGGAAGAAGTCCTCCTTTCAGCTGGACTCAAGCATACAGCAATCAGGACAACAACTTCATCAATTTATTTTGTTCTCCCTGCCTCGTTCCTCATTGACTTGTTCGCACACTTATTGGCAGCCTCTAGCACCATTTTCGTTTTCCCCTTCAGACTGATGTGCAGCTTCTGTATGGAGATAAGCTCATGTAAGAGAGGCTTAGGTGAAAAGAAAGCCAAACATCCAAGGTCTATATTTGAAGAAATACTGAAATAGATTCTGGTATCACTTATTTCTTAGGACAAGAAATCATTTGTATATGTCAAAACCAAAAGAAAGCCCTGAAGTGCTGAGTTTCCCCTTTCTCGGATCACAGTTATTAAAAAGAAGGTACCATTTGCCATCTGCTTCTGATGACAGCTGCACCCAGGCGGTCTTTCCAGCTGCCCCAGAGTTGGTGCTGGGGTGCTGCTGGGCTCTGCTCATTACTCCTAACATTGTTGTTCTGCGGGGTTATGGGAAGATACAGCGACACAAAGTTTTTCAAATCCAGGTTTCAGAAAGAAATCGGAGACACGTATCTCTCCAGTCTGGTGAGGGAAAGAATGAAAAATAAATTGTTCTGGTGACATGCAGTGGCTGGCTGTTAATTCCCTGGAGGATCTTGCATTGCTTCCAGGGCAAATATAAGATTAGCTGTTGGAGTGGTGGAGTAGTATGGGATACAGATCTAGGTGTTCTTGTAACACAGATGTTATTTATTTAGCCAATGCAGAGCAAATCTACTTACAGATGTCATTTTGTGTTTGTGTGTTCACCGTGATGCCTAGCTGCCCGCTATCCCCCTACTACAACGTGAGGAGGCAGGGATCCTGCCTGCGCGGGCCAAGCCCCCAGCTCCCAGGCGGGGATGGGCACCCCACATGCCCACCCCTGCTCGAGCAGGTGCCCTGGGAGGGCATCAGGCCTTTTGGTGCAGCCGCTTGTCAGCATGCAGAGGTGAGCAGGGCAAAAAGCAACCCTGCTGCAAGAAGGCAAGTGGAAAACAGGTCTTGGTCGCCTGAAACCTTCCCGGTGACCCACCCAGCTGAAGGGCTGCCCATTCCAGGTGCACCAGTCGATGGTGGTGCTCGGAAGAAATGCCGCTGCTGTAAGAATGCTGCTATTTTGTAAAAGCATTTTCAGGACCTTCCAGAGCCAGCTATCCAGACGTGCTAATGCAAAATGCATTAGCCCAAGCAGCAGGAGCTGCGGGGCTTCTGGCGCCATTGAGTTCCACTCATTTCATCTTTATTATAAATACTGCATTGTTGTCTCATTCTTTTCTCTCATCCTCTCTTTAGAAAAGAATTATAAGGCTCTAGTTGACTGGTCCCTTTGACTTAGTACAGTTGTTAAACCACAGGCAGTAAATACCTCTTTCAATTGTTTAAGGCGGACGTATTTATTTCATTGGAACAACTGAATGAAATCTGTAAGAGCTAAAGAATCCCCCCTTTCACGGCAGCTCCACTTTTCCACCTCCGAGCTGAATGCAAAAGAAACCCCTAAACCTGCCGTGTGAAATCAGCCCACCTTCGGGCTCGCTCCCACTCTCAGCTTAGTTTTTTGTGCTTCAAGAATCATTCCAGCCTCAAAAGACTCACCGCCTACTTGTAAATAGTGATATTTCACCAGCTGACAAATGTTAATTGTTACGCAAACTATCCAGAAGATGAGCTCTTCTCCCAGGACTGAAGGGCAGCCACCCCCCAGATGAAACCAGGCAGCTGTTTAAATAGTGCGGGGCTGCTCTGCCCCGGCTGCTGGAGCCGGGGAGAGCCGAGTGGTGCGAGCGCAGCTGGAGCCGTGCCATGCCACCACGGTTAACACCCCCGCTTTTGTGGGGAAAACCTCCACCACACAACTCGGGAACTTGAACCGAGCCCACGCGATCAGGAGAATGATGCTGTGTTTCAGTGGAAACCAGGTATAAAAATGGTTTCTTTGGGCTCATGCAGTACGATGCTCCCCCCTGCAACTAGGGAAAATGAATTCTGGTCCTCAGGGCAGGACTGAGGTGGGAGAACGATGCTCTGCCAGTCTAGAGGGTTTGACAGGGACCAGGGATGCTGAAACGGCCATGTGAGCCTTGTTCTTACCTGGAGGCAGTTCGATGCCCGATGCTGCTGGGCCGTGGATCCTGCTGGAGTCCCCCAGGGAGCCGGGAATCATCTCCCCTTGCTTGGGAAAGGCAGCGTTTGTGCTCAGTTGATGCTGCTCAGAACTGCACTGTAGGCAACAGCTGAAGGGAAACTTGAACTTGCTATCAGCTCATTTTTTCTTCCAGTCCCGTTTAGTCCCTGCTCCTTCCCTCCTCAGCTGCTCTTGGTGCAGGGCTGCTCTGCCCAGTGCACGGTCTTTGGGATTGCTACAAAGCATGGGAGTGACCCCAGAAGGACAGAGGGACTCGCCATGGCTGCTCGTAAAAACCACCCTGATGGGGCCAGTGGGTATTCATATGAGAAGCAAGTCTTGCTCTGTGCCTGTGCTTGTCCAGCCCTCAGAGAGTGCAGCCTCAGTGAGAAGGAACTGGCTCATCGGAGCGCCGGGAGAGCAAGCTCCCACTTTCTGCTCTTACACCGAGTCTGCTGGACCGGGCTGGCTGCAGATAAAATGTACATTTCAAGCCCTGTATGAAATGTGCATAGAGCCCACTAGTGGGTGTTGCCAAATTCTGTCTGTAGCAGCCACATCCTTGCTCTTCTAAAGTAAAAAAACACCTTTCTGACCATCAGAGAACATGGTAAAACATGTCTTTCCCAGAGGCTGCTTAGGAGAGTTTAAGGGGTTGCTGTGCTTCCTGGCGACCATGTGGACCACGTGGACCACATGGACCACTGTCTGCTTCTGTAGGTGGTTGTGCTGAGTTTCTGAGCCCTGTAACCAGGCATCACGCCGCTCTGTAATCCTCGTAACTGGGTTTTTTTGTTTGTTTGGTTTTGGTGGTGGGGTTTTTTTAATTCTTAAAACAGCTTTGTGCTACTGCAGCAGGGAACTTCAGGGTTTTTTTTAAACAAAATACTTTATCCCACCTGTACCTGCATACTCTTCAGCTGTGTAGGACTTTCATGAGTTTGACCCGGTGGATTTTGAGATGAAAATACACAGAAGGGGAGAATGGAGGAGGGACTATGATTTCAAGATTCAGGCAATCCGGAAAAGTTTTCACTGATTCTAAGGTCCAGTATTGCTTGCTTATTTAAATTTAAGAGCAACATTTTCATTGATTTCGGTGGCAGCAAGGCTGCAGTCTACTTAAAAGGGAAAAAAATGGCATTTAACCCAACAAATCTGTTCCAACGTCACATCTCCTGCCCTGCTTTTGCATCAGTTTCCAGTATCTGGCTGAGCAAAACAGCCATGTGCTATCCCCATGCTCCACTTTCCCCTTCAACAGCTCTCTCTGGCAACTTATTTTACACAATATGGTAAAACTCCTTCCCCAAAGGGCTATAAAGGCATGGATTCAGTTGCCACAGAAGGCCACTGGTTCCTCTCAGCAAGGGCGCTTGGCTCAGCTTACAGTGTCCGTGGCTGTTTTCATCTGAGACTGAGCTGATAAAGGGATTTCCTTTCACGTGGAGAAGCATAAACTGTATTTATATGCAGATAATTTCTTATTTGTTGGGTTTAGCATATCAGGCTGAATTTCTGGCCTGTGTCTCCAGCGCTCTCTTACCACATCAAACATACTCACAATTGTCCGGGCAGGAGATGTTTTGCCAGCAGCTGGAGAGATGCCACGGTACAGCTGGCTGTGGAAGGCAGAGGTGGAAGGACATGACCGGGCTTCTTTACTCTCCTTTTTCTATAACAAGGTAACACAGGCCACAGCACCTGTTTAGCATTTGCTACCATGTTCACTACAGGTGCTTATGCCATTGACCCGTCATTTTATCTCGGCAGACTGTGTACATTTTGATTAAAAAAATTAAAAAATATTTAAAATCCCTACAGTATAACTAATGCCCTCTGAGCCATCTTCAGGACCTAGAGACTTTGCAGAGTACAAGCAAGTAGGACCATGCTCAGCTAAGGAGCTAGAAGGGCTGAACTATATGTGTAGTAGAGGAAAGATTTACTGAAAAAGCTGATAGAAGATTCTCAAGCTATTCGTGCCCAGGAATATCGAACCAGCACTACTGCGTGTTTATATGGGAAACCTATCCCATTCCTCTCTGCAGGGGTTTCCAGAAGACGAGACACCCGTTCACAGCTAACTGATAATTATTAGTCTTCGCTGTATCATTTTACAGTTGCAAAGCACCTCAGGATTCCTCTCTGCAGGAATCCTTTATGTTTATTATATTACCTTGGGGTTTTAGCTTGCGTGCACTTTAGTGACTGCCATGGCAGTATCCTATTGAGCTTTAAAGATTAAGCTTTTATTTAATTGCATATTCCCCTGATGTTATACATCTGGTTTTGTTTAAAAGTAGTGTTACTAGTTTTAGAAATCCTTTGTTTACTGGGTCCTTTATTACACGTCCATCTAACTCTCAGGCTATGTGGATGTTACTAGCAGCTCCACCTGAGTCAATGTGCTTTAAAACATCTGGTTTCTTCCAGGTTCACCCTCCTGGGAACTCATGTGTGTGACAGATCAATCTACATGAAGGCTTTGCAGAGGAACTTCTTAAAGTCACCTTTCCTTTGTACTTAATAAGTCTAGCAAATAATAAAAACATCTCTGAAAAACAGTAAACACCTGAATTCCATTCTCCTTCTGGGAGTACTTACTGCTTCTTGAGTCCTTGACCAGAGTCAGTACATAGTTCTGGCCCACCCGTCTCCACTTTGTCTTCTGGTTCTAGTCTTGTCTTTTTGGGGCGCTGTATGTCCAACATTGCCGCTGTATGCAGTAGGATGTGATGTCTTTATACCTCTCAGTTTTGGAGATTTTCTATCCTTTTTTTTCAAGTAGCGTCTTTAGAAGAGAGTGCCATGAAAAGCCAAGTGCTGCAAGGACAGTGTTGATGGTCCTTGACGCCTTGAGTTGCAGCTAAGATCATTATTCTGCTGTGAAATGGACATTGCAATCAGCACTGAAAGTTAAAGTGAGTACAAGCAGAGTTTTGAATTCAAATGGCATTTGTGCAGGCATAGGCAGGTCCCCCAGGCCATGTGTATTTCTAAACACATACGTATGTATGTATGTATGTCTGCGTTTATACACAAGCACAGATATGAATGCAAAAATACAGGCTGCATTCTGGCAAGAGATGTCGTAACCAATATGGGAAATAATATCATAGAAAAAACACAGTTACCATCACAGAAGATACCATTTTCCTAGTCCTGCCCACTAGAACTGCATCACCCTAACCGTCTGCGCAATGCTTATATCACCTAAGAATTTAAATGGTGCAAAACAGCAAAACTTGTTTCAGCTTTTCGGTTTCAGGAAACCTTTCTGCTCTCAAGTTTCTCAGCCCGAGAAAGTGTGAAACTGCACAGTGGATTCCTGTATCTTGTGCAACCATGCAAATTACAGTCTAGGTTTCCCATGCCCAGCTTGAAATACAGCTTCCGTCCTTCTCCTACTTAACCTTATCCTGGTGTGAGACAATACGATATGGAGAAACACTTCATACTACAACAGTAGTAACACGGATCTTTTGTTTTGTCATTAAGTGGAATGAGTCCCTGAGGACTCAAGATAACTCCGCAGAAGTCTATGTCTGCAAAAAGAGAAGCTGGTTACAGTAAGCAAGGTTAGAGGTATGTGCGTAGTCAACATGCGCGTTCACGCAATGAGGAGACAAACATCCAGCGTGATGGGGATCTGGGTGAGGGACCCTTCTCTCTTGCCTGTACCCAGAGACAAAGGGACAACATCCATCACCATTTATGAGATCTCGGGATGGAGGGGTGTTAAAAGACCAATGCTCCATCTGTCTGAGGCTGCATATGGACCCTGATTGAGCCACAGCAGAGACTGAAGTCTTTCATCATTAGAATGTAAGATCACTAACTGAAAGTCAAGTGTATTGTGCCAGGTAAATGTTCCTTGTCCCTTTCTGCTACTGATGAAAAGTTCATTTGCAGAGAGGAGCGGACATGTCCTAATAGTGAGAGCTGCCTGGCGTGAATTCCATGAGGAGCTGGGGACAAGCCTGGGTCCAAAGCTCTGCACAGGGAGAGCAACAAAGGGACGTGGCATCCCACAGAGCTCTTTGAAACAGGCAATGGAAATCCCGGTAATAGGACCAAGGTGGCCACATTCAGACAATCAGACCTAGCATAGGGGCAGAAACAGGTCCAGCCACAGCCTTTGACTGCTTGCTTTTAAAGGACAGCATGTTTGACTCTTCTGCATTGACATCTGCAGTAAATATATTTCTTCCCAAATGCCTCCAGTCCAAGAAGCCAGTCTACAAGACAAGATGCCAGTGCTCATCTTCCATGAGAGGCAGATCAGTCAGGTTGTCAATTAAAAGCACTTGCTGAAGGTGAGCTGTGGATAAATTAATCTAATAGGAAAGCTCCATAGGTCAACAGCTTCCTGCCAGGGACGGGGGAATGTCACAGCACATTGCTCGTTGGTATTGCACATGATGCTAATACTGTCTGTCGTCACCTGGAGGCAATGTCCCTGGATATGTTAATGACACCTTTGCCTGCAGCCCGCATGGTGCTGTGGTTCATCATGTTTGAGCCGAAGGTTTGTTGCTGTAATGACCAATGACTTTGTGCTACTGAAATGCCTGCATGAGCCCATCGTACTTGCACCCTGGATGGCTGTCTCTGTGCTTGGGAGCATCTCCTCCTCATACACCAGTAGAGAGATTGTCACACACCCAAGAGGAGACAAGGACTGGTCTGTCTGTAAACAGTACTATATGGAACCAAGATTACAAGTGGAGAAGGTGCACTCTGACATGGGGCATTACTGAGATACAAACGGCTGCAGACCCTCACAGAGCTCAGCAGGATTTGGCAGTAGTTGTTGACTAAGCCTCCAGGAACAAGTGGGTCCTAAATGCTCTGCAGTCTGCTCCAGGTCCAAAAGCACCAGCTCCAAAGACCACACAGACTGAAGAGGTGGACTCCAACCATTCACAGTGAAGTCCTGCCCTCTGAAGCACTGGTGGCCAAAGATGACTGAAGGTCAGTTCATTAGCCAGATATCCAAATAAGGAGGAGTAAAGATTTCCTGCCACCTCTGATAAGCTTCAAAGTAGAAAAATCTCTGGTCAGAAGTGACAGGGTGTAGGCACACTTGCATGCAGGGTGGCACTTGAAGGTAGAACACATTCCACTGGCTATGACCAAGATAAGATGATGATCCATATTAAACATAACTCAGTTGGGGGGAATATTCAGCCCACTGAGTTACATAATCACAGAATGGTAGGGGTTGGAAGGGACCTCTGTGGATCTCCTAGCCCACCCCCCCTGCCAAAGCAGGGTCATCTAGAGCAGGCTGCACAGGACCTTGTCCAGGCGGGTCTTGCATATTTCCAGAGAACGAGAATCCTGTTCCAGTGCTCCATCACCCTCACAGTGTAGAAGTTCTTCCTCATGTTCAGAAGGAACTTCCTATGCCTCCATTTGTGCCCATTGTCCCTTGTCCTCTTGCTGGGCACCACTGAAAAGAGTCTGGCCCCATCCTCTTGACACCCACTCTTAAGATATTTATAAACATTTATTAGGTCCCCTCGCAGCCTTCTCCTCCACAGCTAAACAAGCCCAGATCCCTCAGCCTTTCCTCATAGGAGAGATGCT
>Ga0181612_136860_pt1 | contig 18963 bp, 13 predicted proteins | sample HoacroProtozoa21_FD_119630 | JGI IMG/M metagenome (GOLD analysis project Ga0181612, IMG submission 119630) | Hoatzin crop microbial communities from Cojedes, Venezuel. Combined Assembly of Gp0051906, Gp0051904, Gp0051908 | reverse complement strand
GCCCTTCTCAGGAGGGCCTTCTGAACCTTGCCTTGGCATGTAATGGGGCGTGAGACCCTGGCACACGATGGAGGCACAGCCACGGCGTGAGCAGCCACGCAGCGGTGACACCCACATTTCTCTCGTTTGACGAGAAACGAGTCATGTGGAGCTGTCTCTGGGTACCTCCTACACAGACCGCACCACCCGCTGCCTCCGAAGCCAGCCTGACATGCCGGATGTCCTTTCCTGTCAAAATGCAGGAAAATTGAACATTCTGATGCTGTTGTCCCCTAACCTCACTGTTCTTCTGCTGACCTTACTTGGCATCGTGTTATATGTGCCTGCAAAGAAATAATGGGACAGAAACGCACTTGGTCATTGTGCCCAGGAACGTAACACATGAACCAACTCAACAGCCACCACAAAAACAAGGAATGCCCCTGCCGACTGGCTACAAGATGTGACAAATGCATTTATTGTACCAACAGACTTCTAAGGTACCACAGACCACGCACACGATGAATCTCCATGGCCAGGCATGCTCTGGCTGCTGTGTTCCAAGTTCCCAACCAACACTTACAGCCTTTTGAGGCCCTATATTTGCCACATTTTACTTCTCATGTAACAGCAGGGCACAGAAAAAGCAACAGTACTTGCTTCTGCATAGGAAGAACAAAGGACACAGCATTCCTTCCTCCATTTCCCCTGTCTCCATCACCCTGTTTCTTAGCCCTGGATGGCAGTCACTTGCAACAGGAACTTAAATTTAGGCAAAGCTTATCAGTCACAGGCTGGATGTGGTCTGCTGATATCTACTAAGACAAAACTATGTTAAAAATGCTTCACATACATTTCCTCCATTCATTACCAAATCAACTACATCAAAATTGTATTGGCGCTCCATTCCTATAAATGGTATGGAAAAATAGCACGCACTTACAGAATTCAAAGCAGTAACACAATGCACATCCATAAAAAATGGCATTATATTTATACAAGCATCTTTGAGTAGTACCCAAATCTGCTCTCACATGCAATATGGTAGTTTTTTATTATTTTAAATTAGCTTGCAAATAACAGGCAGTTTGAACCCATGTAGATAATGAATCATTTTGGCTCAAAGTCCACTGTAACTACACACACATCTCTGCAACTTACATCAATGAAGGGAATGAGACACTGAGAAAAACATTCAGCTAAACTCATGTCTGCGGCAGTATTGCACTGGCTGGAGATTGTTACATTTTGGTTAAATATGAAAAATATCTGCATATTTGATGAAAACATAATTAGATCAAGTTACACTGCTGGGAATCAACATGTCTAAAGCCTGACTGAAGGAAGCACTTCTGTGAGTCTACCAGCGCTGCCTCTGAAGGTGGCACTATTTGAGAAGCTCTACTGCAAACATATCACTAATACAGAGCTGCTTGAAGGAAAACAAAAAATACTCTTTTAAGAATTGTATCAAAAAGGAAAAAAGTCAAAACTGAGAATGCCATGCAGAGACTAAATGTTCGTCATCATTCCCAAGCGTTCCTATAGCACTTAAGCTCATCATGGAGCCTGAAACCCTCAAACATTTCACACCAACTCTTCCTGTTCTCTCATTCTCCAGTAATTTTTAAGCAGTTTACATACAATATGAGCCTCACAAGGCATTCTGAACTACATAAAATCAAAGACTGTTCCTCAAAGTTTGCAACAGAAGAGCTATTCAAGTAGCCAGGCTTGAAAGAGGAACACGCGGTAATCATTCTACTCAGTACCAATGAAAAGAATCAAAAGTTTAAAGCTAATTTGTATTTTCTGTACAAATTATATTTTTTTTAAACTAAAAGATAAATAAAAAAATAAAGTACATCAAAGCATTTCCTTGTTAAAGTTGGAACTAAATATTAGTGAGAGTTGCCACGGATTCACAAGATACAATTAATTAATAGCATCGGTAGTGCATCAAAAAGTTTGACGCTGTTTTACAGCAATACTCCCATTTTAGAATATCAAAATAGTATTGAAAAGCATAAATACTCAATAGATTTCAACATTTGGCCCTTTTTTTTTCCTTTTTAATGCTTTTTCAATATTTTTAATCAAATCTTCCTTTAACTTGTGTCCAGGCTCCGAAGTACATTCAAGGTAGAAGAATTCAACTGAAGAAATGCAGTACTGGTAAGGATACTTTCCTTAAAATGAAAAATGTCTTCTCCCTGGATGTCTACAAAATACGCTGAAGACAGACATTTCAAGACTGTAAAACTGACTAAGCTCACACGAATAAAACAAATATACATAGACAGGCACAAATACCGACCACATAATTTCAAAATCATTCTATCATTAGCTTGAGACCAATTGTGAGATTTGATATCCTCACTCAATTTTCAGGAGTGCCACACATAACCATGCTCCAGGGCAACAGAATAGCCCCACTGATCGGCGACTGCAGATGAGAAACATTTTTCTAATTTATCTAGAAAGCTAGCAATGGGGACTCAAGTCAGTTCCACAGAGCCGATGTGACACAGCAGCTCTTTGTCTGCCCCTACTGCATATATTCAATTTTTTTATATTTATATTCTATGAGGAAAAAAAAATTCAGCAGTGAAATCTAGTTGTATTTCATCCTTCAAAATTTAAATCCTTAAAAACCTAACGTTTAAAAATATGCAGCAGTGATATGCCAATATACTGGTGACAACTTGAAGGAAGAGCTAATGATGCACATGACCTGAAATACAGGAAGAACATAAAACCCGTGAAGGTAGAAGTCAGCAGAACAGACAACACTGGATATGTCATTTCTCTTGTCCCACTATTCCAGGATCAGTTACTGAAAACACTGCCTCATACTAGTGTTGATGGCTCTACATAGCTATCCAGAGCTAGGATGTAAACATTCATTTTTTTCCGCCAGAAAATAAACACTCAAATAAATGCAGGGAAAAATCAACTGCACATTTGATAGGATGAGCAGAATTCCATCTACCTATTTCCCACAACATGATTTTTCCACCCTATAGCTGACTGGAGTTTGTTGTTTGCTTTTTAAAATACAGCTGCCCTCCTCACTCCAAACACTTATTTTTCATACAGCAGATTAAGGCACTCCAGTTGATCAATCTGTGCTACGGGATGTTTTTTGCTGGATCTGTAGTTCATCTGTTTATAGATACCCCCTGAAGGGCTTTCATACGGCACCAACGTGTCTCAGGAAAGCCCAACTCCACATACCAAATGTCTGTCTAGACAGGGTCCAAGTGGGAAAGACACGTCCAGGAACACTCCACATCTCACAGCACTATAATACACATAGCACCAAAATACACAGTTTAACCATATTAATCCTTAAACTGTGCTTATATTCACACTACACAAAGTATGTCATCTATTACCTTGGACAAAGTGGTTGCCCATTTGGAATCAGAAAAATATATTTAAAATCATAAACCCTTAAAGCATGAAGTAAAAAAGGGCCTGTGTTGAGCTTACTACTTTATGAATAAGTGAATGGTTCTTTGGTCAGGACACAGTCTCGTCAGTGTGACTTTGCGGAATATATTCCTTACACTCATCAAACTGGTATTAAACAGAATAATGCACAGGAGGAAAGGCACGAGATTCAACATAACAAAGGCTTAAGTAAAATCTCTGGTCATAAGAAATCAAACTACATTTAACACTGTTAATGCTTATTGTTCCGTTGAGGATTCTGTTTCTCCACAGCATGAAAAAAGGAAACAAATCACAAAATCAAACATTAGAATATATTTTTTTTTAATTTTTATAAATAACTTATCTGTTACAAAGACAGTTTACCCAGCTAAATCACAAAACCATCAACTCAAGATATCCAAATTAGGTTTTATTAATAAACAGGTAAAAACTGATTTGTCAATCTTCACATAGAACTGCAGATGAAGCTGAAAAACAAGGCCTCATTTTATAAACAAAACGCATTGAATGCAAGTGCTTTGGGTCTACTGCCGAATTACCTGGGATTGGCATTTTCTTCCCACATAAAAAAAAAATGCAAAGCCTTCAAAAGAAAGGCCTCTGTGCATTCACATAGATCACTTGTAAAACTCCTAATAAAAGTGTCCACTGGCAAATGTTTACAGTGGGTGACAGTCTACTTTGTCTCTTGCTACATTGTTAGCACTCCCTCCAGCCTCACGCTAAGTGCTGCTACATAATTCTTTGCGTGCCGTCTTTCATGCATACTGTACTGGAATTCCATTTTCTTGATCTCGGTTACGCACATCCCCGATCATGTGAATATCTTCCTTAAAAAAATAGATCATCAAAATAAAGAGATGCTTGAGGTTGCTTCAGTGTTCAAGTCTGTTTGATTTCTCTTTTCCAGCCTTTATTTCAGTTGTCCTAAATATTGCTATCCTTGTTTTCTATAAATATGAGACTTCACCACAAAGTCAGGTTTAGAAACTGGCTGCCAAAACAGGAAAGCATTTAAAGTCCTTGAACAAAGCTGTACGATGCTGCTGCTGTTGATTCTGGCACTGTATGTACTTCCCCAATGAATCTCTCTCCAGGAGTCTGCAAGACACCCAGCAGATGAAGTGAGCTTGAATCGGATGCTGATCTGTTGGTGGGTTGAAAGTTTCTTTAAGTTTCCTCGTGCCAGACAAAACGCTACCTTGTGTCACCCACCGTAAAACTCAGTGTACGAGTGAACTATATGTATAACTCTTCCAACTTTTCCTGCATTTTTACCACGCTGCATCTGCAGGTCTTCACAGATCATCAGCATTTACAAGAGCAATGTACAGAATGAGCAGAGGAAAGCTGTTTTGTGCATAGTTTCTTATTAATGCTCTTATTTTAAGGCATTGCTTCTCTCAGATAAAAGCTTAAAAAAAGGGACATGATCGTGCTTAATCACTTAAAGGGAAAAAAAAGAAAGTTAACAAAAAGACTATTACGCTATACATACAGAAGTACAAGAAAATAATAAAGGTGAAGAAAAGAAATCACTTAAAGCAGGCTCTAGAGCTATGTACAGTAGGAAAAGCTTTGGGGTATTTCACTGTGTGTACTGTACAGACAACGCATGCAGTTTTTCCTTTTCATCTTTAGATGTGACTGTGCTGATTTCTGGCTTCACAGAGATGTTGTCAGGGAAGACAAGGCAAAGAGTACCACTGAACTGGGAAGTTCTTCCCTTTATCGAAGGCACTATGTGGCAGCAAACAGTTTAAACAGTTAAACCTTGTTCCTTTTAAAGACAGTGGCAAAATTGCTGTTATACACAGCAGCTGGTTCAAAGCCAGTAGCAAATTCAATGCAAAAGAAAGACTGGGAGTAGAGAAAGGCAGGAGCAGATGGGAAGTTTGCCCTCAGTATAAAAATCGTGAACATGAGAAATGGCATAGAAGGTCATGGCTCGTACCATGACTTAAATCTGCACTGGGACTGTGCTAGCAAGCTGGGTGGCTCTTTAGTGGGTAAGGATGGTGTTTCAGAGCCGCCCTCTCTCCAGTTAACTCCTTACTACGCTGTAACAGGTGTGGCTCATTTGGTAAGCTTACTGCTAAACAGTTGTCATTTTTAGTGATCGAACATCTTGGTCTGTTCGTGGACGTTTATGTCTATAATGCATGCACACGCACAACTTCAGCTCAAAACTGCAATGAAATTTTGTCTTTTGCTATATGTTGAGAATACATATTCCGAACATCTCTGCTGTACATATGGAGAGTTAGGTTTGAGTGAGGTCTGTGCATCTTCCCCATATCTTTCCACTAGAAGAAGAGGTAACTTTGACCTCAATTCATTAAACTCTGTCTGTGAAATTTTGTAGGGTGTAGTCCAGATAGCACTGATGACCTACAAAAATTACGGTAGACGATCTGCAGCTCACCCACTAATATTAATATATATTAATATATTAAATATTACTGTTTACTTCACATTTATTGCAATTGCAATTTGCTGATAAATAGGTGTGAGTTTTGTTACAGCTCAAGGTCTGGCAGTGTTTCAGTGACCCAGAAAGTCTGGGAACTACTATTCTATGCTTTTGGTATACAATGGCATTTGCCCAGAAATAAGCTTTGTAGGACGTGTATGTGTGTATGTGCGTATTTCTTACAAATGCCAGCAAAGATATCTGTTAATTTTCTTGGCTACTCTTAATTCATTCAGTGCATGTCAATCAACAAAATTAAACTTTTTTGAGTTTGTGGAGCAGTACCTTCTGCAACTACTTTTGTGGATATCTCTTAATAGATTAATACAGGAATAAATACTTGCAATTTAAATAAAAATCTATGTAGACATGAACATGGAATATCAATCAGCTGAAAGTATGAGCACATGTGGAGCCTTTCATATAGCTTTTGCAGTAAGTCTGTCTTGTCTTGTTCTGATGCTGTATATCATCTCAGAAAGACAGAATCAAAATAGATTGTTTTGAATGTGCTCTGGAAGAAGCTCATACACAGTGTATCTATACCACTGGACATTTGATTAACTTTCTTTACAAATGGCTAGGAAGCTAAGAAAAGCCTGTTGCCAGAAGTCTTACATTTCCTATACGGAGGGAATCTGTAAGTTACGAGTTGCGAGAACCACTGTTGTCTCTACAGGTATGTACAGGGACATGTGGTCACTCAGTGTGATCTGGAAATCTTATCAACCTGCATGTCCGAGTTTGTTATTTGTGATTAGCGGTGTATCCGTGTGCATTGCTTAAAATTGTGTTTGTTAAAATGTACATTCAGAAAGCAAATGTGTACCTAATTTACCAGAATTTCATTTATTGCTTTACCAGAATACACAATAAACACTGTATTGGTTTTTATTCATGTGAAATACATTACAGCCTTAAGCAATGCATACAAAAAATATTTAGTTTCTAATATTGTTTTCATAAGTGCCGTGTGCATGTGTCTTACAGCTGTTGCTTTCAGGAGAAAGCTTAAAATGGAAATTAATGTAATATGACAGTGTAAGATCTTCAAATTTCTTCCAAAATGCTACCAAATATTTATCATTTTGGTGCTTTCTGAGAAATGGGCAAACTTATGTATATTGAGTCCCCTGGAACCTCGTTATATGAAAATTTCTGACAGTGTCGCAGACGGAATGTGGATGTCTGTAGGAATTTTGTAGAACTTAACAAAATGGCCTCTTTTTTGAGAGAGAGCTTCTAATAAATGATTGTTATTTTTAGGTTGGGCATAAGACTCTCATCCTGAGACTGAGATTTCCCAAATAAATCTCTCTAGCTTTCTAGACGCTTTTGCTGTGTTAGGGTCTTGATGTTTAATTAAAGACTTAAGCTGCACTTTATTTTGCAGTTTAGAAAGGACTTGTAAGGTATTGTGAGCACAAACCTGTGCCCAAAACATTTTTCCTCAGTCAATAGTCTGCCTTAAGATGCATTTATTCCAAATAAGTTAGTTTCTTTTCCTTTGAAGGGAATATTCCTGATTAAGTTTGTTGTCAGAAAAGAAAAAAAAAGGGCCCCAGAAAAATATTTGGCTTCGCAGTAGGATGAAAGGTGATAGATAATGTTTAATGACACTCTTTGGCATGCAGTTACTCTTCCCTGGAACTTTCGCTGAAACATCAGTGAGGGAGGTGTCCTGCTGCCATGTCAAAGTGCTGTGTGGCTGGTGTGTATTCAAGGTTCGTCTTCATCTCTCTGTTTTCTTACTTTATTGGGATTCTCTGCTACAGAACTGAGAATAAGAAGCCAGAATGTCACAGTAGCTTCATTCCATGTTTTATTTTACAGAATGATTAAAATTCCAAGTTGGCAATGATTAAAAAAATCTATAGTGATTACCTAATTTAAAACAATCATAGAACTAGACACAATCTGAGGTACGCCAGAACACTTTATGGTTTTTTTGAGAACATCCATGGACCTGTATAGATATACATATTTTTTTTTTAACCATAACAGTCATATATATTGGATATCAGATTTAATCTTTAGGGCTGATTTCCTATTCAGCTGAGACTTTTGTAGTCAAGGCTGTGCATGTAAACACGTATATTCATGTGCATGCATCTTTTTCGTTCTCAAGAACTTCTAAATCCATTGCTGACTTTAAAGATATGTAGTAGAAAGGTGAAGGTCTTCAGGAGATTTTCGAGCCAGGTGTTGTGAAACTGATGATGGTTGCGGGAAGGAGCAGATTCTCTGCCACTTAGTAAAGTGAAATGTTTTACATAACTGGGCTCCTTTTTGTCAGGATTTTCAATGACTTATATGCAAAAACCAACCAAAGGCAAAACAGAAAATACAGGAAGCCAAGCAAACATTTTTTTTCATGTATGTTCAGTCAGTTGCGATGTTGATAGATTATCCTTATGTATAATGTTGTGGAAATTATTATTTTTAAAAACGAATTTAGTTCTTATATAAACAGAGTAAGAACACCAAAATAAATATTTTGATTAGATAATAGGCCAATAGGCATTGAAACCAATTCAGTAGAATAATACTAGAATGTATTGTTAGACTAAGAAAAGAGTAGGACAAAGCCTTTTCCACAAAGACAATAAATGAGAAGAACAAGGCAGAGAAACGAAACCTGACAAAAGCCTGTAAATCAAGGCACCTTCTTAGTCCAGCATACCGGGAGGCCTCTGACCTTACTAATACGGAGAGAAGGCAGCCCAGGAAGGGCTAACAGGGGAAGCATTGCTGCTGGCAGAACAGGAATCCAGTAATTCCAGTGAGAGGTGAGAAGTTAATCAGAGGGGAGGAGTTCTGCGCTTGGCTTGTGTAGGAACATGGTTGCAGCACTCTCTAGAAAACAATTCTCTTTGACCCTGCCCAAACTAGATCCCACTGGTGCTGATTTTTTTTGTCCTTCCTTCAAGATACCTGTTATCTTCTACTGTTTTTGAAAGCTGGTGTCTTTTCCGTGGATTTTTCTCTACATTGTATGAGGAGAGAAACATGAGCAGAATAGAGTGGGGGCTTGTTAGTGGGACTGAGATCATTATCATGATGAATTGTTTTGCTGTTTGATGGAGCAGGGAAGGAGGAAAGGGTGAACATAGCTGGAACACTGAAAGAAGAGGACGTCCAATTTACTTTGCCCAGTTTACTTGATTCTCTGCTCCGTATATCCTCCATGCATAATGGCATGTGTCAACTCCACTAGGGATAGGAAAAATACTCCTACGGCAATGAGGTATATTGAGAACGCTGCAACAGGTCTCATACAGAAAGAGATTATGGTAGAGGGAAATAGAAGACTGTAGATCTTAAAGGCCTGTTGATGTTTGTTTTTCGACTTGTTTTTCCTCTTGGCGGTCTTTTGTTTGCTTGTTATAAATTAATGTGTGCTTATAAATTTATTCTCATTGTAAATATTCAAATCTTTTTTATTTTCATGTGATTCAGGGAAAACTTTTCTGACCAAATATTTTTTAATCAGTAAGACTTATTACTAACAATTATTATAAATAGCTAGCACCAGACATTCCAGTCATTGAAAACTTTGAGGAACTGATTTTTTTCCTCACCTAAATTATTGCTGCTTTGCTAAGCAGTGCTTTCATTTAAAAACAAACCCCCCACACACGAAGGAAAAACGAGAACAACTGGAATGTCCCTCTTGGTCAGAGGAAAATGAGCAAAGCAGAGCCCTTGGGGCCCCCTCCAAGGAGTCACCTGCCTTTGTGGGATGCATGTTTCTAGCCTGGCATTCTTCATGTTGGAGCTTTGTGTGCAGCGTAGGGGATGGTGCTGCTATTGGTGAAATCACACTCTTCAGTCCTCTATTCACTGTAAAAAGTGTCATTTGGAACCAGAGACAAGCGTCATATGCCAAGGAGGGAGATTTTTGTCTCTTGTTCCTTTTCTGCAGAAATTCAGGGATCTTGACGTAGATAATTTCTTCAAAGCACTGGGCAAGCAAGGAATGATCTGGACCAAATATATTCATTTCCTATTTCCAAAAGTGATAGTAGGGATCAGTTTTGCGTATATAATTTTGAATGCCCAGAAGCCAAAGTCAATACAGCAGTCGCATCATTACTCATAATGTTACATATTTTCCAGGCAGTAAAGGAATTATCTGTAAAGTAGAATTGCTTAAAAGTTATGAATACTGTCATTTAACTCAAATACAGAATTTTATAGGATAAAAAAACATGGTAACTAAATTACCTCTCAAGTCTGTCATAAGAAAGAAAGCATAGATCAGATACACTTAATCACTATAATTAACTAGTTTACCTTTATATCTCTGATTAGCTATGGATCATAAGCTTCTCTTTATTTTCCTTTATCTCTCTTTAAAGTGGAATATAATTCCTATTGTGAATGTCACATTGGTTGTGTTCTCTGTGACAATGGAATTAACTTGCTTGGCCGAATGGCAAATCTATTATTTCAACATGTACTCACAGTATAGTTAGAAATTCAGAATGAGCTAAAAATAAGTGCTTCTTGTATGAGATAATTTTGGTTCATGAACTTGTGTCGATTTATAATAGTGTTAATAAAACTTTTTCCTTAAGTGTGTCTCATCAGAATGAGCAAAAGAAAACTCTTCAAAGAAAAAAATTTGAAATCTTCTTAATTTGCTTTTTGCACTTTATGAAAGGGAAACTGGTAATTACGGTTCATCTAACAAACTAAGTTAGTACCTCTGGGTTCAGTTGCACCACTTGCCTTTGATTGTAGCATCATTGCTTTATCAGGACTTAGTGGGATGTTGCGGTAATTGATGGCACATGCACCCTTAGCTTGTCCCATTGCAGGATGAAATGCTTAAACCTCAGTGGAAAAAGTTTAAGGTAATGGATTTTTGCCTTGTTAATTCAGCTAAGAAGAAACATGCTCCAGGTAGAGAGGTGAGTTTGTTATGCTGCAGAACTGCACTTGAGCTCAAATTTGTGTCTAACAGCGTCCCTGATGGTGTTTATGTGCCAGCAGCCACAATTTCTCATTTTTAAGTCTTTTTGTCATGTCTGTTTTTGAAAGAATCTTAGAAAAACAATGAAAGGCTGTGTGTAAGAAGCTTGAGCTGACTGTACACGTGATCATTTATTGGGCCAAAAATGACATATGCAAACAGTGGGAAAAAAATTTCTTCATGACTTGTAAATTTCAGTTAGTTTATTTTAAAGCCATATTAGCGGCATTATTAGGTGAGACACTTTCTCGAAAGAAATGTGATTTTTTTTTTTTTTTTTTTTTTTGGTAGTTGATGCTGTGCTGTCAGCAAGTTTTAGGTTACTTAACTGGGTATGTCACTAGTATTTTTTTTCAAGAGTAAAGTATTAAATTATAGTTACTTTCAAACACAACAGAGGCATTACTGTTTATAAGTTAGAGATCATCTGTATATAGTCTGATCTGCCTTCACAAACAAACACCTATAACTGAATCTAACATACTACTAATTTTTCCTTGTGATTTAGAAACAGATTTGTGTTGGCTGTTAACAGTCATTATTATATATATGGGGTGTCTGTATGTATAAATATACATATTTAACAATATATATACACACACAAAAGTTATACATTTAATAACTGTCCTGGAACCAGAATCTACATTCCAGATGCTCACTGATTTCAGGGAACATGGCACTGATACTGGTAAGACCCACAGAGACGTTTAGGTGCTTTTTGGATGCTGAAGTGACACGGAATGATCTGTCACTGACATGCTTGCACTGACATTGTTAGGTTTACTGTATTTTCTCTTGCAAGGTCCTTTTCATATGGGAGTTTGTTTATTGTGTGCACACAAATTAGCTGCCCAACATTTTGCTGAGCTCCTCTGTCAGGCAGCCTCACATTCTTTGATGTTGCAGTGCTGAATTCCATAGTTAGCCAGGGCACATGCCGTCCTGTCCTCTGTCCCCAGCTGCTTCTCGTCCTGGATTCAGCCTGTTGAAGTCTTCTGAACTGCTGGATGTTGCCATCTAACGCATTGTCCTTAGGCTGGAAAGTGCCTTAATAGCATGACGGGATTGATATTACAGTTTAGAACCTTTACCGCTGTTGTGTTTTGCTCCTTTAGGAGCCTTACCTGAAGAGCTAAAGCCGTTCTGTGGTTGCTGCAGCCCTGCCTAATTTGGGGCAGGATTGCACTGCCGCAGCGACGGGTGTTGGGCTGATCCAGTGGAGTGGGGTGGAATCGCTCTGGAGTCATCGTAGCCAAATTGACACTGCAGTGCTCCAGCACGTTTTGGTGTTCGGATGTGACCAAAGGGAAATAAAACCTGAAGTATGTGGTTAGGCCTGTTAAATGCATGACTTCAGGTATTTCAGATGCGGGGTGTCCTTGCTTTCTTGGCAAGATGTTTAAAATGAGTCTGAAATGTCTAAGGGGAAAAGTTTTGAGCATGTTTCACCAGTGACTAAGAAGAAAAGTGTAGTTTTCCCCTTCTTTGTAACTTGAAATGTTCCATTTCGCTTTAGTATAAACATGATTAATCTTCAGATTAAAAATTGAAAGTGTACAATGAGCAGTTCATTCCAGAAGAGAATTACGTGGGTCAGGGTTAGCAGAAAAATGGGATTATGATGAATGCAAACAAAGTGTGGAAAAGATAGTAGTAATGCGGACTATTTTTTTTTTCCTGTTGATTATGAAAATGAGAATTGCTGGCTAGAGGCAGATGCAATATGGCCAGTTACTGCAGTTTCTTGTTCAGTGTCCGTGGAATATTCTGATTTGTAGAGGTTCGGGTACTTCAGTCTAGTTTTCCTTCAGGAGTTAAGACTATCGACATCAAATTCAAACTAGGTGTGGAGAGCAGTAGGGCTGTTACTTGAAGCTTTCTAACTGCTTGGCCTGAGTGACACGAGAAGGGTCTGAAATTGTGAAGAGCATTTTCTGCTAGCAATCAGACGACCACAGTGCCTGCTGATAGCTGGACTTGTAGACTACAGGCCAGTCTTTGTATTATCTGCTAGATCCTCCCAGCCAGCTGTCCTCCGGTGATTGTAACTGATTTTAAATTGACTCATCTGCAGTGTACTAAATAACTTGCGTCTTGATGTATTTCTGAACTTCGTTCTTTCTCAGAATGCTGCCTTGTAGGATCTAGTTCTTGATGGGAAATAATAGACCTTTAAACATTTGTTTGCTCAGTGATTATTTGCTGTGTTTCACCTGATTTCTAAAAAGGTCTGAGTTCAGTTTTTAATTATATTTGTGAACTAAAGTTGTATACAGAAAGTCTCTTATCAGTACATAAAAGATCTAGTATGTGAAGTCAAAGCACTGTATGTGTATAGGTGTTAGTAACACTATTTTTAGATGCAGTGTTCTAGTTTGTAGATTCTCAAGCACTAATCTGAATTTCTTACCTTTTTTCTTACATCTTTTTGTATGTTTTTAATTTTATATTTATTTCCAGTCCTCTCAGGTTTTTTTTCTACCTCTTGTTTCTATCTTTTTATAATTTTTTTCCTTCATTCTTTCTTACCTTTCTGCTTCCTTCCTTTTATTTTCCAACTCCTCATTTGTGAACCATGGACTTCTGTTGTTGAAGTTTTTTACCCCCATGTTGTACATAATTTTTTTTCTCACCTTCTCATTTATTTTCTTCCTGCGACCCTTCCCTTCAGTGTACTTTAGCACCTTTTTTTCTTTGGTCACCCCAAAATGTTAATCCAATACTGTTGCCATCAGTTCTGGCCTTTGGGTTTGTGTTTTTTGTTTGGTTTGGTTCTTCTAAAGGTACTTTGTCTTTTATTATGTGGTGAGGTGCTGAAGCAAAAAGAAATCGAGTATAGCTTTCTCTCACACAGCAATTTTAACATACAAAATTCCTGGTGGAGTAATGGGTCTAATGCTAGCAGTGGTAAGAGTCCTTCCTTAGAGGCTGCAGGTTTAAAGATGTGTAAAACGATATTAGGATATACAAATCCTATTTACAGTGGTTTTTACTAATGAAATATTAATAGTATTCTGAATTGGTTGTTCAGGCCAGATTCAGATGGTTCAATATTTTTTTTCAGGAGACACTGGATTTGAATGGACTCTTATTTTTAGGGTAGACAAAGACCTTTTTTTGGCATTGCCAAACAATAATACTATTTTATATTATGCTGAAGGCTGAATCAATATATCATGTTGAGAAGTCAGGGCCCAATGTCAGGAAAATGGCATGTGAACACTGAAATGTATTCAGGCTTTTCACTCCTCTTATGCCAATTCTGGTCAACAGAATGCATTAGAGGTTAGTTGGTCATGTGCTGGAAACCCTTTTTTCTTCTAGAGCTCATATTCGCAATCTTAATAGCTTTCTGTAATGTAGCACTTTGTGTGGAGGAGGTTCAGATAAGTAACCCGTAAAGCCTTGGATTTCTTCCAAAGTAGTTTATTGGTTTTCTATTTATAGTAACGTGTCTGTCCGTGTGTTACCTGCCTGACCTGTTGGATCAAACGTCAGTTCAGCGAGCAGTGAAACCAAGGCAGCTGCTTCGCCGCGGGTGTGTGCTGAGGGCCTGCCACCCCTCTGTCTGCCGCCACGGCACTGATTCCTCGCATCCCGCTCGCCATGAGGCTGCATGCTGCGGAGCTGTGTGTGTGCTGCAAAGCAAAACTTTGGACTATCTTTCCCTCAGTAGAGGCACTAATTTGGGTCTTTCTCAGCCAAGTCTGCCTATGCACTGGATTTTGCACAATGTCCGAGACAATTACATTTCTATTAATCTCTCTTTTCAAATACAGATTCAAAAGAAGCTGGGCAGACAGGGACTGCTGGGCAGACAGTGTGCCTTCATATGCCTTGTTTGCTCAGAAAACACTGAAATTAAAGAATGTTGTTTGGAGAATTAACTCTTGATTCTCTTCTTTCTGTGATAACTATAGGATTAAATATTTATTGTTGATTTTTCTCTAAACTGTCTCCATGCAGTCTTGAAAAGTGAACGAGATATGCCAATTTAAGTAGAGGGTAAGGATTATTTTTGCCTTGTATGCAGTGCAAACATTATACCAGGATGTAGAGATGCAAGTCAACACAACAGTGTGACATGATTGATTCTTGTTCAGGTTGTACTCTGCCGTAACTCATGGGTCCTTCTCTGGAAAAATGAAAATATTTAAAGGTGTAGAAAATACATTCTACAGCTCAGACTTGTGGCATATCTAGTCCTGTACTGTGTGTCTAACAGTGGCAACAGCATGTCCCCCATCATCTCTATTAGACTGCACACAACTGCCTGTTTTCTCTAGCATCTGCTCTGGACGTGTTTTTGAAGGCTTTGTCCAATCTCTTTCTAAACCTGCTGCTGCTGTTTGCTTTCACAGCCTCCCGTGGCAACAAATACCAGATGCTCAATATCCATTTCATAAAAAATAGTTCTTTATCTTTCTGAAACTTAAATCCTACAAGTTTCAATAAACATCCCCTGTTTCTGGTATTGTGATACTTTGAGAATAATAATTTTTCCTTCATTATACCTGGTGCTCTTGTGATGATTTTGTACCCCTTGGTCATATTTCTTCTCCTCTCCAAACCATGGATTCCTACCCTTTTTTGGTGTGTTTTCCTAAAGCGTCTGCTCCAGCCTCTTAATCAATTTGATTATCCTTTTTCCTAATGGTTTCTCAGATCCTGTGTCTGTGCTACTAATTGCTCCTACCTGCTGGTAGCTCTTTTCTCTTTCTTAATGGAGTTTTAACCTGTTTTTCTCAACATAACCCCTAAATCATCAGGAACATTTTGAAATTTTAATCTAGTCTTCCAGCATGCTTTCTATTTGTGCTACTTTTGTTTTGATTGAAAACTTAATAAGCACATTTCATTTCTAGTCCATAATTTAGATTGTTGATGAAAACATGAATAAAAACAGATACACAGCAGAATCCTCTGAATCCCTTCTAAAACGTCCTCTTATTTTTTCAGTGAGCATGATATTCCAATCAGCTTTATACCTCTCCTTATAATAATATGGACATGGTTTCTGTGGATTGTAAGAAAGTTTTGATTATTAAAGATCAAAGTATATATTATTTGCAGCTTCTCCAGTAGGGTAACGGGGCTCGTGACTAGGAAAGATGGAAATCAAAATTGATTGATGTCACTTTCTTAACAAAATGTCTTATCTTCTAGGTGTTTATGTATAATAGTTTCGTTATTTGTTCAAGTATTTTCTAGAGATTGATGTTAAAATAACTAGTTTATTATTTTCCAACTTCTATTTTCTGCCCACCTTTTTTTCTTTAATATGGGTAACACTTTTGCTTTTCTAGTCTTCCAGTACTTCAGTGGTGCTCGTGACTTTTCAGAGGTAAGTGCTGAAAGATCTCTGTTAGCCTCAGCCAGTACATTAAATATCCAAGGATGAAGCTCACTAGGTGCAGCCAATTTGAAAATATTTAACTTCTCTTAGCACTCTTGAATCATTTCCTTCCTATTTTTGTTTAATAGGAACTTAAGCATTGATTGGTAGTAATCATCCTAGCTGGGAGATTTAAGGCTGCAGTGAAGATTATTACCGCATATGGATTCCAGATTAATGGAAAACAGTCTTTATAGTAATGTTTTTCTCTAGTAAACACACATGGTGATTTTAAGAACCAAGGTTGAAGTCCAGTTCCTTGCTATCTTTGGCATAGTACTGTAGCATGCCATAAAACCCCACTCGTTACCAGAATATTAGGAGCTGTTGAACAGGTTACTGGTGTTGAAGGTGAGTGCTTTTGCTCTCACACAGGGGTTCAGACGTGTTGCAGGAAAGAGCAGACTGCTGATGTGGTAGAAGATGTGAAAATCTGCCTGTTAGAGCCTCTGTGGTTCTGACAAGCAAATATGAACTCCATGTTAGTATGCTGTATAAATATTACCTCCTTTATTCTTTAAATAGGTATAAAAATAAAGCACTAGTTCAAAGTCATGACATGTTTGTTGTTATGTGCTCTGTTTTCTCGGTAGATGCAGCATTGCAATTTCATGGCTCCTGATTGGGGAGAGAAGGACTTTTTTGTACTGTATTGAGGGAAATGTAAATTCCTGATTAAATTTGGTTTGTTGCAGAGATACCTATTGTTTGTGAAGAACTGGAAAGCTTTATGGGCCACTGAAGTGTTCGTAACAGCTTTTGAACAACGGGAGTGCAGTAAAGATGGAGGCCTTTTTCTTTCTTGCTCTCATTTAAAATTCTGCCTGGGTGGCACAGGCTCTGTTGCAACCTTAACTGACATAGACTGTCCTTTTTCTTTATGATAAATAAACAGGTAGAGTCCTTCTCAAAACGAGATTTAGTCTGAGTAGTCCTGCACTGCAATACCTATTGTGTGGCTTTTGCTCTTTTTCTCACTCTCTACCTGGGGGTATAACAGCATGAAAAATACGATGCTTTACTTCAGTAAACACAGTGTTTTGGTGGATTTGTTTTAGCACAGGTGGTCTTTAAGCTAGATGACGCAGGTGAAAGAAGTGGATTTTGGTCATGAAGTGGAAAATAGCATTTTTGATAGTCCTTCCTGCAGGAGTTTCTTTCCCAATCTTCTATAAGCTCTGAAGAAATATTTCTCTCATGCAACAGAATTTCTGGGTTTACAGCAGAGAGATGTCCACACTGTTAAAAGTGAAACTCTCAGCCATGTTTGTCCTCTGACAGGTCCAGTCAAGCCAGTAGATGCTTTGTGCCCAGGCCTCTTAGCATCTCTAGCAGCCTTCAAATATGTAAGAGATAATAATAATAATGTGTTCTCCGTTTTCAGCAAGTATGGGAAGGAAAAAAATTACATTGTAGTGTAAGAGACTTAAGCATCAAGAAGGTAACAATACGTGGGATGGGTGGCCTGAAGAGACCATAGGATCTTTTTCAACTGCAGATTTGTAGGGACAGGTTAGACAAATATCTATTAGAAGTAAAATTTGTGTAAGTTAACAATCCATATGGACAGATGGACTATGTAAGCTCTAGAGGTCCCTCCCGACCCTGTATTCCATAATTAAGGTTTGAAGACTGAAAGCTTAAACAGAGAGGATTTTCAGGTATTTACTGGAGGAAGCAGGAGGATAGGTCTGATAAGCTCTGAGGGATCCCAGTTGCCAAGGGGATACAAACAACGTAGCATCAAGCAAACAGCCTGCCCAAGCCCACCAACGCACGAGCCTGCAGAGAAAATCAAGCAGATTTCTGCTAGTCTGTCTGTGGTGTGAGCTTTTCTATTTTGACTTCTTTCAAGAAGCCTGCACATTCACTCACACATACACACAGGCATGCACGGATGCTATAATAGAACAGTGATATGGTCTGTTCTATCTATTTTAATTAGAAGAAGCCTATTAGAAAATTCCTGTAGTGTAGCAGTAGTACATGAAAATTAAGATTTATTTCCATTGTTAAAAGAAAGGCTCAAAAGACTTGTTTGGTGCCAGTAGCTATTTTTTATTCTTTGTTTTCTAATATAAACATCAAGTTGAATCTAAGCAATATTCAGATATTCATTTCCGATATAATATACAGATTTAAAAGCAATCCAAAAATTAATCACTCAGCAGGAGTAATTTCAAGATGAACTGTAAAACCACTCAAAATCCTCCTTACTATCCGTGTAATTTTTTTTAAATGGTCTTTTATCTGACCATTCAGACCTGTGACTAAAAAGGTAGGGTTAGGAGAATCACAGACTTGGAATTTTGGGGGTTTTCTTATTTAGTATTTGGTGCTATCCTTAGTTCAAAGAAAAAATATTGTCACAGTTTGATAAGGTGGTTCTTTTTCTGTGTGTGGATTTTCAAGGTCGCCTACGCTATTTGTAACCATACTGTTAAGCTGGTACTTAAGGCCAATGGGATCCTGGGGTGCATTAGGAGGAGTGGGGCCAGCAGGTCGAGGGAGGTTCTCCTTCCCCTCTACACTGCCCTGGTGAGGCCCCATCTGGAGTACTGTGTCCAGTTCTGGGCTCCCCAGTTCAAGAAATATGAGGAGCTACTGGAAAGAGTCCAGCGGAAGGCTACAAGGATGATGAGGGGACTGGAGCATCTGTCCTATGAGGAAAGGCTGAAG
>Ga0181612_127278_pt1 | contig 18964 bp, 18 predicted proteins | sample HoacroProtozoa21_FD_119630 | JGI IMG/M metagenome (GOLD analysis project Ga0181612, IMG submission 119630) | Hoatzin crop microbial communities from Cojedes, Venezuel. Combined Assembly of Gp0051906, Gp0051904, Gp0051908 | reverse complement strand
GGGGGCGGGGCGACCGGTTGCCGTGGTGACGGGGACCCGGCGGCGCCGTCTGGTCCGCTACCGCCGTGCCGGGGAGGGCGGCGGGCGGCCCCGCTGGCAGGGCCCAGGCCCAGGCCTAGGCCTAGGCCCGGCGCCTTTTGCAGGCTCCCTTCGCCGCGTTGCGCTGCCCGCGGAACGCGCAGGGCAAGGCGGCGGCGGCGCCCAGCCTCTTGCTGTGGCGGCCGGCGGTTAACAACAGAGCGGCGAGCTTGGGCTTCGCTGCGGTAAAACCGGCTCCTGCGAATGCTGCGTGAGAGAAGTGGAAGCGTTGTTGTTTTGACAGCCGAGGGGAAGGGGCCTTCCTGCCGCTCGCGTCTGCCCGTGGCGGCGCTTTTGGGCTGGCCGGTGCGCCGGGCCCGGCCGTGCCTCTGCTGCTGTGGCCGCCGTCGCGGCTCGGGGTTCTGCGTGGCCTTGCACGGGAAGCAAACCCCGCTCAAAGAGCTCTCTGAATTCTCACTCGAGTTCTTTGTTATTTGTGTAAAAACAAAGCCAGCACGTTAATATTAGAGTGCTTGCCGTGAAGTGTGCTTCGCTAGTCTGAGCTCAGCTCCTGACTCCCACAGCAGATGTGGCCACCCTTGCATTTTCTGCCGTCCGGCCTGCTGCGGCGAATCGGGGACAGTTTTTTAGAGCAGAAGGATTAATGTGAGTCTCAAATGTATTCAAGAAAGCTATCGTTCTGTTCTGCTGTCCTGCAGTATGAGATGTACACCATTGAGAGGAACGCTGAAAGGACGGCGTCTGCGGGCAGGCTGCTCTACGACATGTAAGTAACCAGAGCTGGAACTCCGCAGTTACGCCAGGTGCTGCTTTCCATAAATGTCAGAGTTTCCAGAAATATAACGTGAGTGTTCTTGGAAATCCACGTGGATAAATTAAGCAGAAAAGGTCTTATTAATTAAAAATAAACAGCAAAAAGGAAGGTTTTATTTTCCATTTGCCCATGGACGTTCTTTCATAGGAAGATTTTGTCTTGGAAACGGATTTTGAGATCACTGTGCATTCCCTGCCTCAAACTTTATTACAGGTTTGTGAATTTTCCAGACCAGCCTGCTGTATGGAGGGAGATTAGCGTTATTACGTCAGCATTAAGGAATGACTCGCAGGACAAGCAGACACAATTTTTAAGAGGTAAGGATTCCATTCGGTCAATAGGGAGAGTCCTGAAGCAATCTGAAGATAAGTCCTCTGGTTACATATCTAGTGTGGCAAGTAAATGTCTGTCTTTTTAACTTTGCTTGTGGGCGGGCTGCAGATTTTTTGCTCAGTTCAGCCCTAGAGACTTCATTCAGTATGTTAGGCTTAGGAAACACAAAGAAAGGGACATGAGAAGCTGGTTCCCATTGCTTTGTATCTGGTATGGGTAGACCAACTCTGCCAGAACAACAAGCACTTAGAAGAGAGATTGCATAGGGAATAAGTGGAACGGGACTTATAGACTCATTAAAGCTGGAAAAGACCTCTTAAGATCATCAAGTCCAGCCATCAACCCAACAGCACCACGCCTGCTAAACCATGTACTGAAGTGCCACATTTACACATTTTATGAACACCTCCAGGGATGGGGACTCCACCATCCGCTTACGAATCATTGTCCCACTGATTGCAAAGAACAATGAGTGGTCATAAAAATGGAGTGAATTTGTACGTGTGAAGTGAGGGTTATGAAAATGAACAGTGACCAGAAGGGCTTGGCGTTCACTGCTGGCAACCACAGGCAGTTTTGAAAGCAACATTTACACGTGACAAATTATAATCTGCTGTTTGAATATGTGCTTCAGAAGCTCTTAAGGACAAGCAGTGTGTAACTACATACAGGCTATTCCAGTTAAGGAAACACTTGCTTTTTCATGGGTGTGTTTATTTTTCAGAGAGAATACATAAAACATACACGGAGAATGTGTTGGTTTCTTTTTTAGTGTCTCATTGGAAGTTTCAGTTGAAAAAACTACCTTTTAATAACAAAAGTAGTAATTGTAGAAGTGGAATGTAAGTAAAAAAATAAATGAACATTCTTGGAAAAGCATCTTAAAATGTCAAATATTTAAGTATTAGGATTTTCAGTATTCCACTCATTAGCAGTCTTACTTGTTAATTCAATTTCTGTTTACCCAAGTAAACACAGATAAATATTCATATGGTCTTCTCTGAAAGAAACAGCTGTTTTTTTTCCAGAAGTAGACATTAAAAGCAGAAAAAAGTATAAGGCAATCTCACTCTGCGTGGCAAGGTGATGTGGACTAGTCTTTTTACCCTTTGCTAGTCACCTTTGCAATTTAGACATAGCAAGTTAAAACGTTTTAATTTTTTGTTTAAGGATTATTTGAAACCCTTCCTGGTCGGGTCCAGTGTGAAATGTTACTGAAGGCCACAGAGCAGTGTTTTAACACGTTAGAAAGGGCAGAAATGCTACTACTACTTCTGCGACGTTTCCCAGAGACTGTGGTACAACACGGGGTAAGAGAAACTTATACTAAGTCTTCAGGATATTGGCATTCTATTTCTTGAGATTTTGCTGAAATGTGTTTTCCTTTGCTTAGTGAGAGGGTGAGTGTTTCTATTCATGTTTAATTGTGGCTTATAGTTCAGATTGCTGTATCTTGAGGTTACCACCAGGAAAGAATTGGGCAGAAAACAAATGGAGGCAAATAAAACAATATTCCGTGCTTTTTGAAAAAGCAGAATAGCATAAAAAAGAGTGTAGGGGAGTATTGTAGTCTAACAGAGAATATTGTTTCAGCGTTTTGTCAGTAAACTCCCATTGAGGGCAGAGTGCTTTGAGGTTATGAGTGAACTCTAACAAGCAGCGTGTTTGCTCTGACTTATGGAACTACAGCTGAAGCTCTTTAAAATATGACCTACTTTTTAAGGACAGTTTAAGGATAGTTTAAAAATAGTTTAAAGACTATAAAACCTGTTAGTTCTGAGAGTGACTTCCACTAACGTGTTCTAGCTTGTACTAACATCAGGCAAAGTGCACAGTCAGTTACTGCAGCTCAGGTGACAAGCTGCAACTTTAAACCCTGGTACCTCCATCACTTTCACCTGTCTGTGGACATCTTTACTGATACAGTCACATGCACAATTTTTCTCTTGGTCTTGTTTCGCTATATCCTGGCATTGCTTTGCGCCTTTTACTAAGTAGAGATAGTTTAACTATGTATTTAGAGACTAGCACGTGCAGTTGCCATGTAATGAATTGCTACTCATGCATCCGCTGAATCAGCTCCATTGAACTGCAGTTTAAAAAGTTCTGAAACCACTGTTCCAGTGTTTGATTTTCACCTCTGTTTACACAGGTAGGCCTTGGAGAAACATTATTAGACGCTGAAAGTATTGAAGACCAAGAATCCCCAGTGAATTGTTTTAGAAAATTATTTGGTAAGAAAATATTAATGTTCTTGTTTTATTATACAGCTTTTTAGTACAGCAAGATTCTGCATTCAGTAAACTGCTTTCAAGATATTAGGATTAGAAAACTGCTTTAGTCAGAAGAGGTTCAGGCCCCATTAGGCCAGGCTGACCATACAGTACAAATTGGTATTACACAGTCATTCATGTGAGGTTCTTTGTGATCCTTTGCGGTGTATGGTCAGCCAGAGACAGAGGCCTGCATTGCTGACTGAGTAACCTTACTTAGGGCAAATAGAACAAAAAACCCCCACAAACCTGAAGGATTTTTTGGTTTGTTTTCTATTTTAGTTTGTGATGTTCTTCCTCTAATAATTAACAACCCTGATGTTCGACTCCCTGCGAGCTTGTTATATAAATACCTGAATAAAGCAGCGGAATTTTATATTAACTATGTAACTAGATCTACACAGACAGAAAGCCAATATCAAGGTAAGAATATTTTTACAAAATTAACCTTTCTTGGAATGTATATTGGTATTACTGAAGTGACGTCCATAAATGACGAGTACATTACTTTATGTAATGTATCCTGTAGCCAAGTGTAAATAGTAGTATTTGATGTTTCTTAGTTCTTTGATACCAAATCACCTCATGATGCTTCAGCTACTTAGCCATGATGCTCATGATGCTTCAGCATATGTAGTGAGAGGTGGGACAAAATGTCCAAGATCTCCTTATCCAGCCTATCAGCTCTCTTGTACTAGGAGGCAGAAATGCCTACTGCTCCCTGTTAGCCTTCTCAGTAAAGAAAGGTTACCCTGAAAACTCCGGTGTACATTTCCACATGTCTCCCTGTTGAAAATAAATAAGTTGGTTTGATTTCTTTATGGAGAGAAAAAAGTGCTTTTTTTTATAGGTTCACAAGATTCTTCTGATATTATGTCTCCAAGCAAGCGTAGCTCTCAGAAATACGTAATAGATGGTCTCACAGAGAAGTCATCCCAGATTACAGATCCTTGGGAGAGGCTATTTAAAATATTGTCTGTGGTGGGAATGAGGTGTGAATGGCAAATGGATAAGGGAAGAAGGTGAGAAATTTGTACTTTTCCAGGTATTTCTTCTCAAGGAGAATTTGGCTTTTCAATTCTTAAGGAGATGGGTTGAAGAAGGATTTTAACATGAGGACATTGTACAGTCTTGAAAGAAAAGCTGCACTGAATTTACACACAATGTAAAGCAAAAACGTGGACCCAGGGAGCACTTTCAAAATAGGCTCTAAACTAAATCTTTGTTGATGAAAGTCGTATGTAAGAACTGTAGTACTGTGGGGTATCCTTCCCTAGGTGCCCCAGCAAAGAGAAACTTGGTAAATGTTCAGTGAAGTTTCACTGGTGTGCATTCCCAGCCTCCACTGATTTGCAGCTGCGGGATTTCCTTGGCCAAAACCTGAAGTTTTTCTTATTCACTGTGCATTCTTGCCTTTAGTTTTGGAGTCTGTGTAGCATCCTGAATTCTTTTTGTCCCTCTTCCTCAGAAGTCTTGGTGATATTTTGCATCGAATGAAAGACCTCTGCAGATACATCAGTAACTTTGATAGTGATGCACATGCTAAATATAAGAATCAAGTAGTGTATTCCACGATGTTGGTCTTCTTTAAAAATGCATTCCAGTATGTCAGCAACATCCAGCCGTCACTCTTTCAAGGTCAGTTTCTAATGTAACTTTTGTAAAAAGTTCTTTGTGATTTCATTGCTAATGTCTGAAATATCTTTTCTTATTAGTCTTTTGAAACTGTCATCTTACAAAGTGACATGGGTCTTTTTAAAAATTCTCCCAAGCCATTAGTCTTACCAGCAGAAGTAGTTCATGACAACTGCTGTGGTGGATCAGACCAAAGATCAATCTGACTTGGCATCGTGGTTTCAACCTTGGCCAGCAGCAGGTAGTTTTCTGGCAAAGAGAAAAGTAACTGACCAGATGTTAGGAGAAACATCTCTAGTGTTGATTCCTACTCTTCCATCAGCATCGTGTTTGTTTCGTTTTCTCTTCCGATTCTGTTTCCTCGAAGATGATATTTTCCTGGCTTCCTTCAGTCAAAAGATTGTACAAAAAGCTTCCACAAATTAAGTGAAAATATTTTTGCATTAGGAACACACAAGAAACTTATAATTAATCAAATAAAAACTGAATAGGAAAAGATTTCCTGAAATTCACAAGCTTCCAACTTGGCTTTATTTGTATACTTTAAGCATAATCTTATTTAGAACTTATTGAAATAAACAGCAGCATAAAGAGGAATTTTCAACTCCTAATAGTATGCTTCTTCACTCACTGCTAGGGAATTCCTTGCAGCAATTACAATAGTCACCATAGGTAATCAGTACTTATTAACACTACAATTAGTGATTCGTGATGAAACTACAATTTTAGTTGTGTTTTGTGTTCATAAGTTTCAGCACAATTTCCTGTGTGGAACAAATGATCATTTGAGTAATGAAGCACTCAATACAAATGGTGGGTTTTAAACAACTTTACAGAAAGTTGGGTAATCAGTTGAACAATGTCAGTAGGTAGCTAAGCTCAGAAGACAAATGGCATGGCAACTTGTAAGCAGAGAACTTGTAGTCACTTCAACAAACACAGGAACTGACTGAGTTGAGTTTTTTGTTCTGTCCAGAGGAAAGAAGAGTTAACGGTGGAGCAGTGAGATACTTCAGCTGTGCATATAGTTTTAGCTGCTTGATTCTGAGTTGAGTAAGAAAGCAGGTAAAGCACTGGTGAAAATGTTCCTTTCTAAGTTGTACAATTGAGTATGTTAAAGCTCATGTTTTCAGACTGAACCACCAAAAAAAATATACTGAGATAGCAGAGCGCAGTCCCTTTGGTGCAGCATTTCTGGTACCCTCTGTCATTTCCTGACATCAGGAAAGTATTTCCAAGAGATCTGTTACTCATTTCTGCTTTAGCATTAAAGTCTGGTGGTATTCAGCGCCTTTCATATGCTTTCTATCATCAGGGTTTTTCCTTCTCCTCTTTGGAGGGCTCGCTGTAGAAATGCAGAATCCTATGTATTTTGGAAGCGTAGTGATGGGGAAAAAAGCTGTCTACAAAATCCGGCAGCTCTGAGCTTTGATCGGCGACTTTCTTCTCATGTGTATGGACTTGGAAGAAACCTCGAGAGAAAACTTCTCAATGCATTTCTCTTACATAATTCATATTTGCCTTGCTGGAGACTTGAGAAATGAATGAGGCAATTCACACCTCTCATAACTTTCAGGCTGCCTGCAGGCTTGGCAGGAGTTGCTCTTTGGGCTGATGCTTTTAGGGGTTTATTTATAACACTGTGCTAGAAATCAATTAGAAACTCTGTAAGCTTAGATTCTAGAGCTTGGTTAGATGGAAAATCACAACATTGCTTTTTGTGTGGCTGTGTAACTTTCAGAAATGTAAGAGAAGATTTGCAGCCCGAGTCAAGCCTGAGGTTAGGTTAGGTTTTGTTTTAGTTTAGGACCAGAGGTTTTGGAATAAAGGCTACAGTGCGCTTGCCTGCTACTGAGAAAAGAGCATTTTTCTGGAAAGCAAAGCGCTTGACTGGTATTCATTCAAATCAGTATGAGCAAAAGAAAAACCCACTCTTTTCTTCTCAGGTGTTAGATGTAGGCAGCTCTTGAGATTTTAGTGATAAAACTCTTCCAGCATCCCAGTTGTGGTACTTTCGTATCTGTTTGTCATGGATGCTATTTTCTGCATTATGACTTGGCTCTGTTTTCAGTTCACACAGGTTAGATTCAAACACAGTGGAATACATGATGGTACAGGAGAGTTGATTTCAATGTGTTGTAGCCTTTGTGCAGGGGACATTTCAATGGTGGTATTCAGTTTGAACCTAGTCAGAGGAGGTAACTATTTGTTAAGCATGCCAGGTAGGTTGTTTCTTGTAACATTAACTTCTGTTGTAGTGGACTCCTTACACATCACTTCTGAGTAGACGGGAAAAGCTTAATATAGGTTCTTTTATATCGAGATGAAATGTATTGTCCTTATACCAACATCTCAAATTATTCTTTGCAATTACGAATGAGGCCTTAGCCTCATGCCTTTCTGCAAATAGAAACAGAAGAAATGCACATACTGAAAATACTTCTGAGCACTACTGTCTTGTCTGGTGGAGATTTCAGAAAGGGAAAGCAGATTAATGGATTTCCCCTTTCCTTTATATTTGTTTTTTCTGAGCTTTGCACATCTATATACAACTCGATTGTGCAAAAGGAGAAAATGTTTTCGGAAGGAAAGCTTTCTCAGTAATGGCCAGGTACCAGTGTTCTTTGAGATTAAGAAGTGGTGTTCCTGTTTTATATCTAATGAAACTTAAGCACGAAGGTCTGAAATAACAGGTACCAGATGCCACCGGATGTTCTGTGACACCAGTGTAAGTAGAAATTATGTCTTCTATGCTTCAAAATGAGACTTCTCTAGAGGCTTTGAGGAGTCATGATGGGCTCTGGCAATCAATTAAGGGTTAATTCTGTACACTGAAATCACTGGGGGCAAAGTTGACAATGAATGAACCTACTAGATAAATCTTGTGATAAAATACACTCACTTCTTTGAGGCATCGGTGCCTGTCAGCATATTGATTTGGTTTCTCATGAGAATGTTTTGAGAATATTGCTGTGCTTTACCATGTTTATGGCTGTTAACTTTGCAGCTGTTTGTTCTGTTCACCTGTTGAATATTTGTACTTCTATAAAAGAAAATAATGCTTGATGAGAGAACACCTGCTGCCTGACTATATCTTGTGACTGCTCTGTAAGAAAAGGATTCAAATATATTCTGAAGCTCTCAGACAAACTTTTGTGAGGTCTGGTAAATGCATTCTGACCTTTACCGTAAGGCTGCTTTGAGAAAACCATAGCTTTACCAGCATAGTTTAAGCCTATGCAACTTAAGTGAATTAATTTCAGATTGTTTTCTCTAGCATTATAATAATTACTTGTAAAGGAAACAAAACCAGCTTGATGTAGGCATGAGACCTTTCAAATCGCTTTAGAGCAATCTTGAATTAATTTGTCTTTAAATCCAGGTCCAAATGCTCCAAATCAAGCCCCACTGGTTCTTCTTGAGGATGTGACCAACATCTATGGTGATACAGATATTGATCGTAACAAACACATACACAAAAAGAGGAAACTTGCTGAAGGGAGAGAAAAAACAATGGTAACTTCTCTAGACATTTTCCTTCCTCACAAGAGTGGCATTGGTACTAGAATTTAGACAATAGTCATTTTGACACAGAGGTAACAGACATATCTTTAGAGCTACCCTGGAACAGCTGTTTATGACCACAATTTGCAAACGAAATTTTTTTTGGCTAAAGCCGTCAAGAATAAAAATTTTTTGTAGCAATTGCTGTAGACACGTATGTGCTGATGTGAATACCTTAACCTGAAGGAGTTCAGCAGAGACTGCAGAAATTTTTAAAAATGGTAGCTACAGCAGTCATGTTCTACAGCTCAACCTCCAAATTAATTGACTTTTCATGATTGGAACTGTGAATACATCTATTTCTTTAATAGTAGAAAACCACTATTTTGTTGAATTTCTTTGCTGGTAGAAGTATGCCCTTATACAAGAATTACATTTCCTTTGCATTACGCCACTGTAGGCTTAAACTGGGTGATAAAGTACGTATGTACTTCAACAGATAGTCTGCCTGAGGCTCAGTGGAGGTACGCCATGTTTAACAGAATGAATTCTTTTGGGGTACTGTTTATCACACTGAGTTTCTTGGTAGTAAAACAGATTGTTCTAATATTAAAACAAGCTAAGTGAAAAGTCACTTAAAGGCACTTAAACTAGGATCTTAGCATCTCTAGTGCAGAATTGTTTTCGTGTGTTCAGTGGAACTTCTGTGACTTTAAAATCTTTTGAAATAAGTATAAATTAAGTGAATCTTTTTGTTTTATACTAACTCTTAAGCAGAGCTCAGATGATGAGGATCCTTCTGGGAAGGTGCGAAGTCGCCATATTACAGTAAACAAGGCAGATCTCGCAAACTCTATTGAAGTATTAGAGAGCTTTAAACTGGCAAGAGAGAGCTGGGAGCTGCTCTGTTCTCTGGAATCACTCGACAAAGGTAAGGCTAACTGCAGGCAGAGTTGCATTTAGGCTTCATTGCTGTGCAAAGCAGTCATTTTACTATTATTAAAATAGAATTCCTGTCATTGTGAATCCTTAAAATTGAATTTACTTTGGGTCCAGAGTATTTTTGGTCTAAGTTCCAGTAAGAAGCTTTATCAGTTGTTGCGTTTCTGAGTATTTTGGTCCTGGATTTCATTTCCTTCTTCATGCATCTTTGCTTATTTACCCCCATTTCTCTTGGAAGCAGCTTTTACCGAAGGAACAGTTGGTTAGTAGTAGTGCTGATAATACTCGGTGAGGAAGTGCTGCTAATGGCTGCTTTAGTTCATGCTTAAGATGATAGTGTCTTTATTCTGTCTCTCCCTTTCTGATAATATCTGGTGTGATAATCAAATTTCTCTTCTAAAAAGCAGCAGATAGTACCACCTAGCTGCTTTTAGATTTGTTGGATGCTGTGAAGTATAATCAAAATATGATTGTATAGGAAGAGAGTATCCTATATTTGAAAGATTTCACACTGTTACTGTTTTGTTTTTCTCATTTTTAAATTCAGCCCCCCCCCCCCGATAACTGATTTTTAACTCAAAGACTCAAAGCTGTGAAATGCTTCGTTTTCTCTTCTACTTTTGCTTTTCTGACCACTGACACAGAGTTCACCAGAATTTGTTTGTCGTGGAAAACAGACACCTGGCTTTGGTTAAGAATCTTTCTTACAGACATGATCATCTACCAGGTAAAAAAATAAAAACTAATAAAAATGACAGTTACATTGCTCTTTCTTTTAGTGAACAGCTGTTCTGATTAGCCACTTTGACTGCTTTAAGTGTCTACTGATTTTATCCTTTAAAGCATGACCCTTTTGGGGATGGAATCATACCATTCCTACCACAAGCTAGGTACTCTACTTAGGATATTCCTGCCCCAATAGCTGTTTGTTGAGTCCAGCTAGTTTGGGCATATGAAAAAGACCTCTGCAATGGCATTTTGACTTGTGGATATATATAGCATTATGGAAGAAAAGTGCATTTTAATGTCTGTCAGTGCATTATTTTGGAACACAATCAGATAGAAGAATTTTCAAAGAGCAGAAGATTTTACCATGTCTCAGTTAAAATCTATCATTCTCTTCAGAACTTAGGCTGACTGTACTCATTCCAAATACCATCTGTAGAACAAAGCTTGTTCTTTTATATTTTTCTTTTGGAGGTTTCTTGTTTTTGCCTGTACTTGTACCTGAACAAGAGCTATTTCAAATTCTATTATAAAGTAATGATTAACTAAAAAGCACAATTATTTGTTTCAGTTACAAATGCGATTTTGTAAACAGACTTTTTAAAGCAGAATTCAGTTTGTCTTCTCACTGCCTTGCAAGTGATTGATCCACACTCCTGCACGCAGCACGTCACTGGAGTGTTCTGCTAGATTAAAATTCTGAAGCCCTGTTACTTGGGCATGCTCTGTTTTGAAAGCTTTCTGTAAGGGAATTTTTATTTCTATCTTTCTATGCGTTGTATACAGAAGATCCTAACACTGTCTTTTTATATATTTTTTTAAAGGGGCAATACAAAAAAGCAATTAGCAGCCTACATCACTTGGCAGCTCTTCAGGGCTCTCATTCTCCACAGCAAATTACAGGACAAGGATCATTAGAAAATCAGAGAGCGCTAATCCAGTTAGCAACATGCCACTTTGCCCTTGGAGAATACCGGGTACGTACAGCATTCCATACAGTGGTCCTTCATCATCTGGCCCCGGGGTTCCCATTTATATTCTTCCTTTGAATTTTCCTGTTAGGCTGCTTTCAGCAAGGTATCAAACATAAGCTAGAGTCTACTAAAAAATCCATGCTTCGCAGGGGGAAGAATTGCATTTCCTGGCACATAAACCATTAGCATCTCTCATATAGTCTTATTTGGTAGTTATAATTTGGGGGGTTTAGTTATGATTTGCCATAGCCACGAGTGTTTGAGTTGTCTGTAAATGTAACCTTAAATTTGAATTCCTTTACTGAAACAGTTTTAAATACTGAGGGAAAATTCTTATGTATAGGCTTCATGTGGCAGATGAAAGAAAAGATTTATAGAAAAGAAACTTCTGTGATCATCTTAGAAAAGAATTAGTTATGAACTGGCAGTATAAGAGACTCCAGAACAATATTATGTGGCCTGACCTCTGAACTTGCTCTACCTTTGCAATACATATTTTGTGGTTTTAATATTGCAGGAGTGCATGGTGGTCTGAGGTCAGTCAGTGTCAGCACTAATAATAAAGGCTGGTCTCTTAGGATCTAACGTCATCCTAGTACTACTGGACAAGTCTTTTTGTCCCTTCCAGTTTACTGCTTTTTTATTGGAAATGTGATAATATATCCCCAGACCTCTTACTGTCTCTAGGAAATAGTATTAAAAATTCATTGCATTTCTGTCATGCTGTCAGGTTGCCATTTCCCTTTCTATTTTTACCATGGACAGAACAAACTTTTAAAAACTATTCTAAGAATTCATTTGAAAACTTAATCCTTCAAAATAAAATAGTTTTTGATTGCAGTTATATTAATCTTGAAATGAAGAATGCAAATACATTTTTTTCACAATTAAAATGACTTGTGTAGGCTCTCAGAGATTGTTTAATGACAGCTATGTCTTTTTGCTCAGCCATCAAATTACACATTAAGTCCACTCAAGTTCTAGCAGATAATTTTGCGATTGTTTTTTTATTTTTGCAGTGTCTGAAATTTTTAATCATTATTAACATACCTGAATTTTAAGGACTTTAATTTAGGTGTAGCATTATCGTGTCTCTCTTCTTCTTTTTGTAGCAAACATGCGAAAAAGTGCTTGACCTCATGTGCTGTATTTCACTTCCAATACAAGAAGGAGGTAAAGTACAAGAGGAGCAACCTAAAGTAAAGTCTAAATTCAGGAAAGGTATGGAGTTGCTGCTACCCTAAACTCAGTTGTCAGCTCAATTTTAGCTCATGCATTTCAGTTGAGTATATAATTCTTCTCTTTTTGTATTATGAAAAGGGAGGAAGTTCTTTATCCCCTCTTGGTTTGTGAGTGGTTTTCCTGCTGGTACCTATTAAAATATATTGGTGATAAAGTCCAACCACAGGAAAACAGAAATGAAGAAAAATTTTTAAAATGTGTAACTTCACATTTTGAATCATTTGTAATTTACGTTCAAAGTTTTTCTCCCTACGTGAGATTTGGCAATTGTAAATTTGTTTTGCACCATTCTAATTTCTTTCAGATTTAAATAATTATGAGACCACTAAAGAAGTTGCATGATAAACTGTTCTGTTGCAGGGTCTGATTTGAAGCTTTGGCCATGTACCAGTAGAGCTATCATGCCTTACTGCCTTCATCTATTGTTAGCTTGTTTCAAGGTAAGCTACAGTCAAGACTTCAAATTCTCTCATGTCTCTAAGGCCTAGTTTACACATCTGGGGACCTGCAACTGCATGGCCTTATCCCAGCGGTGTTACTAGGTGTGAAGGGCTGTGCCTCAAGTGCTTCTCACCTAAATGGGTTTGTGAAGGGTCTTTTTCTGGGGAGGGAGGGAGTGTTGATGGAGGAGGGTTTGTTCTCTCTTTTTTTTCTCTTCTATTCATTTTAGTTTTGGACAGAGGAGATAGAATTAATCTCAAAATATTTTTGTCTGTATTCAGACTTCCCTTATAGGACAGTGGAGAGAATTTGGTATTTTGGCTGGAAACTTCCAACCTATTTTAAATGTATAGATCAGGGCAGAATGGAATACACTCCTAAAGAACTTCTTTTGTATTTGCACAGATGTAGGTGAGATTAATCCCATATATTTATAAAAGCAACATGTGTTTCCTGATTGTCTCAATGTCAATTTTTTTCCCTGAAGCTCAGAGCTTTCACAGACAGCAGAGATGACATGGCACTGGGCCACGTGGTTGTTCTGCTTCAGCATGAGTGGCCAAGGGGTGAGAACTTGTTCCTGAAAGCCATCAACAAAATCTGCCAACAAGGAAACTTCCAGTATGAGAATTTTTTCAACTACGTCACAAGTATCCTTTCTCTAACCGAGAGTGTCTTTGACATCCACAACTACGTGCTGGGGTGTTGAAAAAGCTGCTGGATAGTTTTAGCAGCAGCTCTCTCCCTGAATCACATTCTGTATTTATTTCCATACCATGCAAGCCTCTTGTAATAGGTAGCAGTGCACAATGGACAATAAATATGCCTCCTGTCACCTCTTCTGGCACTTGAGAGTACCCTTAAGTACATTGCAATTGCACTTCCATTCAGAAAAACAGCAGCAGTTTAGGCTGCTCCTGCAAGTGATTGCAGTCTTTTCAGTAAGGTATACAGGACATTATACTACAAGGGTGTTAACAAAAGCATAAAGCGGTACTTACGCTTCAAAGAGCTGAATGTCAGAGCTGAATTATTTTGGCTATTGTTTATTAAATGCTTTGTGTAGGTGAGATTTTTGGGTTGAGTAAGATAAGGAGCTGTGTCAAAGTTCATGCAAAGCGTGTCCAATTTCTATATTCATATATCTGACATACTCTTTGATCAGCATACACGCACATGGACAGTTTAGTGGTTAACCTGAATAGGCATCCAGCCATGGTCCTCAGGAATCAAGGGGTCTAACTCCTAACTGAGACAACTAAAAAGGCTCTGCTGTTAAAGGAAGGGGGGAAAAAAAAGAAAGAAAAGCTAAATAAGGGACCAAAATAGAAAACTAAAAAGGGTGGTATGTTCCACTGTGGTGGCATTTCCTTCAGTCCCAGTCTCAGCCTGCACTGCTTTGATAACCTGCAAGGCAGGAAAAGGAAGTAAAAAAACTAGGGAATTTGGAGAGATGAGCTTTCTTTACCTCTGACTGTACATGAAGAAATTAAGAAAGAAAAAAAAAAAAGACGTATGTACTTTGCAATTTAAAATTTCTCATGAATTTGTGGAGGAACAGAAATACATGCTGTGATCTTCTTTACCACTTTTAAGAATAAGGTACTTCAGTAGCTGTTCATTTTGACTGTCAGCAATGTGGCTTCAGATGCGAGAGATAAGGAATGTTCTCTATCATTTTTTCTCAAATCTTTAACGTTTTCTTCAGATATTGATATGTTAGAGGAATTTGCTTATTTAAGAACACAGGAAGGAGGGAAAATTCATCTGGAACTGCTGCCAAATCAAGCAATGTTGATAAAGTAAGGATAAAAAAGCATTTACTGTTTTCTTTGGGGGAAAAAAAAAGGGAGTATGTTCTGGTTGTCTTTGCTTTCATGTAATCTTCTGGATAGTAAGTTTGTGATGTCTTTGAGATTAAATTTAAGGAGTTGGCTAAGGAGTTCAAACAAGGCCATGAGTTTCTTTTTCTGACTCTCCTGCTGATCTGTGAATTCTTTGGGGGGTTCTTCAACTTTAAACTGTTACTTTTATGGAACTTTATTTTTAAGTGTGGCATTTGCTTTAGAATGATTCATATTAAAGTGATTACAGTATTGCTTTTTCAGCCAGACACTTGCACTTTGCAGGAATTCCTTAAATAACTGGGCCTGAGTGCAAGGTGTTGTTGGTAATTTTGCTCAACAGTAATGCTGAACAGAAAGCACTATTTGTTGTAAACAGAGTTATGAAAGACCACTGAATGATGAAAAACTTAAGTATTAAACAAATTAAATTACACTCCAGGTAAACTCTAATAACCTTTCTGTCAAAACTAGCAGGTCATCTCTTGCTATGTACTGAACAAGCTTATTCTGCTTAGCTTATTACGAGATGCTGAAGGAAATTAATAATTTGGATTAACTTCCTAGGTGTTCTTAGTTTTGAGTCAAGACTGAACAAGTATCTGCTGCAGGGTTTTAGTGGCAGAATGTTTTGGAATATCCTGGTTCTTTATGAGAACTTGTGGTATTTTGTTCTGTAAGAGGGGGGCTGCTAAAGTTTGTTGTGATTCCAGTTTGGCTTAATGTATTATGGTTATTCACTAACTAGAAATGGGCTACAGCTTTAAAAAAATGGGAGCCTAACATTATAGACAACTGGATCCAAATTTGGACTAGTAAATAGATTTTCCACAGTTCTAGGTAACCAACACAAAAATGAGATACTAGGTGTAACTAAAGAAAAGAAAAAGAAGAAATACAAATGCTTAATTATATGACAGAGAATTTTTTTTAAGCTCTAGATTTTCAAACTCTTGCCCTTGCTGTATCTCACTGCTTGTAACCAGCTGTATGAAAACAAGAATCAGAGTATGGTGCACTATGTATGATACTAAGTAATAAGCTTTGTCAGCAAAAGGGCTTAGCACTGAAGACTACACCTGGTAACTTCTTAGCTGCTGTCTCAAGTTAGTTGCAATAGTTTAGCACTATTTCTCTGCATCACAGCTTTTATTTTGATTGGCGTGGTAGCTGTTACGGTTCTGACCCCACCAGTCAGGAGGCAGGTAGTAAGCAGTGTTTCTAGCAAGACAGAAACCTCTCTTTCACCTCCTTTTGACCAATGCTGTGTTTCCTGAATGGTGGAAATGCTTGTCGAAGAGCAGTCCATTTCTTTGTGCTTATTGAGCCAAAATGGTCAAATACCCCTTCCAGCTGGAAAAGCCGTGTACAGTGTCTTATGTGTCTGAGGTGTGTACGACGGGAACCACTTCACCAAAGAGCGGAAGGGAGGGAGAGTTCAGGGTGTAGTCCACTAATCGGAGATGACTTCTACTCTGCTGGTAGCCCGGATGTTTTTTTAGCTGGACTGGCTGTGAGGCTCAGGGATGGTGTCACCCAGCAGTGTTGACCATAGCAGCACTGATCAGCTCATGGCCTCCCGTAGCTAGGGTTTTAGATAAAAGTGCGCCAGCACAGCCCTGTTTCCTGGGACAATGGTTGGTGGGCTCAAAATCTGCAGACTGTCTTTCATGTTTCAAAACTTAGCATCAGTTCTGGTTCTAAGAGCTGCTGCACCACCCCCCAGTAATTAGCAGGGGCAGCTCAGACGCTGTTCAGTCATGCACAGGAAGACTGTGAGTTTGCCACAGCAGCCCAAAGACGAAGCAGTTGCTCCTTTGCCTGATCATTCCTTGGCATAAATGTACATAGCAATCCTACATCTTAATTGATGGGAAATGTATTACAGATAGTGTATGTTTTTTATAAGGACAGCTTTTTGTTTTGTGACTTATATTTTCCTCTGCAGGTGAATTCCACATTCTTTTTCCATTACTCTTCCTCAGTACCTTATACTTTATGGAAATTATATTCGTTTTTCTGAACCCAGGAAAACAAACTGCAGTGTGGTTTTCAAAAGCTGAAGTAAGATCTTGGTAGCCTGCAGACTTAGAATCAGGTCCGGCAAAATATATATATATAGCTTGTAAGCTTTCCCTTTGCTTGTATCCATTGTGGGAATATGAAGGTCCACGGTTTTGGTTTTAACTGGTGACACAGCCAGCTCATTCCGTTTGCAGTGTCAACAAGACTTCTACGATGGCCTCTAAATTCAACCACTAAGTGCTTTTGAAGTAAAGTCTCATAGTTTTACTGATTATACATGTCAGTAGTTGGCAGTGTTAGCTAGTGAGGTTAAAGAGAAAAAGAACAATATGCAAGAAATGACTGATTCATATCGTGCTGCTATTTTTGATAGATCTTACTCTAATTAGACTAATTTTAGCCTACCAAACTGCGTAAACTTGATGTGAAAGCTGTTGAGTGTTCTGCCCCTATGCACAGTCACATCACATCTGCATTTGGGGACAGAGGGGGAAAAGCTCAGTTGGTTTGAAGTGAAACAAAGTATCTTGAAAGTGTAATTTTTATTCTGATCCTGCACTTGAGTATGTTTAGTTCTGACTGCAGATCTTGCAAACAGTAATGAAGGCACAGTTGCGCAGAATCCCTTTTGCAAACATATGCTGCTCTTGGACCAGTAACATCTTGCTGTTCCTTTGTCTTTTCTGTTCCCCGTGTCCATTTTTGCAAGTACTGGACTCATTCATGCCAAGAACTCCTGGAAAATGACCTTATTTGAGTAATTCTTGTGAATATTTTATTTCAGGTTATTGTAGCTGTATTGTAGAGTGTTTCTGTACTACTAAAATGTCCCATCTTTATTTGACTTTCATAAGTATAGCTCTCCATCCATATTCATTAAAATAAATTATAGATACTAACCAAAGTGCCCACCTCTGAGATCTGAAGGTAGGCACCTAACTCAATATTGTAGGTATGTAAGTACGAGTCTTGCTTCTGTGCTCCCTGCTTAGCATCTATGGGGGTGAATGATGCACGCAATACTTGGGTGCCTAATAAGATTAGGTGACATTTTGAGAGACTTAAGAAACTAGACCTGTTCTCTGTATACCACATTTCTCCTTAGGTGGGGCATTGCATTTGCTCTAGGCTGGACATGTGGGGTTATTATCTTGTGCTACAGATAGCATACAGAGATAAGGACTAATTTCACAGAGAAGACAAACTGTCTTCCACTCGAGACGCCTTTTGGTGGCTAGTTCATGTGGCCGTAGTCATAAATGGGAGGTTGCTCTGAGTGGGCATTTGTCCTCTGACGTCGTGACTTCTTCTAAGAGCCATTTCTGTATGCAGTTTGAATTTGAAAAGGTGAAAAAAGCCATCTGTGGGCTAATGAAAAGATACTTGGGCAACCTGTAACAAGCACTGTCACGTACTCAACTTGGCCAGTGCCCACTGTGCATGCACTCAGCTTGGGCTCAGCAGCAAGCCCCGTAACTCCCAAGTTTTGGGCTCTCCCAGTTCGCTGACGTGCTCTTGCCAGCTCTGCAGGGAAGCTGTGGTATCTGCAGCGCTCCTCTGATTAAAACTTTTCTGATTGACACGCTTCCTGGGAAGAGCTCTGTCAGTTCATCACAGTACAACTGTGAATTGGTTTTGCACCTACTGCTGTCCTTTCTCCCAGTGTAAATGTCCAAAAATATGTGTATATATTTAGACCACAGTTGCAGAACAGCCTTGCAATGAAATCTGGGGATATTTGCATATTTGTTTGATGCTGTTAGGGTCCTGCACCCCTTTGGCTGCTCAGTGGTCATATTGCTGTGTGGTCTCACCCTAGTTCTTTGTTGCTCCTTTTTCTGGAGAGTTGTTTTGCACCGGAGGGGGGAGTTGGTGTGTGGTTGTTTGAATGCTGCTATTTGCTGTTTTTTAAAGGACTTCTAGCCCTCCCATGGGGTTACTGCAGCAGGAATTCATACCTGTGCTACAGCCCAGCATACAGACTGCTGACAGGTACCAAGTGGAAAAACCCTGCTCATAGTGTGCTGTGTTTTGTCAACATGTTTTACTGCCCATGGTTTTCAGCAATTTGTTACTCAATATTTATCTTTTTTTTTTTTCTCCATTTGTGCCTACATTGCCTGGCAAACCATGTTGTTCTATTATAACATTTATTTTTCTTTTTCCCATAAG
>Ga0181612_154530_pt1 | contig 18967 bp, 16 predicted proteins | sample HoacroProtozoa21_FD_119630 | JGI IMG/M metagenome (GOLD analysis project Ga0181612, IMG submission 119630) | Hoatzin crop microbial communities from Cojedes, Venezuel. Combined Assembly of Gp0051906, Gp0051904, Gp0051908 | reverse complement strand
TTGGTCTTCATTTTCCACAAATATCCCTGGAGGAAATCTCGAAGAGGATTTCTCATCAAAACATGGGTTTGAAATGGGTGTTCAAGAATGTGTGAAAAAGCAAACAGTAAATATATAAGTAAGAATTTTGTTATTTTTAGCTAATTTAGCTATTACTGCTTGATTATTTGAATTATTCTAACCAGTCAATGCTCTTGTTTTTAATCAGGGGCATCATAAATCTGCCTTGCTAATGTTATTTGCCTTGTGTTTCTAGGCTTCAAATAAGCATTTGGCCACAAGTGACGTCTCACAAACATAGAAACTGAGAAGGTTCTTCCTCTGGATTTTTACATTTGAACAGGTATTGCAGGGAAAGGGTGGGAGAGGGAGGAAATAACACCATCCCTGCTTTACCAACAGAGAATTGAGTGTTTTGAAGGTTAAGTCATTTATGCTGAAAAAATGTAACCCAGGTTTTTGAGTCCCGGTTCATTGTTTTAACCTTAAGATTATACTTCCGAAGTGATTTGGCTGATAGCACCCTTAAAACAGGTGATGAAGCAATAAAATATTTTTTTCTAGAATTTTCTGATTTGTTCCATGGAAAGTAGCACCTTTTCCCCACGCTGGGCAGCAGGAGCGTCAGGTTTCCCTGTGTTGTAGCCCTTGTGGAAGTGCAGGAAGGATTTTATTCGCTGTGAGCGCGGTGATGACCTCTCCTAAACTGGAGGTGTGCAAAGGGAAACCTAAAAGCCTGAAAAATCATAAATGAGACGGCGAGTGGATGAGTCCAAGCTGAGCAAACTCCAGCCCTGAAGAGCAGCACAGAGCAGTAAAATCAGAATATGTCTCTCCCCAGCCCAGAGCGATGCTGCTGTGCCGAGGCACAGAGCGTTATTTCCTCTTGCACTTTCCAGGGTCCTCTGCGATACGTGAGGCCGTGATGAGACCCAGATGGGAGATGGCAAAGCTCTTCTTAATGACTGCTGATGTTTTCCTCCACATAGCCTAATAGAAGCAGACAGCAAAGATTCTTATCTTATCACGGGAAGCCTGACAGCAGAGGATTTCTCTTGATGCCAGGATTATTTTGTTATAGACTCTAAAAGCACACTCCAAAAATTACTCTGATTCACGCGCTGTTTGCTTGTGCCTGCATGCTGGTACATTCTGGTTTTACAGGTAAGTCCCGTATGCATTTTTAATTTAAAACAATCTCATCTAACAATAACAAAGCTTTCAAATCTAAATATGTGAAATCTCTGTATACAGGATTAAAAAATCTATATTCATTGTGGGGGGAAAAAAAAGGAAAAGATTACAAAAGACCAAAAGCTCTAGGGTTCAAGCTAATTTTTCATCTTTTCCATGGGGAAAAACACTGGTAAATGTTAAGAAACACCCTTCAAGAACCTTTAATTTGTTTTTCACTCTCCAAGATATAGATTTTCTCTATCCCATTTAAGTAAAAAAATTTCCTGTGGGTTTGTAGAGTCATTTGAGGAAATATATATATATTTGTATAATATTACATGCTTTCTAGCATAGCTTTGATTATGCTGTCAGATCAGCCTAGGCAGAATTTGACTTGTAGCCAGGTTCACCAACTTTCATTCTCTTCTCAGGAGGTAATTGTTCCTGTAGATCACACAAATCAATGGCAGGATCAGGTCCTTATTCCAAAATCTTGGTTTCATTGCGGGCAGTGGCAAAATCCCTACTGACCCAGCATGGGTCAGGATGTTGTCATAAATATCCAGTCTTTTGAACTTAGTGGGAACAGAATTAGGTCATTTTATGCTTGTTGTAGCCTGTGCTGGTGCAGTTCTACAACTGGTTTTGCTGCTGACCTGCCACTGAGACCAAGCAGATACAAGTGGATTCAGCCCTGTTTATCAGCAAAATGCAGAAATAGAATCAGAACTAGAGTTTAACCCTATGTTTTAGTGTGGTCCTAGATTAACTGGGGTCTAAATGTGCGTGTATGTGTGTGCATAAGCACCCATATCAGCAATTCTAGTAAAAGAGTTTTGTTAGTAAACAAAGGCTTTAGATAAATGTGTAATACCTTGCCTTCTCTAAAGCCACTATTTTATGCTCATTAATAAATTAGCATCCAAAGCTTTCTTTGAATACCTGTTCAGAAAGGTAAGTCTTTACAGTCTCCATTTTACAAATGGGAAAACTGAGGCGAATCGGCAAAAGGGGCAGATGACAGTGGGTTGTTGCCAGCTTTAGAGACAAGAAATTGCCCCTGTAACTGGCGGTGGTGAAACGGGGAGCGTGAATGCTGCTGCACTCATCGGTCACTGCTCAGTGCTGGTGTTCCAAGTGCTCTGCTACAATTGGCTGTGTTTTTTGTATTAGGCCAGAAATTGCCGGTCCTGTAGAATTCAGCTGTAAAGCTTCAGTTGTTGTAGCAAGTGTGAAATTGTGTAGAAGTTATGGTAGGCTTAAGTGACAATTGCATGTGCCTCCTGCCGCAGAGTTACGTGTGTGTGTATGTGGACAGGCCCGTTTGCCCTTGCAAATTGCCGTCACCTACTCTGCTACAGGAACATATGGATATGCATGCAGAGTCCTGTGGAGATTAAAATGGTATGTATTTCAATATCTAAGATCAAACCTCATTAAAAGAACTTCCTATATCATTTATCAATGCAAGTCAGAAGGAGGTTCTGTGCATGCCATAGTAGCCAATGACCTCCAATCTTCATTTCATAACATTAGTTAATATAACATCTCTTATGCAGTATGCAATTTCTTAATAGCTCTACATGTCTTCAACACATGTAAAATGAGAATAAAATATTATTTCCATTAAATGAGGTGCTTTTCTTTCAATTTACATACCATGGGCAAAGTCTTGGCCTCCACATTAATGAGTTCCACTTGGATATTTGGAAGTTGCCTTTAACTTGGCTTTGTTCTCCAGAACTTTACGCACACAAGTATTTGCAGGTGTGTGAGAAAATGAGCTTTACATTTAATGAGTCGTACACTGCATTTATTATTCTCATCTGTCCACATCCATATCTGGAAAGATGCTTACCCCATGAATGCTATTGTGGCCAGGACGTGGGGCGGGAATTACACTGGGTGACAGTGGTCCTATGCAGGAGGCCAGCAAAAGGTCTGCTGTCCGCTTTGGAGCACAGTGTGGGGCATAAGTAGGATTTAAGCAGGACAAAAGGCTTGTATTGGCATCCCGTGCAATTGCGTGCGTTGGCTGGAGCTAGCTAGGAAGGCAAGACATACTTTAATTTGCAGCAGTATAATCTTACAGCATGACTATTAATATCACACATTGTCATTAGTAGCTAAAAACACTGAAGAATGCAAAGTACAGCGGTGTATTGCAGTAGTTCTCTGGGTGATTAGAAGAAACATGCCATAAACTTTGAGCACTAGATGACAAAGTCAGGCTTGGATATATGTTTCCAGTCATTTTCTTTGATACATTTTTTGGATAGTTGGTTGGTTTTCTGAGTTGGGAATGCCTTTTTAATGAATACCCATTACAGTCTTTTTATAGAGATTTTTTTGGAAGCACAGCTAAAACAAGAAAATTATCCTCAAACAAGAACTTAGTCTTCATGTCTGAAATTACGCCATCAGTGAAGTCAGTGGCAAAACTATGGACTTCAAGATCTGTAGGATTTGACCTCTGGGTTATGGAGCTGGATTGGCAAGAAAGAATAAATAAATCCTGCAAAATGATATATGAACTTCATAATCTGTGCCTGACTTCTTAGACAGGCTATACAATAAAATATCCTAAAAATGTATTACTGGCTTTCTCTAGCGAGCTAATTTGTGTTCAAGCCAGCTTAGTACATGTTCTTAAACATGCTGAATAAGCTGAGAAATAGAAAACTATCAGCAGTGTGTTCAAGGACTTGGCCCAAAACTTTTCAGTGTCAAAGTGTATTGAATCAAACTCTAATAAGCTGATCAATTAGAAACCATGTTTCTTCAAACTCTGCCCTTGCTTTACTCTGCATGGTTTGCTGTGATGCCAAATTTTTACCTTGCAGAGCTCAGGTCTTTCAGAACTGTTAAGTTGTTTTCATTATCAAAATAACTCAAAAAAATTATTTTCTTGCTCTCTGTGCCTGCAGAAAGATTAGCAGGTTTTGTTCTGATTAAAACTGAAGGCAAAATACGGAAAAATTGAGGCAAAATTGTCTTGGTCGAAAAAAGGAAGTTACAAGGTGAGAATACCTGAAACCATTGCAAACCATTCCTGCAACCTGCCTTATAAATACTCTTATTAAAATCAATTCTTTCCATCCAAGGCAGCTTGTGGCAAACATTTTCCCTAGCAGCCTTCTCATCTCCTTTTTTATCCAGAGCCTTTCTGTGTGCAAGGACTCTCGGGGCTCTTCCCACATTTAGTTCCCTCCTGATAGGTATCAGAAACTCTGCTGTCCTCACCACCCTCACAAATTCTCTGTGTGCCGGTCAGAGGAGCTGCAAGCCGAGAGCCCGACCTCCTCTCTTTAGTCGCCCAGCGTTGTCTGCTGATGGAGCAGCAAGGGACCAAACCCATCCAAGTTGCCTGGGCTCATTTTGCTGTCGCTAGATTAACACCAGCATCCCCAAGAAAGTCACTGTGAAAGAAGCTGAGCTCCTGGGGCTGCACACGGCTCTTCTGCTCCCACCACCTTGCTCTTACTTCAAGCACCTGGAAAAAAAGCGTGGGGGAAATGTTGGATCCGGCATGGAAAAAGTAATCGGATGTGGTAAAAGAAAGCAAACACTTATGTTATGTCTAATTCCGAAATCATTGCTGCAGGTGGAAAATTGCCAAAAGCTGCATCACCCGGATGTTGGAGATAGATGTGCTGGAGGGTTCATAACCCGACATGGACATCACATGGGGACGGGGTTGGGGAACGACTTCCGCGTCTCCAAAACGTGCCCTGAAAACATCCTGAGCTCAGGAGCCCTGTGGGTGACAATCCAGCTGCTTACATGGAAGTGCGCGTGGGTCCCGCTCTTGCAAAGCTGGCCCTGGCCCCCAGAAGGAAGGTTCATGCCATTTCCCCTCACAAGCTATAAATGTTTCATAACTTGTGCTAAAAGTACATGTGTTTCTAGGACATACGCACTTCTCGGAGACAGGTGGATGGCATATGTGCTTGTGGGTTGTTCTTGTTCTACAGCTACATATTTATATTTGAAATCTGAGGATATGTTACCTTCTCCTTCATCCATATTCAATTTATAACTCAGCCAGCCGGTGTAAGAAGGAGGAGGAAGTAAATATAGTAATATGACATATTTATTTTTATTTGTTTCATGTGTTTGTGATACTGCAGTGTTTTATGTGCTTCTCTATATCTGTTTTCTATTTTTCCCAGTGTTTCATAGTAAGTTTGATAAGTTTGGAAAATCATATATCTTTCTGGAGATTGAAAATTACTGATTTTCCTCTTGTTTGAGCTGTATTCTGTACGCTGTAACATTTCTACCTTCTGTGTTAGTGGTGCCTTTTCCTACCTTTCCGTGATATTATTTTTAAACTATTAGATATAGGTTCCTGTATTTTTTTCCTTAATGCGCTTTATACTACCAGACTTCAGATTTTACCTGTATTCTCTCTTTACCCCATAGCTTCTTATTGTCCTTTTGTATATTATTTCTCTCTGTTATTTTTATTCTCTTGCTGCTGTTGTTGTAGGAACCAGACAGGCCACCTATCAACTTCCAGTTGCATGCAGGAGAGCATTTTCTCTGGAGGCAATATATGGAAGAGCAGCTGCCAAGCCTGGGAGTCCGGGGGCTTTTTTGCACCTCTGAGTGCTGGAAACCTTCGGGGCAGAAGCAGCCCCGGGTCTGCACCGGAGACTGGGGTGCAGGAGGGGGAATTGCTGCCTGCCAGGCAACGGGAGCAACCTTTAACTGTGCCGCAGTCTTTAGCACCGCAAGCTATGAGTGGGTCGATACAGGACTTTTCATCCTGGGAAGGTTTTGCTCGTAACTAGTTTTTCGAGAGATGCTGTAATTCAGACGGGCATTGACTCAGCAGAGACCTTGACCTTTGGTGCTCACAGGGTCAGACCTGATGATCATTGCAGCTCTTCCTGGCCTTAAAACCTACGAAAAGGCATCTCCCGCTGGAAAATCCAGGTTTCTCTTCACGCCAGGAAGGTTCCTCCTTCCCCTCAGACCATGCAGCGGATCCCATGTCCCACGCAGTGCAATTTGATAAGAAACTCTGCAAGTGCACCTTTGCTGAAACGCTGAGCCAGAGTTTAAACGTGAGAATGAAAATGAAGACTTTGGCAGCCGACCTACTCATGTTGAACGACTTGGCATGGCGCTCGAGGCACACCGTGTAGCGGGAGGTGACTAGATGTAAGACCAGTAAGTACGCCAGGACCAACATCCTCCCATTAGTTGCCCAGTTTCAATGCCCCAGACCAACCCAGCTACGAAACACTTGGGCTGGAGCAGCGTCACAGCCCTGCCGTGCGACAACTGGCGAAGATTTCCTGGAGTTTGTCTCCTCTGTTCGGTTGGCCACTTTTATTTTTTTCCCCAGAAGCACAACCAGCCCCCAGACAAATCTGTCACAGGGTATGTTACAAAGCCAGGGACATTAAACAGAGCAAAAGCAAAGCAAAATTTCTTGCAGAAATGAAGATTACTTGTTTTTTTCTTTTGCCACGGGAAGGCAGAGTTCTCAGTGCTGCAAGTGATTCTTGGTTTAAGGACAAACAGTGCAAAGCTTGCCAGAAATAAGGTTGTAGACGGAAATTTTTCTTTCATTGTTATTTTTTAAAGTAGTGCTAATTGTAAAAGCTGCATCCCTGGAAGGTGGCAGAAAGGCTTCCAAAGTTCACTGACTTACCAACCCTGACAGTGATTCTCCTGATAATGGCACAGCAGGTCCACAGTGGCAAAGCCTAATTGACAAAGATCAAAATCTAATTTGGATAACACCAGGAGCCGAGGGGGTCATGCTCCAAATAGTGCTTGAGCCACAACCAGCCGTGTTTGTCATTTCATGGGGAAAATGCAAAAAAGATCATCCCAGGTCCCCAAATGAGGAAGGTGCCAATAAGACTGAAAAGCCTACGCAGGAAGAAGGCTTGCTCCTGAGGGTGCAATTACTGTGGCTGTGATGTGAAATGATAAGAAATATGAAGGAGATTTTAATGTTGTAACAAAGGGCGGCCCTGCGCTGGGCATGAATAGGAAAGGAAGATCCTTTGGGCACCTGGATGAGAAACAAGACAACCGTAGCTATTAGCAGAGCCTTTCGTGCCAGTATCTATCCCGTGCGTCATTGGGATATTCCCTTACCTGGAATATAGGTCGTTTTTCCTCGTAAGAAGCAGGCACCTCACTGTTATTGTGAATTCCTTGAAAGGAACCAGCCTAACCTGCTCCTTGGCTTGAAATCGAAAAAAATGCGTGTAGAGTCTTCGTACCATCCTTTTACCCTGTTTTCTGGGATAGCAGGCCACGGGCAGCGTGTTTCACTCGCTGTGCTGTGTGCCCCGGATCCGGCCCGACGCTGGCAAACCCAGCTAAGGATGACTGAGGAAACGACAGGCTGATATTCTCACAGAATTCCTGAAGTCCTTTTATGTGTATTTGAAGGGCTTTCCCAATCAAAAAAAAAAGGTCTAAATAAGATAACAGAAAATCCTATAGGATTCCTTTCTGTACTCAGTGTCATTTGCTGGCAATAAAAATAAATTTTAAGTAAATCTTGCAGCCCTCTTTACACTTTCTAAGGGGACAATGCCATATTTGACTTGTCCATCTACTCTCCTGCAGCTTCTGTGGGATTTTACTCGCTCCTCGCCTCGGTCTGCAAGTTGGATTTCACTTTCCCATTTGTAATTTGCAAATCACCATAAAAGATAAATAATTTCAAGACCTTTCTCTGTGTCAGGACTGAGTTCACATGTGCGGTGCATCTCAGCAAAGGCACCAGGCAGCTTCTGGCCTTTGGTTGTAAAATGTATGGTAAGAAGCTTTCACAGAAGAGATTTTCATGAAAAAAGGAAAATTATTTTGTAATGGACATTGAGAAGGAGGGCACTCGGAGGAAAATTGGGACTGAACTGCAAGGTAACCTGGGCTCGAGGGTGGTGATCCATTTGTTTTCCATTTTGAGCTTATGAAAGGATTTAGTAGAGATTTCCAAAGCTCTGAAGTGACTTAGGAGCGTGAGGTCCATTGACTCAGCTTTTCAAGCACAGAAATGAGTTCAAAGCACAAACCCCAGTGTATTTGTGCGCCTAAGCAACTTAGGTGCTTTGGAAAACACAATCTTATTCTGACGCTTTATAGAAAAAATAAATACTAATAATAGAAATTAAAGCAGAAAGGTTCATGCACCTACTTTGGCAGCACAAAACGGATGAATAAAAGGATAGTAATGAAACGACTCTTGCCGCTGGCCGGCACTCTCGGTTTTGGTACTACTTCAGTTTTGCAGCGATTTGGCAAACCTCTTGTAAACGGTCCAACAACGCTCCAGCGAAGCCTTTGGAGAACAGCAATCTGTACAGCGCATTAATCTGGCACGTTTAGCAGCCCAGGTCTGGCTCAACGCAGAGGTAGCGTAAAGGCTTCTTGTCCTTACTGCTCCCGGTCAGAGGTTAGAGTCATCGACAGGCAGTGTTGAAAAGACGGCAATACAGCTGCCCGTGCACCGTCTGATCCAAGGGCCAGCATTTTCCCATGCAGACCAATACCAACAGTAAAAAAGGAAGAAAGAGCAGAGGTTTAGCTCTGCCTTTTCATGATCTATGCGTTTTTTTTCCTGCTAGTTTGTCATGAACTGCAGGGCGATGGTCGGGACAGCACAGGTTAGTGAGAGGCGGGAGGTGGATTCTCAGTGTGATCCACCGTTCGTCGTGCTTGTCAGGGTACCGGTGAGACTTCAAGATTCTTTTCATGACAAAAAAATGAATGATTTTCATATTCTCAGAGGTGAAATCAAACCAATCCCATTAATTTCAATTAAAATGTTACCTGTCTCAAGCTATCTCTTTTTTTCACCCTCAAAGACTGTTTAGGGATGGGAAAAATGAAATATTAATGCATTCTATAAATAATATGTGTGAGGTCCACGGGGACACAGAACCCCCACATCATTAGTTAAATTGATCTTCCTGTTAGATTTTGGTTGAAATCAGGGGGTTTTGTGGCTTAGTTTTCAGGAAAAGCGGTCAAACCTGGGTCTGAACTGGTACGTGTTAGATACGGAGCTGAGGTTTCTCGTGCTGTTCCTTATTCGTGGTCATTTTACACATTGTCTCATGTCAGAAGTTTCAGGAGAGGCTCTGGTAGTCTTCACAGTAACCCTCACTCATGCAATGAATTCTCCTACGCTGTTTTCTTGTGTAAGGAATAGCAGGGTTTTGTCCTTTAATAGGAAATGGGGATCAAAGCACACTTTGTTTCCACTGCGGCTAATCGCCTGCGCAGTATGATTATAATATATTCCCTGAAATTCGCTTTCTCAGTGCTCCAAAGACAACTTTTGGTCGAAGTCTTGATTATCAATGTTAGACACACATGACCATGACATGGCTCAAGTAGCTTCTAAGAGAGCAGGAGCTTTGCCTGCTATCTGAGGAGCCGTTATGGGGCACCTCAGCCTGCTTCACCACCCCCTCCTAAAAAAAGCACAGTGCGGACCCTCCCTCTTTCCCCCGAATGCAGCAGAGGAGCTGCTCAGTCTAGCAATATTTTTCCCTTTTTTCTTTTTTTGTCATAACATCAACTCACTGCATGAGCAACCAGCAATGTTTATTAATAGAGATCTCCAATTTTGGAGTCCTTGGTAAATTGAGAACATACTGAGAAAGAATCTTATCACTCGAATCATAGGAAATCCATTTCCAAGTTGTCTGTTTTTCATCAAATTAAAATTAGTTTCATGGGAATATGAGGAGGTTTTTATAATTAGATAATGGAAATTTTCCTTGGTTATCTTCCACTTATTTGGATGTAACATAAATAACAAGAATGTCACATCATGCCAGTATTTACTCATCTAACTCAGCACAAATCCTGGGTCAAGTAAAAAAGATCTGAAAACATTTTAGTGCTGGTTGCTTAGAGACCACTTTTAACCTCTGGAAGGATCTCGCTCAAATCCACGGCTGCACAGTGAAAAATCTGAAAATTGCGAATAGTTGCAAGCATCTCTCAAAGACTTTGCTCAGGTAGAGCATTCCCAAGAGTTATCCACTAAGTGAGTGAGAGTGATGTTCCCCTTCCCCAGCCAGTACAGAAGTGGGATGGGGGGTTATTTGGACATATTTCTCCTTTTTAATTAAATCCAATTAGAAATATTAACTCTTGCTGTCAAATTTTTTTATTCAAAGCATTTTGATCATCTCTGCTCTCTCTCCTATCCATGCCTCTATTGAATATTGAACCTGAATGGTTTAGGTGAACATCTGTGAGGTTTGGAGCCTGTCCCATGTCCAGGAGGTTCTGGTGATGTCTCAGCATGGTGGTGGCAATGCCTGGTGCTGCCCAAGGTGGCTGTCAGTCCCCCCCACTGCAACGGTCTCCTTGAAGGATTTATTACATCTAGTGCTGCAGCAAACTATTTTCCCTACAAACTGCAAAGTGAGGGAGCTGGAGGCCAGATCAATGACAAAGAATATGAAAGGGATCACAGGTGACACTGATGGAGAGCCAAAACAGTGCTTTCAGGTAATGTTTTATTTTTTTTACCCAATTCATAACAAAGAGACAAAGGGCGAAGTTCTGCTGTTGGGGAGGCACAGACGTAAAACTCTCCATGAGCTGCAGGTCAGTGCTCAGTGAAAATCAATGCACGGCCTCTGCGGTGCCTGCGGCGGGTCCAGGGTCTTCTGCTCCGCACCACCAAGCCACGCAAGCCACCAGCAGAGATCGCTGCCTCCTGCCTGCTACGCCATGGTTGACATTCATCCCACGCAAAGGGAAGAGTCATTTTATCCACTTGTTTTAATCAGTGGCAAAACTGAGGCAGGGAGGAAGAAAGTGGTCTTTTTTTCGCTCCCTTTTTTCCTTTTTTTCTGGGTCACAGAGCCAGGCAGCGTGGAGCTGGGTCTGCTGGCTCAGTGTCCTGTGCGCTCCCAGCTAACAGATCTATCGATGGGGCAGAAATGCCTCTTTCCATTTCCCCCCAGAACAGGGTCTTTAACTATCTCTTCACTTGAATTTAAATAGAGTCTCATTCTTTTTTTGGGTAATATTATCTGAAACAGTATGGCAGGAGACCCCAGTCTCCACAGAGAGCTCTGGAGATTGCTCGCGGGGGAATTACTCCAGATATCTTTTATCCGAAACTCAAACACCTATCAAAAAAAGGGCAAAGACCATGTAACCTCGGGTGAACCGTCACTCAAATCATATTTATTGTCACAAGGTGGGTTGCAAAAGGGAGTTTTGTGATCATTTGCACAATGTGAATAAAGAAAAAGTTACCATCTTCTGTTGCTCCTTTTGAGTAAGGCACATAATTTAGGGAGTAGCAGGAGTATGGTAGGGTGTAGAGAAGAGAAAGTGTGACATCACATCTCTTTTAGACAACTGTGATGTAATATCCCAACTAGCACAACCATTTTTGTCCTCAAGTATCAAAAAGTACGTTTTTCAGTAATCCCATTTCTCTCACACATGAAGTCTAAAATCCCTTCAAATGAAATATTCAGTTGAGTAAAATATTGTGTGTGTGTTTGCACGTGCTCATGTCATGCAGAATCCTCAGACGACATTAATGTGACCCTTTCTTTACAGGTGCATTAAATTCATTGCCTGAAAACTACGAAATATCCCAATAATACCCCACACAACTGCCATAGGAAGGCTTTCCTCCTGCAGAAGGGCTGAAAGCTGGCTGTCGTATCAGGGAATCGTGCAGATCCCAACCAAGCCATGCCGCTCTTAGAATACATGAGGAAAATTCTGCATCAGTGATTCAAGAGACACTAAAATTAAAGAAACCCAGGAAAAGAGCATGGACTGCATCAAAATTTTCAGAGGAGCTTGAAATAAATATCTGTAACCAGATTTTAGGTAGTATTCTACACCAGTTTATTCACGCTGGTGAGACTGAAGAGCTTTCTCGCAGGTTTTGCATACCGGGAGCTTGTCGTTTCTTTTCTGTTCCTATATGGACTGTCAGGCTTTTATATATTAACTGTTGATTGGTTTTGTCTTCCTTTAAGAAATGCAGTCCCCACAAACACATCATTTCATGGTGCGTACTCTGCACCTAGAAATGGCCTTCTCAGCAAACTAGCACATGGAGAATGCGCAACCATATTGATAAGCATTGCTGCACTGTTGAAAACAGCTAGGGTATAGTCTTCTCATCTCCCCCTTTGTGAATCTTAAAAATTAATATATTCTATATGCTTCAATCTCTCCCTCACCTTCTATTTATTTATTTTTTTCCCTTTGCCCTAAATTCTGCGTGCCTACCCCCTGGATATTGGTGATAGCAGTTTAAAATTAGTGCCTACAGGCAAAGAATTTCCCAGCCCGCTCCCGTGCGATGCTCCTAACGATCCCCAGCCAGGGGCCCAGCACTGCGCAGCTCAGGCTGGAGCGGTGAGGGGAGCTGGTGGCAGTCACTGCATTGTGCCTGACATCTAATTACGTCCTAGTCCTCGGCAACAGCTTGAAGATAACCTACCTCTTGCCAATCACCCTGGAAAACTGCTGCTTTGCTCCGTGATGCCTTGAGAGGCTTCCACCGCGTTGCACTCCCTTTGCACTTTTTTGCTGCCAGGTACACAGTGGACCTGCGATGGTCTTGGAGAAATCCTCTTTTTGGGCCTTGGGAATGTGCGTGTCTTCCGCTTGCCCGGCTGCATTGTGGCTTCCCAAGTTTTCTCTGGGAGAGCAGGAAGAGTAGGGGAGAATGGTTTGCAGCAACCTAGGAAAGATGCGTTTCTGGCCTTATGATACAGCTGCCACCTCTCAAGGAAATACAATTACCTGTTTCCTAATTAGGACAACTTTGGCCGAGGTTGTAGGAGTCACTGGGAAGTTATATTTTATCGTTTACCCCAGAATAGCTCTACAGTTTCATAAATGTTTTCCCTACAGAGTAAACCTTGAATTTATGATGGAGGTCATAGAAGTCCCGCTCTCGAAGCAGGTGTGCAGGAGGTGAGGCGCAGGGCGGAGGCTGCTGCTTTACTGCTGTCTCCTGCCTGGGGTGGCCTTGCAGGGGTTGATCACCACAGTATCTGGCAAATAACCACATAAAAGATGTCTAAAACAAAGAGTGATACAAGGAATAAAAATCTCATTTTCCAAAAGTGAAGAAAGGTGGGATGAAATTTAAGTGTGAGCTTCCAAAAAACATATTTAAAAATATTAAAAATAGTTTATTTTCATCCCGGGTACATTTAATTACAAAGACCAGAGGCTCTCACAGGCCATCTTTTGTGAATACTAGCAACCCATCCAATATGCCAGGCTAACATGTTGCCATATGAAAAAAACAATGAAACAAAGAAAGAAAATAAAGATTTTTAACTGATAAGAAGTCTAACATTAGGAAAATATGGGTTTAAGGGAGATTTTATTAACATCAGATTTTTCCACAACTGCAATTTTCAGGGCAGTTTCAGGCAGTATTTTCAGAGACTGCCAGGCTGCTGCAGGGGTGCAATTCGCAGTTCCTGAATATCTGAAGATATCTAGACCTGACAGATGCTGGATTTGGTATGAGGAGCTCACTTGCCCACGAGACCTTTATCTACGCTGTCTGTCCCAGTGTTTTAGACATGTTTTGTGGATCTGCTGATCCAACATGTGCTGCTAGTGTTCCCTTCTGAAATTAATATTTTGGATACCACCTCCCTCTGTAGATGATGTCTATTTTGGTACCGAGTTTTGTGCCGTGCACTGCATGAACTCCCAGCTTGGGGCAACAAAGCCCTTCAGAGCCAGCGGACCTGAGGTTTTTGTTCCAAGACTGAAGTTGTGTTCCTCTCTGAGCAGAGGGGTAGGGCCTGCTCGTTACCTTGATTGACTGGGAATGGCTAGGAGCCTGAACCTGCCTTAATTAGGGGTAACAAATCCTTAATTAGAGGAAACCACACACCCAAGTATGTAGGTGGTGGAACTTGAATACAGCTGTCATCAGGGAGAATTCTGAGTGCAAGAGGTAAATGAGGAAATAGTTACTTTTATTCTTGCTCCTTTCATTAGTTCACAACAAAACATAACACTTTAGTAGAAAAGAGCACCTGTTTACCCCCAAAATTAAGCTTTGGTTTGCAGCCTTAAAATATGGTGGACAACGTGAAGGCCAGCTTTTAGCTACCTTGGGATTCAGAGGGCTACTGCATTTGTGTGTTGGATTTCAAGTCCACTTGCTGTAACCTGTTTTGGTTTGGTTTTCCCATCTTGATATTTTAAGCACTCTATAGCATATTAAGTGGGAAAATTTGGTTAAAATTATGATGGCTTCTCTCCTTTGCTATGTTTAAAGCTAGGAAACAAGTAAGTTATGTTGGTTTGTACATAGTTTTAAAACTGTTTTGGTTAGTTTTGCTGCTAAATTTCAAACTTACTCTTTTGTGTGCTCAGGAAGAAAATCTAAAATAGATTTCTGACTGGAGAGATGGAGGAATTCACCAAGGAAGGTGACAAAGGGCAACCAGCATGGTTGGTGCACACTTTTATGGAGAAACGTCTTTCCAGAACACAGCGGATCTTTTGTTTCAGCTCAAAGCTGTCCCCCTGCTAAAAGCTTAAATTGGTTCATGTCCGGTTTATGAATGGTAAGGTTAACTGGGAAAAGTGTAAGGACAGTACTGGAAAGTTTATGATGGTTCCTGTGCTCAGTCTGATGAACAAATGAAAGACTGCAGTGATTTTTCCTTGTGTGGGTGACAAAAAGGGAAACTAAGTCACAAATTATACAGTGACTGAAGGAAAGCCATGTGTTATTTAGGAGCTGTACAAAATCATTACTGTGTCACTCTCTGCAGAGCAAATTATGTAATTCCAGAGATACAGAGAGACAACTTTAAGAAAGGAAACTCACAAAGAAAAGCAAATATCACATGGAATGTAAAAAAAGCATGCGTCAAAACAAATAGACAGGTCACATCTGAGCTATTTGTTTCTGATGTGTCATTTGCTATTGAAGAAAACAGCAAAAGGTGATGAAAAGTAGACGCTATTTGAATAGATCTAATCACCAATAAATAATTGTGTTTTAATTAAACTGTGTCATGTCATTCTGAGATTCTTATATTACATGAGCATGAAAATGTACGAGTGCATAATGCAGTAATAATTAAAATTACAGTTTCCCAACTCTTAAATTTAAATGCTTGGCAATTAACTGCCTCATAAATCTCACTTTTCTGTGTGAGATTTTTTTTCTTTATTTCTGGGAGCTTTAAATAGTCCTAGTTGCTGATTGCACGTTCCTTGGCTGTTGGTAGTATTCTGTTGTGTTTATCAGACACAACTTGCTCCGAATATTGCTTTATCTCTGCATGCAAGTCAAAGACGTGGTATTCTGTTTTTACTAACCAGAGAGGTCATGAAGTCCTAAAGCCTCAGACACATCCATGACATCAGGGTGCACAGGGACCTTGGTGTCTTGGCCGGAGGTGGGTTGCAGAGGTTGGCTCTGGGAGCAGGAGTAAAGTGTAGTCAGGGCTGTTCTTGAGTTGTCGGCTGCAATGCTTGTACCTTTTAGGCAAACTTTAATGATGGATCTTCCCTGATTTTTGTTTTTTTTTAGTGAATTCAGGAATGAAATCTATCTCATCGTCGTAGCTTAGAGTTGTTGCCTCCTTGCTTTAGAAGATGAATGAATAATTTGGCTTGGATAGCTCCTTAAAGGAGCAGACGTTAGGGATCAGGTGGGAGCTCCCCATTTCCGAGCTCCCTGCCGAGGCTGCTGGCCAGGGGTGCAGACAGCAGCAGTCCCCGCAGCAGTTGTTGTCACCTGGACTCTCGCATGAGCAGGACTTGAACTGCTAGCTCGATTCACACAACTGTCAGCAGGTAAACGACTTTTGCTTACTTCTGACGTGGGCTGTGTTTAAACTCCTGACCTACAAGGAAATGCTCAACGCTCAGGGCCATTCACAGCAGCGCGCGCAAGCCTGTGCCCATGACTAGCAGTATAGAAGGACATCGAGTAGGGTTGTTTTAATGCTTTAAATGGAGATACTCACTATACAGGAATAAGCTGGAGAGGATTTTTTTAGATCAGTGCTGCTGCTGGTAAGCCTCTCTGGCTGGAAAACTAACACGAGTGGTAGGAGAACGTGCTGCTGGCTGATGGCATGGGCTTGCTGCGCGGGTCCGTGCAACAGCTCTGTGCAATGCGGCTTCTTGGGGATACACAGGGCCATCCACTGTGCTCTCTCGGGTTCAGATCGTGCTTTTTAAGCTTTCTCATAAATGCCTTGCTCTTTGCCTAACAATGAGCAGGACGCACATGCAGTGGCAAGAGGTAGAAGCTGCAAAAGACGTTTCTGAAAATACTCTTCCCGTTGCATTTTGAATGTGGTCATCAGACTGGCTCAGCGTAAACTGAACTGAAAATAAAGGCGCCTGCTAAAAATGTTTTTTGTGTTTGCTGCGGAGGAGCAGGGAAAGAGGTTTGGAAAAGATTCGAGGTAAATCACAAGGCAACGTGGCCCCAACGTGGGACGTGTAAACATGCGAAGATCACACAGGACCCCACAAACGCGTGGAGACAACTGCAGTTTTGGAGACAACATGCTCAGTGACAGACGTCTAAGCAAGATCTCAATTTTATGGGGAAGAGCGGAACTGTGAGAGCAGTCGTTTCCTTAAACATTTATTAAATCCCTTCCCTGCACATGTAACATTTCCAGTGTTGTTTTCCCCACACTTCACAACGCATCACGGTGCTCACGGCGTGAACTTTACCAGGGCTGAGTTTTAGTGGATGGCTGGAGGTGAGCCAGAAGGCAATGACTTCCAGGCGTCTCCCCCGACGTCCCCCCAGCCCACCCCACTGCCATCGAGTGCCCTCACCGGGGACGGGATGGCAGAGCTTGCTCCGAGTTCCCTTGTCACCGGGGTCTTGCAAATTCATATGGTCTTTGGACTTTTTGAGTTGATAAAGACAGAGATTAGGGGGGGTGAAAAAGGGAAAGGCATTTTAATTGTCATTGGAGTCACCCACCAAGCTATGCGTACTGCTGTGTACTACTGAAATTGCCTGAAGAATTAATTTACGTGATTTTTCTGCCTATTGATTATTTCAGATTAGCTGTGTTTCTCAATTCCAACTCGGGTGTCGTTGCCTGGGCTGTGCCTTGGTTTACTTAAGCTGCGCAGCGACTTCTTGGCCCCAGATTGGATAATTTAATCCTCGTTAATTTGTGCCAGGTAGTGCTGAGGCGCAGTCCCTCCAGCTGGGAGTTGGAAAGTTAGCAATTAGAGCTGTGATTTCAGCTTCTCATTGATGCTGCTTCTGCAGTCAGCAGGGAGAAGGAGAGAAGCAGCTTTAGGTGGAGGTTTCTCCTTCTGCTGGTGCTGTGAATCTTGCTCTGTAGAGAGTCCTCTCCCTTCCCCTTTCCCCTTCGACAATGAAAGCCCAAGATAAGTGGTAGAGCACAAGCCCTGTACACAGAAGAAGAAACAAGGGGATGAAAATCTCTCATTTCTGGTTCATGGGGACAAGTTTCTTTACTAAGTAACTGCTGTACTTGGCCTGATTTTTATTTTTTATGTGGATAATTGCATACTGCAAGCGAAATCAAAAATGCTTACAATAAGTTGAGGGGAAAGGACTGCCAACAATAGTTTACAGAAAAAAATAATTCAGGTTAATCACAACAAATGAGGTTGTGTGTTTTGTTTTTTGTTTTTTGTTTTGTTTTTTTTTAAGGTTTAACTTTTTTTTTCTCAGTCCATGTATTGTAGTTGGAACACATTGATAAGAATTTTTGCAACTATGGGGACTAGTGACCTTCTTAGTTCTCCGAAGGAAGGCCCTGATTCTCATTTAATCGCTAGTTTCTTTTAATCTCTGTTTGTGAAAGCTGAGGCTTTAAGAAAATCTCCAGCCTCAGTCAGACTTGCTATAACATTATGAAAGTTGGCAACTATTAAAATATTTGCAAGTATTTTTCTAGGCAGATTTTCCACAGTTCTGCCTGCAGCCTTAAGCAGGGGACTTTTTGAGGTATGACTGCTCCCTGCATAAACTCTTCCTGAGCCCATTTCAGAGCTGGTGGATGCAAATGCAATTGTATTGAGTTCAGCAATTAAAAAAAACACCCCACAAGCAAAAAAACAAATGTTGTTATAAACCCTTACAAATACACAGATTTTAATTTTGTGCTATTTAAGCTTTTTATTTACCTATTTTCCTTCCTATTTAGGCATTTTTAAGTGGGGAAAAATGTCATTTTGAAACTGAAGGTTAGGAGGCTGTGTTAAAAAAGAAGAATGACTTTTTTTAGAATTTCTATGTGGAATACTTCATTTTGGGCACTTTATAATGAAATCTGTTTATACTGGAAAACCTTGCTTCATATTTTTGAAAACGCCTCCCGTCTTCAGCCCTTCCTTATTTCCTCCTCCTGCCGTTGGTGCAAACGTGACATCAGGGCTTCTGTCTCAGCATGGGGAGCTTTGGGGCCAGGCAGGGTGGGAAGGGGACCTGTGACAGCGATCGCTGTTCGTTCCTTGCTGTGCAGGTGGCCTTGGTGGAAGGGGACAGATTCCTGTGCAGCACAGGGACCAATGCACCAGCGATAATCCCTGGATGCACGCACAGCGCCTTGCTCAACACGGACACGCTCCAGCGTGGGGAAGGAGAGAAGTGACACAGGGTCAGCACAAAGGGGTTTCTTCATCATGGATACAGGAAAATAAACACAGAATCCTTCTTGCTTGTCTGAGGAGGCTGCGATTCAAAATCTGGGGTTACTGCATTATTTTGAGCCCTGTGTTAAGGATTTCGAATCCTTTTGGATGCCTCCTAGCA
>Ga0181612_114163_pt1 | contig 18967 bp, 10 predicted proteins | sample HoacroProtozoa21_FD_119630 | JGI IMG/M metagenome (GOLD analysis project Ga0181612, IMG submission 119630) | Hoatzin crop microbial communities from Cojedes, Venezuel. Combined Assembly of Gp0051906, Gp0051904, Gp0051908 | reverse complement strand
TTCATACCCATTTGTGTAGTCCCAAATAGAAAGACTCATGTTCTGTGTTCTCTCTGTAACATTACACTTATGTTGTATGCCAACATTTCAATAAGCTTAAGAGAGCAAGTCCTAAAGAGATGAGAACACAATTAAAAGAAATCTGTTGACTCACCCATCATCAACAACAGTTATTTCACATAACACTAGATGATTTGTCTTGACTTTCTAATTCAGAGGCTGTTCTTCAACTTCAGTACCCTACTGATTGGCAGCCTTGTAATTTACAGCCTAAATGTATTGATGTCCCTTTAATAGTTGTTTGTTCTTGTCTTGATATTGCCTTTTCCACTCCCCGATGTTTATCTCCCTGAAGCATTTGTATTAAGTGACCAGCTCTTTTCTCTATTTCGAGAAGCCAAAACTCACTCTATTTCTGCAGTGCTTTCTGATCTTTCACTTCTGTTCTTACGTACTGCGGCCACTAGCAGGACATAAATACATTGGCAGATTGTTTGTAGTGATTTTTAAAAATTGTAATAGTGAGATTTAGCCTGCAGTGAGGGGAGAACTATCACTGGCATTTCATTTATGAGGTTACGTTTTTTCTCTTCATCAGAATTCTAAGTCCAGGTGAACTGAGAAAGAACATATGCAATGAGATTAGTGTAAAGCAGTTGTTAGCTCCTTGAACGTACTGGTAGCCAGCACTTCCAGTAATGGGGACGTGGGAGTAGAAGGAAGTTGAGATCTTTGATGCAGAAGATAGTTGTTGAAATGTATTTGAAAAAGCCATAGAAAGCACTGAATAGAGGCGTGTTTTATTTCTGCACCACTGTGTCCTCTGCACCCTGAATCTCTCCTGTCTGGTGTTCCTGTTAGGATGAACAGCGGCCACCATCTGAGGTATGCTCGGGGTTTGCTCCACACCCAAGCTGCAGGCAGGGAGAACAGGGCGTGTGCCAAGTCCTGGTCCCAGTGGATGGATCTGGAAGATTCTCTGGGCTGTAGGTACAACAACTAATCTGTGTCAATTAAATCCAGGCTGAATTCTGAAAGTCAAAACTAAAAAAACCCAATGAAGTGAATAAGAAACAGAACTTACTATTAATCATTTTAGAACTAGGGTTTCTTGTGGAGAAGGGCCATCTTGGTTGTGTGGCGAGTGGTGTAACTGTCTCTAGCAATAGTTCTGGTATGATTGAGGCAAAGTAAAGGATGAGACGTCCTTTGGAGGTCCTTTCAGTCCTAAGATTATCCTAAGGTTAAGAACTGCCAAAATGATTAAAGGTAAAGTTATAGCTGTTTTTTTGTGTATGCTTTTATGAAAAAAATGCAGATGTTAATTTACAAAATAACCTCTAAGTATTATAGCACCTACTGATAGAATAATACCCTTCTGGAATTAAGCGCCTTCCCCCACATGTGGTGATTTCTTCTTTGGCTGAATTCATACTCTGTTCTTCTGCATAACAGCTGGCTGGAAGGCATTATGTGGCTGTTGGGGACATCCTATTACATTATTTCAGTATTGTCATAACCCACATACCTATTCTGAAAAGCTTGGTAGTTATAATAGAGTATTTTTTCTCTTTTATTCGTGCCTCTTCAGTTATTCACTACTTAAAACTTTATCCTCCATGAAGGAGAGCAGTATCGATACACAGCAAAACAATGTTGAACTATCTCAATGAAAAGAAAATAACCGTCTCTTCTTAATGTAAGTTTTCCTGTAATCCGTTACTGAGGCACTGGTTTGTAACCTGTGTTTGAAGTATTGATGAAATGAGGAAAATACTTGATGAGGGAAGAGAATTCACTTGGCAATGGAAAAACTGCTTATAAAAAATGTTCGCTGAAGTGCTTTGTGTGACAGATGGGCTAAGCCTCATCAGAGTAGGTTCCTGCTGACTCTGTCATGCATCACGTGGCTGCATTGCATGGGCCTTACCTCTTTAAAGCAATTGCAAGAACTAACAGGACAGATACAGGTGCAGTTTCATATAGCTGTCTAGCCATGTTGAAGTCACCTGATTAGCAAGTACCCTTTGACTAATTAACCCTCTGAAAAACATCTGGCATTTGAGCTTAAGGTAGAACAAAAGAATGTTGCTCTGTGACACAATCAGTGAGAAGATATTCTAGAAAGGTTATGAATCAAGATTCACTGTAAGTGGGCAGTTTATACGTTGATGGCTTGTAGCAAACCATAACCCGGTATCATTAGCCTGTCTGGCGCTTTCCTGTTCCTTGTGTTCCGCAATCCATCACACAGACAACAATTAGCTTGTCCAAATGAAAACATCATAATGAGATTTTTTTTTTTCCAGAACCTGTCACCTTGGTCTGATTGCTAACAGGAAAATAAGAAGTCAGATTTCTATTGACTTGAACAAAGTTTGCTTTAGAGCATTTTAAAAAATACGATGAGTAAGAATTTTTTTTTTTCCCTTCCTTCTTCATGATGTCCCTTCTCACATGTTCCTTCCTAGAGGAGGAATCATGTATGTCGGTATATATATACAAAAACATCTATGTTAATTTGACCCTGTGGTCATCAGTGTACGAAATCTTGCTGTACCTTTTTTACTTTTTCTCCATCCCTGAAACTGTTTTTGTACAGTATCTCTCATTAACATTTTTCCTCAGTGTTAGCAATAAACGCATATTCATTCTGAAGGCCCTGCACTAACACCACAGGTTCTTCTGCTGCATCAGTGGCATCTTCTGAGAGGCAGTGGGAGAAGCAGAAGTAAAGTTCTTTGCTCGTCATTGCAGAGCCCTGTTGTTTACAGCTGAGTTGCATGCTCCCTATGTATGCACAGTGAACCCTCATGGACATCTGTAGGAGTGCTCCATGCAAAATAAATGTAGAAGCTTGTCTAAGTATCTGTGGTTATTCAATGAAAAATACTTGTTAATTGAATGGTAAGGGTAATGGCACTAATTACTTCAGATTTAAATGATCTGCTGTGATAACTGTGTACATAAATCTACATGGTAGCTGGAATCCTTCACTTCCAGGAGGCAGAGACAAACAGAGGTGCAAACAGTCTGCTCCTATGCTCTTCCTGGCTGTGTTCTGTTCTGACATCAGAAGTGGATTCTGGCCCAAAGGACAGCAGCACCCACACGATCTGATTAATGAGCCCACGGTCCAGACCTGTAGCTGTGGTGTACTGAGAGTGGGGCAGCATCTGGCAGCAGAGAGCAGAGGCAGAGGACAATTACAGTGTCCTGCAGAAGGGAATTTTGCCTGGTGGTGATGGAAGTTTTGGTCTCAGAAGGAGATATGGAGAGAGGAAGTGAAAGAGTAAAGGCTGTACCTTCTCATATTGAAGTCCTGAGGAATCCACATGTAATTTCTTCACTATTTTTTATTTCCACTTCGTTATTCATCACTGCATTTCTTTTATTTAACGAGGTAATGTGTAGAGAAATAAAGCATCAAGAGTTGGCAGGTGTCGTGTTTTATCCTGGCAGCCAGCAACTGGGACCATGGAGCGGCTCACTTGCTCTTTCCCCCTGCAGTGGGATGGGGAGGAGAATGAAAAAAAAAAATAAAACAAAACCAAAACTTGTGGGTTGAGATAAAAACAGTTTAATAAGATAACAAAGGAAATATTAATACTACTGCTACTACTAATGAATATGCACAACAAGCTATACACAATACAGTTCTCTCACCACTTGATGAACCAATTGCATAGGCAGTTCCTGAGCAGCAATCGCAGAACCTGTGGGTTTCCCAGAGCTCATGAATTTCACAGATTGTGCCAAACTCGTGAATTTTGCAGAACTCACCAAACCCTTGGAAAAAAGACTGAACTCGCAGAAACATTTAAACTCCTGGAAAAAGAGAGTTCCTGCCCCCTGGTCAGTCCCAATTTATAAAATGAGCATGATGTTTCTGGTATGGAATATTTCCGTTGGCCAGCTTGGGTTAGCTGCTTGGCTGTGCTACCTCCCAGCTCCTGCACACCTGCTCATCAGCTCAACATGGAAACTGAAAAAAGTCCTCCATTTCTTAGCAACAACTGAAAACATCAGTCTATTATCAATACTATTCTCATACTAAATCCAAAACACTATCTACTGGGAGGAAAATTAACTATCCCACCCGAAACCAGGACAGAAGGAAACTGAAGTGTGGAGCAAAATGTGGAATACAAGAAGCTAATATGTATTTTGGTTTTTCAAAGATCTGATCTTGAGATCTTCACTCATATAGGCATCATTACCTTCCCTTCAAAACACTAATAGATTATCCACAGGTTTAATAAAAGCTAATTAAATCTTTATAACAGAAAGTTGTAAATGTTGTTCAGGGTGTAAGGGAGTATGCATAGGGTTTTGGACATGCTTGCATGCAGGTGGTTTTACTTATTTGTTTGCACCTAAGACAAAGTAGAAATTTGACAAATACTGGTAAATACTGCTTCTCTATTAAAGGCTTCCTTGAAATAGGAATGGACAATATTTCATTGTTTAGAGGGGCTGAAAATGGCAACCGGTATAAGCAAGCAGAAATACGTGATTTTGAATTGAAGGAAATGGTGCAGGCACAAACAACATTGCCTGTATTTTTTAATTAGCAACTTTAACACTTATACCAAGATATGGATATGTGCGTTGTGCCTGGCCTAGGAGTGGATGAAAAACAATATTTATTTGATGATAATTTCGACTGATTAACATGCAGTAAATCTCATTTTTAAATAAATGTGGAAGTATACAGGTATTTCTAAAAATATTTTCCCCACACATATGAAATATGCTATCTGTCCAGTTTCTTATGGTGTTGGTTAAATTTTACTTACTAAAGTGTAATTGTATGAACTGGAATAACGATAATGCTAGTCGCCGTGGGGTTATTTGTTGTGTAAGTTAATAAATGTAGTTTTTATGTTATTAAAGCCCCCAGACAACTTTCTTTTCTCAGATGGTTATTTTTCTGGCAGACTGTATTGGGAAGATACTTCTTTGAGGAACTTCTGAGAAGCACTTCAAAAATGGTTTTCAGAAGCTAGTTGATCTTTCTTCAGAACTTTGTAAAAAACAGTCAGTTTTACTATACCGGCATACTTTGTAAGAAAGTTTTGCAAGTTTATTTGTAATTCGTATTTGTAAAATATTTTGAAATTCAGAAGGTGAATACTGACTGATAAAGTCCAGCCTGAGGTAAATACAGACTTAGTATTTTCTTACACACTAGTGTCAATTTTTCATCACTTTACCTGTATCTTGTTAACTGTAGTGAAAACAGAAGAGTGTGTGTGTGTGTGTGACTGCATGGAATTCTTTTCTTGTCCTGTCCTGGACGCTTGCCTCCCTCTGATGCACACATCCCAAAAGGTTGGTGAAGGTTCAGTTGCTCCATCTGTAAATACTTACTAGTTATGGACTTGGTAAGAAAGCCTACTGAGGCTTATTGTCTTTTCAGTGAGAGACAGTTTTCCCTGCTCATCTGTTTTATTGGCCCGTGATTCTAACCTCATGCCAAAACTGCTATTGCTGTATAAATTAATGAGAACATGTTTTTGCTTCAGCTTCTCAAAACTCCGTAATTGCAAATGCTAGACACTTAATTGAACCAATACTTCAAAAAAATTAGTCGTCTTCCCTAAATCTTTTTTATGATGGTGCCATTCAGAACAATTTCTGAAAATACTAAGGGCTTGTATCAAGCTTAACTTCATGTTTTGCTTAGTGGATTGAATTAACCTAGCTTATTTGGTTATTTTTAAATATAGGAGGAAGATAACATTTTTTTTCTCAGCTATGCGGGTTAACAGGTTAATAGAGGCTCTACCGGAGCTCTTTGAAAGCACTGCAAGTACCTCTGTCATATAAAAGAACATTATCAAGAATGTCAGATGCCCTGTAGCTTTGTGTGGATTGTGTGCAGGTTTTTGTATGTGTGTTTTCCTGGAGTGTACTGAAAGACTGGAGTTTCATGCTTCATAGCTTGATTCTTGCTTTCTTATAAAGTCCTCATGCTGGCGCCCAACTCAGCTGGCTTCTAGTTTTGGTGCCATCAGCTTCTTTGTGACAGTAACCAGGATAGTTTAAATTGCTCTCTTGCGCTTCACAGAAAAGTGCCTTCAGTAAAAGCTTCTGTTCTCTGCTCTGTGGCCTTGTGGAGGTTAGTCATATACTTGCAGCGTGCAAATAGGGAAGTAGTCATTGAAGTTTCAGAACAGGTCAAATATCCCCAAATTTAAGTGACAGCGTGAAAGTCTCGCTGTAGTGCCAGGCACTAAATGGTCAATGCTGAAGATCAGCATGGAACCTCTTTATGTTTTTCAGTAGTGTGTGTGCTGTATCCCATTGGAGAAATGAGTACTGAAGTCAGTTTGCTCTCAAGAAAAGAGCAGGTCAAAAAACAAAGTCAGGCAACAGTCTGACCCAATTCCAAATGAGACCATTGGGTATTTGACTGTGTTGCTCAACCGTAGGTAAGAAATACATCAGGAAACAGAGCAGACACACAAGTCACTGCTCAGCATGACTTGTGGTTTTTTGTTTGGTTTTTTTTGTGGCTTATTTATGCTGCAGTATGGCAAAAGAAATAAAGTTACAGGGTACAGTACTACAAGCTTTTGTTTGATTATCTTTATCTGGCATGTGAACAATGGTAGCGTCTAGCTTCTGTCACTCTTGTTTGGACTATAATTATGTCATGTTTTTTATTTCTTTTTCAGCCGAGGAGTTTTTCAATTGGAAAACCAGCTCCGAAGCATGGGAATGCTAAAGCATGCATCTAGAATGTAGCCGTGGTGCCAGAACCCTTTGGGGTTTGCACTCCTCAGTGTTACAAAGGCATCGGTATAAAGTATAGTCTGTAGATTGACTTGACCTATGCTAAATCAGAAACTGAAGAGCAACTGCAAAAATAACACTGCTCAGGATATTTTCGTCTCTTTGAGGCATTACAAGGAGAAAGTACATGTCAGTATTGTCCCAAGCCTACAAAATATGCTCTCATTTTTCCCGCTTGGAGATTCTTGACTCATGATGACTCTGATCCTTTCCACCAAACATTGTTTGGGATTTTTTTGTGCAGTAATCCTGCCCACAGGCCTATTTACCCTCTTGCTGTTTTGCTGGCGAGCAAAACAAGATTGATTTAAATGACTTTAAAACACCTTTACTTAGAAGATTCTTTCATGACAGTTGACAGAAGTGACAGGCCCACATCAAATATCTGGCACCACCTATGACAGCTGGCAGGGATGTACAGGATGGGGTAGCAGTAGGGATGGTTACATCCTTACGGAGTGATTCTGATGATGGTTTGCTGTGAACTGAGAGACTGGATAGGGTAGTAGGTTGGTAAAACACTGCACAAGGACTGGGAAGCTGCAGAAAATAAATCTGCTTATGCCGTAGGTTGGATTCGGGCTTGACATTAGTCAATATCCTTGTTTTGCCCTTTGGTACTTTTATATATGCTTAGTGAAAGAAGTTATGTTAAGAACAAGTTTAAATACTCTTCCTGTGTTGCTTTACTACTTGTCTTCTCTAAATCTGAAGGCTTCCTGCACTTTGATTCTCAAATTTTGCCTTAATAGCTCCTCCTTTCTTTCATGACAAAAACGCGTCTTGTCATTGCATTGCTGTTAATCACAGCCCAGTTAAATTCTGCTTGTTGACGTCTCTTAAATAACTGGGTAAAAAGAACATCAAAAGCTAAACCCTATAAGGTTTTCACTTGTTCGCTTTCATACTTGTCTCAAAATATCATGCCCAATTACTTTTTCTTACATGTTTTTGTTTGTGATGTTCGCTGCCAAGAACAGTGTGTGTGATTCCTTTTCTTCTTTACCCTAAATAGTGACAAATACCCTTGAGGGCTATTTCCTCTTTTTTTTAAGGTGTTTTAGGCTGCATTGCCTTGAATACTGTGTGGCAAAGCAATCACTATTGCTTTACTTGCATCATGGAACGAAGAAGAGAGAGGTACGTATGCAGTCACAGGTATGTGAACCAATAAATGATTACCTCAGAAATGGTCTGCATTTCAAAAGTATCAGCTCGAAAAATTTACATATTTGAAAATAACCTGACAAAGAGGTAACTACAACGTAGGTTTCCTGAAGGAGTAAAGGGCTCCTGCTGAAATGTGTTTCTGTAGTAAGTGGCTGAAAAGTAATGGGTTTGGGTCCCCTTACCTGCTAACTAAAAATTTTCTGAAGGAGATGAAATGCTGCCTTTCAAGTCATTATTAGTAAGGTTATTGCCACGTGAAAAGGGTTGTACAATAGTGGGAGAAAAAAATCATTGCTGTTCATTTAGATGTACAATTAATCTTGCCCCCACTCACACCTCTTAAGTGATGCATGACAATTTCTGAAATTTGCTGCCAGAAATTACCATGAAAACTGAGTAACATTAGGTTATATAGAAGTACACATATAAATACTCAAAAACAGCAGAGAAAAAAAAATCTAACTTTAATGTATGAATTAACTGTCTAAATTTAATCATACTTTTTTTTTTGCATGGTTCTTTCTTTGCATAGTCTCTATTTTTTATCTGAACATAAATATAATTGGGAGCAAAGTGAAAGAAAAACAAAGTATGGTGCCTAAAATGTCACCATGAAATGTTTAAAGACATCTCCACCTAGATTCAGTAATCCTAACATTCTTTTTCTGTGATAGTAAAGCAATTGGAACGACACTTTCTTTTTGAAACTGTAAATGCCTGTGCTTTTGTGTATAATACAAGATCAAATCATTAACGTGACTGACAAAATCTTTTCCATAGCTCTATCAGGCTTTTTTAATACGTTGAAGCAATCGATAGGATGTGTTTGGGTATGAATGTCCTTTTGAAATCAAGACTTGAGAACCAAATTCTAAGCCATGTTTACAGAACTAATGGTGTGGAACTATGTTAGTCTTAGAAGCAGGATTAAATGGTTCATTTGAAATACTACCTGAAAAATAATCATTCTTGGATAGTTAGATAACAGATTTAAATGCAATATTCTATGTCTACAGTTATGAAAAAGATCTGAAAGTGTTTATACAAATACAAGCTATAATACACTTTTCCTGTGGAGGTTTCCAGTGCAGGCCGCGGAAGGCTTTCTAACCATTGCATTAGAATTTAGTGCATACGGTTGTTATTAGCAATAATGAATGCGAACCTTCTTTAATATTTCATATTAATTTATGTGCTCAATTAATATACTGAACAGCTGACTGTTAGAATCAGCATTATACTGTCAATAAAATTTAAAGGAAGCATTTAAGAAAATTCACTAAGGCAGCAAGAGAGGATTCTAATTTGATTGAAGGAATTGTATTTACTCCTATGGTTATTCTTCCATCCTTTTTCTTTACTGCAAGTCAATTAATGTAAGTCTGTATGGATATACTAGTACTCAAGTGTCACCATTTTATTAGAATTTTCAATAATGCACAAGTAATATTGGAAGCAACATCAAATAACAGATCACTGAAAGAGAACAATGTTGTCAACACATTCCTACATAATTTAAACAACTGTGCTGGAAAAGTAATTAGCTTGACAGTGCACCAAGCTAACACTTCTCAGTATTTGCTCTTAGTCTGATAATGAAATAATCAGTAGATGAATGCTTGGGAATCTGTGCTGAACATGTGTGTTTTTTAAATCAGAAGTCATGAAAATGAGAATAATCATTAGTGATTTGGTAAATAAACTGCTTTGCTCAGAGACGTATGATGAGAAATTGGTCATTGGTGAAAAAATGATAAAGTTGGATCTATCTTAAAAATTTGGAGAAGTATTTGAAGATATATAGATAGAAAAGGACAGCATCGCCATGAAGGCTTAGGGGAACAAATTCACATTTATCCTGAAATATACAAGAGTGTTAAGTTCAGGAGGAGCCCTAAAACATTGTGATAGTTAACTCCATGGCTGAATACAATTAGATTGGTGTTAAAATATCCTTGCCTTTCAGCTCCTAGCTTTTCTATAAAAAATGACTACGTTCAGTAAATTCAAGGGATATGCAAGGTAGAAGACCATTCTAGCATGGCTTTCATAATATGAGGGTAAAGGAACTTGACTGCTGATGAATACTAGAGTTTTTTTGATCTTACTGAATAGCAGGTATCTGGTATGTGTGGGCAGTGCCAAAATACAAGCATTGCTGTATGTATTTTAGGAGGAATTTAGGTCTAGACTCCTGGGTTTTTTTATATCTCATTATGGCCTTAATGTATATTTTAATAGATTTATTTTTTTATGCTATTGAAGGTCATAGTCATTTTACAATTTCTAACTGTGACTTGAGCATGATGGACTTCAAATGCCGAGCATCATTACTTACTCAGTGTCATGACTTTGCACATTAGGTACAGTTTAGACGGTAAGACACTTGCACAGTGATTTAAAAAAGATGGGAACACACAGAGGAGAGTATTATATGAAAATTTGTTATAGAAATTATGCTTACGATAACTCATGACTGTGACATATGACATAAATCATTGTGGCTTTTTCTCTTGGGTAAGTATATCCGATACTGCTCACATAGTTCATGATAACCTACTGAGGAAGCTGTAGAATTTTCAATACAACATTTTCATAATTTCTGATGGACTTCTACCTGACTTGTTCCTGAAAAATCTCAGATATCAGACTGGCTTTGTTGTTCTGGTCTTGGAAAAAGAGTAACTCTGAGGTTTTCTATTACATTTCCAAAAACTTGTCCTTTTCCATGAATCAGCCTTGATTTCCCATGGCTAATCGTATTTCATTGAAACTGCAAATGAATACATTTCAGTTGTGAAAAGCAGTCTATTCTGTATCCCCTTGGAGCATTAAGTAAACCTAGCTCAGGTCCCCCTGGCGCCTTTTTACTGTGTTTGCTGAACTCTGGCAAATTATCTATTCCTGATGCTCTGAAAATCTCAAGTTGTATAACTCAAAACAATTTTCCGGCAGCTGTTTCTAGGTGATTTGGAGCCATCTAATTTCTTTGGAGAAAGCAGCTATATTTTTGCTCTATTTCTAACTAGCATTTCATTACTGAGACTGTCACACGCAAGCAAAGTAAGCATTAAACACAATGACACCATACCTGATGCTGACAGCTGTGCATATCAGTGCAGCATTGGGTGACATCTGCACAATTGCTATCTCGCCTACTCCTCAATTAATCTAATGAGGAAGATGTACAATTGCTAATGTACAAATTGTCTAGAAATAGTCCCGTTGTTTCCTGATTGCACCAGAACGCGGTGCTTTTGATATATTTCAAATATTTGCGTACCTGACAGTGAGAGGCGTTTTTGCGTTGGGTGTCCTACGAACTTAAGGCACACCCACTGCATTTTTTTGATCGGTACTGTAACTGCCTCCGTGTAACACGAAATGTCTCTGTTTTGCCTGTTATGTCTCCCTATGCTCTCTTCCCCCAGCTACTGATGTGGATACAGTTAGAAGATGCCTTTATAGCAGAGGACAGCCCTGATATGGAAGGGGAAATAAGAATTCTTGTAAAAAGAATTTTAATACTTGTATGATTTTGCCTGTTGGAGATTTTTGCTGAGATTAAGTATCAAGGTTTTAAAAAAAAACAACGAACAACCCCCCCCCCCCCCAACAAAAAAAACCCCCACCCAAAAAAACAAAAAACAAAAAACCAAAAAACAAAAAAACAAATAATAAAAAAACAAAGAACAAATAACAAAAAGCAAAGAACAAATAACAAAAAGCAAAAAACAAAAAACAAATAACAAAAAACAAAGAACAAAGAACAAAGAACAAAAAAACAAAAAAAATTAGAAAATTAAAAAAATAAAAAAATAAAAAAATAAAAATAAGAAAATTAAAAAAGGAGGATATGATATGTCAATTTTAGTAACGGGAGGAACTGGATTTATAGGATCGCATACTTGCGTTGAATTGTTGAACGCTGGATATGATGTTATCATCGTGGACAATCTTGTAAATAGCAAGAAAGAGGTTGTTAATTCAATCGAAGAGATTACGGGAAAGAGTGTGAAATTTTACGAGAATGATGTTAGGGATGAAGCTGCTTTGAATAAAATTTTTGATGAGAACCCTGATATTACAGCTGCTATTCATTTTGCAGGATTGAAAGCTGTTGGTGAGTCGGTGGCAAAACCTATTGAGTATTATTCGAACAATCTTGATAGTACGATGGTTTTGGTTGATGTGATGAGAAAGCACGGAGTGAAGAAAATTATATTTAGTTCGTCAGCTACCGTGTATGGTGAAGTGCCAACGCCTGAGCATAAGGAAACTGATAATATTACACATGCTACTAATCCTTATGGTGAAACTAAGGTTATGAATGAAAGAATTTTAACTGATTTATATAATTCGGATAATGAGTGGTCAGTAATCTTGTTAAGATACTTTAATCCAATCGGAGCTCATGAGAGCGGATTGATTGGTGAGTCTCCAAATGGAATTCCTAATAATTTGATGCCATACATTAATCAAGTTGCATTAGGAAAACTTGATCATTTAAATGTTTTTGGTGATGATTATCCAACTCCTGATGGTACTGGAGTTAGAGATTATATCCATGTTGTTGATTTAGCTAAGGGACACATAAAAGCTTTGGAAAGAGCCGAGAAAATAACTGGTGTAGAAGCCTATAATTTAGGTACGGGTCATGGGTATTCGGTTTTGGATATAGTTAAAGCTTTCGAAAACGCTAGCGGAATAACAATTAAATATGAAATTGCCGCACGTAGACCGGGTGATTTACCTGAATGCTATGCTAATCCTGAGAAAGCTAAAGAAGTGTTAGGCTGGGAAGCAACCAAAACCTTAGACGACATGTGCAAGGATTCATGGAATTTTATTCAAAAACATAAAGAAGATTAAAAAAATAGTATTGATGAATATTTAGCTGGGGAAATAAAGCGTAATAAAGAAAAAGCTAAAACAAAAAGAAAAAAAGCTAAAAACAAAATGAAAAAGAAAAAGCTAAAACAAAAAGAAAAAAGCTAAAAACAAAAGAAAAACAAAAGAAAAACAAAAAGAAAAACAAAAAGAAAAACAAAAGAAAAGAAAAGCTAAAAACAGAAGAAAAAGAACGATAAATAATGAAGGACAATAAAAGAGAACAAAATTGGTTTACATTTGAAATATAATTATACAGTATTTGACAAAAAAGCCTGGAAGTGTTAGAATATAGAGGCTTTAGCAATACAAAATTAAATTTGAGGAGGATGAAATATGTCAGGACATTCAAAATGGCACAATATACAAGCCAAGAAAAGTAAAGCTGATGCAGCTAGAGGAAAGATTTTTACAAAGTTAGGAAGAGAGATTTTAATTGCTGTAAAGGCGGGAGGACCTGATCCGGTTTCGAATTCTAAGTTGAGAGATGTTATTGCTAAGTGTAAGGCCGCAAACATGCCAAATGATACGATAAACAATTCAATTAAAAAAGCTTCTGGTGAGGGAAGCAACAAAGTTTATGAAGAGATTGTTTATGAAGGATACGGACCAAATGGCGTAGCAGTTTATGTAGAGGCCAGCACTGACAACAAGAACAGAACAGCTGCAGATGTAAGACACATATTTGATCGCAGTGGAGGTAACTTAGGAACAACAGGCTGCGTAGCATATATGTTTAATAAGAAAGGTGTTATCGTAATTGAAAAATCTTCAACTGATTTATCAGAAGATGAATTAATGATGATGGCACTTGATGCAGGAGCTGAGGATTTCAAGGCTGAAGAAGAGGTTTATGAAATAACAACTTCACCTTCTGATTTCTCTACAGTAAGAGAGGCTTTGGAAGAAAAGGGGTTAAACTTTTTAGAGGCATCTGTTCAAATGGTTCCTACAACTACAGTAGAATTAGACGAAGCAACTGGCGAAAAAATGCAACGTTTAATTGACAACTTGGAAGATAATGATGATATCATGAATGTTTATTCTAATTGGGCAGAGTAAAATTTGCTTTTGAATTGAGTGATACAAATAATATGCAATAATAAAAGCATTGTAAGAGCAAATATGCAATAATAAAAGTATTGTAAGAGTAAAATAGTGCAAACATAAAAGTATCACAACAATAAGAGTGTTATGCATAATGGTATAAAACTAAATAGAATAAACAGGAGGAAAAAATGAAAATAGGTATAGTAGGATTACCTAATGTTGGAAAGAGTACATTGTTTAATAGCATAACTCAAGCTGGTGCTGAATGCGCAAATTATCCTTTCTGTACGATAGAACCTAATGTTGGAGTCGTACCTGTTCCAGATGAACGACTAGATGTTTTGGGGAAGATGTATGATTCTGACAAGATTACTCATGCAGTAATTGAATTTGTCGACATTGCAGGATTGGTAAAAGGCGCAAGCAAAGGTGAGGGCTTAGGAAATAAGTTTTTATCGCATATACGTGAAACGGATGCAATACTTGAAGTTGTTAGGTGTTTTGAAGATTCAAATATTGTGCATGTAGATGGAAATATCAATCCAATAAGAGATATTGAAACAATCAATATTGAATTGGAATTGGCTGATATGGATACAGTTAATAAGAGAATTGAAAGAGCAGCTAAGTTAGCAAAAGGCGATAAAAAATATTTAGAGGAAGCAGAAGTTTTCAAAAAAGTTAGAGCAACTTTGGAAGCAGGCAACCTAGCTCAAGAAACAGAATTAACTGATGACGAAAAAGAAATTGTTAAGGATGCATTTTTACTTACTATGAAACCAATTTTATACGTGGCTAATATCGCTGAAAATGAAGTTGGAAAACCTGATAACGAATATGTAGCACAGGTAAAAGAATATGCCAGCAAGCATAACGCAGGCTGCATCGCATTAAGTGCTAAAATTGAAGAAGAGTTATCAGCATTGGAAGGTAATGAAAAGAAAGAAATGCTAGAAACATTTGGCTTAACACAATCAGGATTGGATTCTGTGATAACAGCAAGTTATGATTTATTAGGTCTTATGTCTTATCTAACAGCTGGTAAAAAAGAAGTGCGAGCATGGACAATAAAAAAAGGAACGAAAGCTCCACAAGCAGCAGGAAAAATCCATACGGATTTTGAACGAGGATTTATAAAAGCTGAAATAGTTTCATATCAGGATTTGATAGATTCTCAATCATATCAGGCAGCTAAAGAAAAAGGTCTTGTGCGAATGGAAGGCAAGGATTATGTAATGCAAGAGGGAGACGTAGTTGAATTTAAGTTCAATACCTAATATTACAATCTGGTAACATTCGAAACAAAACCGTAAACTTTTAAAATATAAAAATAGTTGACTAAGAAATCCTTTAAGTGTATTATTTTTGTAGTTAAGAAATTAATTGTTTTCTGAACTAATTCAAAAGAACACTTGAGAGGTAGAAAGGAAAAGGGATTATGAAGAAATTAAGAAGTTTAGTTGTTTTAACATTAGCATCAATAGTTGCAGTACTATTTATTAGCGGAACAGGTGTATTTGCTTCTTCAGTATTTGGAAACAATACAGCAAATGCTACAAACAGTGCTTTCAATCTTAGCTTAAATAGCAATAGCACAACAAATACCGCAGCTAATAACAGCACTGTAAATGCTACAAACAATACAGTTGTAGTTAACAATGCTTCAAACACAAATTCAGCTAATGTAGTTGCTGTAAATAACATCAATGACAATCTTACAAAAAATAACACAGCAAACAATATTCCACAAACAGGTGAGAATGATACTTATATAATTTCAGGTGTAGCTATCGTAGCAGTATTGCTTGGTACAGTTGCATTCATTAAATCTAGAAAACTAAACTAATATAGATTTAATATTTTATTTAAGTAACTAGTGAAAAAATTAAATATTTAAGAATTCTTTTAAGAGGCTTCGGCCTCTTTTTTTTTCTTACGAAATTTTTATTTTTCTATTTAAGAATTAGTTCCATTGTGATACAATACGAAAAAATATTGGAGGTGTACTTTGTATAAAAGAATATTGCTAAAGCTAAGTGGAGAGGCACTTGCAGGCGAAGATAAAGTTGGAATAGATGAGGAGGTTTTGAAAGGAACTTGTGCATCGATAAAACAAATTCATGACCTCGGAATTCAAGTAGCGATTGTAGTTGGAGGCGGAAATTTTTGGCGCGGTAAATATGGACAACATATGGAGCGCAATTCGGCTGATTATATGGGAATGCTTGCAACGATGATGAATTCAATTGCATTACAGGACACATTGAAGCAAGACGGCATTGAAGTTAGTGTTCAGTCAGCGCTAGATATGCATGCAATTGCTGATACATATACGCATCGAGAAACAATGAAAGCATTGGAATCAGGCAAGGTTGTTATATTTGCTTGCGGAACGGGTAATCCATTTTTCTCTACTGATACATGCGCAGCTTTGCGAGCTGCCCAAATTGAAGCTGAGATTATACTGGTAGCCAAAACCGTTGACGGAATATATAGCGCTGATCCAAACAAAGATCCTAATGCGATAAAGTATGATCATATATCATATAAGAAAATATTAGAAGATAATTTGACGGTTATGGACCTTACAGCAATTACTTTATGCAAGGACAACAATATTCCGCTAAAAGTGTTTGCGATGAAAGATTCGGAAAATATTATTAAAGCTGTGAATGGAGAAGATGTAGGAACTTTAGTTGATGCAGAATAAGATATTGAAGGAAGTCGCGCTTCGCTTGAGCGCTGCGCGGACGTCGCGCCATAATATTTTATAATTAACAAAAAGAAACAAAAAAGAGAAGCAAAAAATAAAAACAAACTATAAAGGAAAAAACAACAATAAACAAAGGATAAGATATAAAATACAAAAAAATAGAAATAAAAAACAAAAAACAAATAATAAAAACAAAAAACAAAAAATAAAAAATAAAAATATAAAAAAAATAATGGAGGAATTATGGAAAATATTGAAAGTAAAATGCAAGAAATCGTTGATAGGATGGAGGTTAATTTTTCTGAAATAAGAGCTGGTCGTGCTAATCCGGCAATATTGAATAAAGTTACAGTTGATTATTATGGAGCACCAACTCCTGTAAATCAAGTTGCTAGTATAGCTGTACCTGAGGCAAGACAAATCGTTGTATCTCCTTGGGATAAGAGTATGCTTAATAAAATATATCAAGCTATTGAAGCTGCTAATGTTGGAATTAATCCGATGAATGACGGAAATGTTATAAGATTGATTTTCCCTGAATTAACCGAGGAGAGAAGAACTGAGATTTCTAAAGAAATTAAACGTTTTTCTGAGGAAGCTAAAATTGCGGTTAGAGCTGTAAGAGGAGATGAAATGCGTGATGCAAAGAATCAGTTGAAAGACAAACAAATTTCTGAAGATGAAGAAAAAGCATTAGAGGATTCTATTCAAAAAGCAACTGATAAATACATTGCTAAAATTGATGAATCAACTGATAAAAAAATAAAGGAAATCATGACAGTTTAATAACTATGTGCCGCAAAAAATATTATGCGAGTATGTTGCGTTTATTTAAAATAAAAACATAATTAAAAAGTAAAGAGAAAAACAAAACGAAAAAATAAAACAAAAAAATAAAACAAAAAAATAAAACGAAAAAATAAAATGAAAAAATAAAATGAAAAAAATAAAACGAAAAAAATAAATGAAAAGATAAAATAAAAAGGAATTATAATGGAAGAATCAATGCCGAAACATATTGCAATAATTATGGATGGAAACAGACGATGGGCTAAGGAGAATGGATTACGAACACCTCAAGGTCATAAACGTGGTGCTGAAGCTCTTGAAGAAATTACTCGTTATTGCAATCGAATTGGAATTAAATATTTGACGGTTTATGCATTTTCAACTGAGAATTGGAGACGAACTAGTGAAGAAATTGGTGCGTTGATGTTTTTGTTTGAAAGATATGTAGACAAGTTTCTACAGGGTGCAGCAACTGATAATATGAAGCTTAGAATTATAGGCGACTTGGACGATGAGACTGTGCCGAAAAAATTAGCAAAGAAAATGCGTGATTTGATGGAACAAACAAAATCTAATACAGGATTAGAATTAAATGTTGCTTTTAATTATGGCGGAAGAGCTGAAATATTAAAGGCAACAAAGAACATTGCTAATGATATTCAAGCTGGAAAAATAACAACCGAAGATATTGATGAAAATTTATTTAGCGATTATTTGTACACGCATGATGAGCCAGATCCTGACATAGTAGTTAGGACGAGTGGCGAATTGCGCACAAGTAATTTTTTGCCATGGCAAATTACATATTCGGAATTTATATTCTTAGATAAATATTGGCCGGATTTTTCTAATGAGGATATTGATTTTTGTATTGAAGAATATAGACGAAGAAATCGAAGAAAAGGAAAATAGTTTATGAGTGATGAGAAGAAACAGAAAACAAATAGTGAAAAGGATTTAAAAACAAGAACCGAACAAAAAACGAAACGTGAACAAAAATCCAAAACGAAGAAAGAACAAAATACCGGTATGCAAAGAATTTTGTCAGGGGCAATTATTTTTCCGTTACTTTGTGCATTACTAATTTTTGCCAATTCGTTAGTGATGGATATAGCTTTAGCTATAATTTCGGCATTATGTTTTTATGAATATACACATTGCTTTCAAGCAACTAAAAAAGCTAATCCAAGCAAATGGTATGGTTTTGCCGTATCATTCTTGTTAATCTTTGTACATATGATTTCTTGGGATTTGTATGAAAAGTTGGTTGTTACATTGATACCAATTTCGTTGTTGGTTTTGATGTGCGAAATGCTTTTTAATGAAGATAGAAAAAATATTGTAGATATTGCAATTACATTTATGGGCATACTATATATACCGATTATGTTTTCCTTATTGAGTGTTATTAGAGACAAGATGGACTTGGGAAAATATCTTGTATGGTATGTATTTATTTGCTCATGGGGCAGCGATGTTTTTGCGTATTTCTTTGGAAAGAAATTTGGCAAACATAAAATCACTAAGATTAGCCCGAAGAAATCAGTTGAAGGG
>Ga0181612_159202_pt1 | contig 18968 bp, 10 predicted proteins | sample HoacroProtozoa21_FD_119630 | JGI IMG/M metagenome (GOLD analysis project Ga0181612, IMG submission 119630) | Hoatzin crop microbial communities from Cojedes, Venezuel. Combined Assembly of Gp0051906, Gp0051904, Gp0051908 | reverse complement strand
GCCAGCCTGGCTGCCTGGTAGGCAGGCTTCCAAGCCAATCTGCCAGCCCTCTAGCTAGCCTGCCTGCTTTCCATCAGAAGTTTTAGTGGAATAAACATTCCCATAGAACATTTTGATCCAGAAAATCAGCAGTTTCTGATGGAAAATTGTTCATCAGAAGAGTTCTAGTCTGCTCTATTAAGAACATAAGTCTCTGAAATTGTTAGTCTTGAATAGAAGTGTTGCCAAACAATTGAATGTAATAGCCTTCACTGCCTGGAAGGCTCATTCACTTGGTTTCTGTAATAGCTCTTGGTTTTCTTTTAACACCCCCTGGAAAGGAGTGAAAGTTAATTAAAGTGGGTATTTTTCTGTGTTTGCAGTCTGTTGCCATTGAAACAAATGTGGAAGGAGTTCAATGAAACGGAGTTCAGACTTAGCTGAACTTAAAGGTGTCAAGAAAAACAGCTGTATTTTGCAGTCTGAACCATCAGCCTAAATAGTTTGGAGGATGAAAAAGTATCGTATGTTTCTTAAAAATAAGAAGTTGGAATATCGTTTCATTGATAGCGCTAACACTTTCCGTTGTACTTTATATAAACTATTGGACTCACTAAAAGTTTTATTCAGATTAGGTGTATCTCCCTCTGTTAGAACCTTTCTCTGTTTGCATGAGTGCAGAGAAGATGTCAGCGTGAATCAGGAAGTGCCACTTTGTAGGATACATCCAAACAGATGTGCTAGATGATACAAAACTCAGTTCCTGAATATTTAGCTTTAAAGAGATGGTATTCTTGCAAGTATTAGCCTTTGTCCTTTCGAAGGTCTGTTGCAGCCTGCAGTTGTTCCTGTGTGCAAGCGCTGACCCTGTGACCCCTCGCAGTCCTACTGGAAGCCTTGAAGCACAGGCAGATGAGATATCTGCTAAAGGATGTATTGGATATAGCTGAAGATGCGTAAGATATATCTGTGAGCATCTTCAGGCTGCTCTTTTGTAGTCTCAGTTCTGGGGTTGCGATGCAGCACAAATTCGGTGCTTTACCATGGCTTAGCATCGAGCAGTAAGCTTGGGCATCTTTCTGTTTACCAGTGGCTTCTGCCTGTCATTGAATTGCCAATTTTCTGCCAAAATCTGTTTTGTTTTCTTGTAATTTTGATTTCTTCTCCATTTTCATTTCTGCCATTGTGATGCCGTCTGTTTTCTAGGTGGGAAAGATCCATTTCTGACCACTTGCATTGATAACAATGCCAAATTTACACTAATGGAAAATTCCTTCATGCAGAGAAAATTTACATAATAATACTTTAAACCAATTTTTTTTTCTAATTACTAAAACTGAAGTAACAGAACTGGAGACTGGACTTACAACAGTATGCTGGGTTATGATAAATATTTCTGTTGTGACCTTTCCTCTTATGAATCACAGTCAGAGAATAAGCCACAAAGAGTGGCAAAAGTACTGGTAAGTGAGATAGCAAAAGTATATACCTGTGTGATCTTTTTATTCATGTTTAAATGCTATTCTGAAATCTTCATTAGGGTATCAGCTGCGTAAGATCTTATTCTTAAAACTGACAGATTTTGGGCGTAGAAAACTACTTCACAGACTTTCATACCATGCTGGAGCACTCTGTTAAACAATGAACTCTCTCCCCCCTCCTTATGTATTGATCTTCTTCGCACAATTTGACATGGGACTTTGATTAGGTATCAGAAATACAGAGTACTTCATTTTGGCATATTTTTAAAAATATGATCAGTTTCCAGTGAACAAAATGCCTTTATCTGCTCAGCATATCTGAGACTGAGGAAGACTTCAGTCAGACCTGGTTTTCACAGTAAACAATCCCACTGCCTTTCCTTGCATACATCCTCTGAGTAAAGAGAACCTGGGAGGTTTGACTCGAGAAGAAAGGGGTAAATAATAGGAACTCATGAACTCATCAGTGATAAACTGTAGCACGCGGTACCTTGTGTCAGTCTGACAAAGTACAAGAGCTGAGGAGGATGGAGGTCGATCTGTTTTTACCATAAAAATCTCCACCATTCATCTGGGTGCAGAAGAGTACTGAAGTCCACTGAAGAGCAGGTGCGGGGATAGCCATGCAGGCCTGTTCTATAGGATTAAACTTTCTGCTTTGCTAGTGTCTCAGATTTGCTGTGCAAAATTCCAGCCCAGCGTTCTTCTCTGTCAGTAACCTGAACTGAAGATTTGGGTCTTTGACAGAAAACAATTATTCAGTTACATAAAGAGAAGTTTCTATACAATGTGCAATGGTCTGTGAAGGAGTATCTGCTGGTATTAAAATGATAAGATGTATAAGTAAAATAGCTAGAGATACCTCTGTCTAAAAGCTCTTATTTTCCCCCAGAATGTCAGCTTCCAAATTGTTAATGCAAAATCTGGTTATATAACTGAGAACTCTGTGTAAATAAAGATTTCAGCATAATAAAGAGTCTTTTTATAACAATAGAGGTGATGGACTTCATGAGTTTTTATTATGCTGTGGAGTGGCTTAGTTTATCGGACTTTGACAGTTGTCTAAGTTACACTTTGCCTTGTTCGTTCCCCCCGTTTTTGAGGTTGTTGTGGATTCAAGATGAAAAAGTTAAGAAAAATAAGCCCAAAGGGCAGTAAGCTAGCATGTGTGTTTTTTAAAGAGATTGTATTTACACAGATAAGCGTGTAATAATATTTTTTTTCTTACATATGGTTTCATTTAATTTTGGAGGGACAATTGAATGGGAATGGCAAGCACTATTTTGCTCTCCAGCTCAAATGTTGAGGCAGGAGGGGGAGGTGGGAATTGCGCATTCTTCCTACAGTAAGTCATATACTTGCTTTTAGAAGTAGAAACTTTTGCAAGAAAGGTGTATTGATGTTTCAGGTATTACACAGTTGTACTCTCTTAATGTACCAAACAGCAGATATTATTTATAAACCTTCTGATGGAAATAACTGTAGCCACTTTATTATTTCAGTGAGCTCTTAAAATGTTGTTGATGAGTAGTGTGATGTTTCTACATAATAATGCCATTGAAAATTACTGCTTTTGTCTGTATTTTTGTGAGGATGCATTTATTTGATGTTGTTAAAATCATTTAACATTTTTAAGAAGTTTAGTGTAGGAACTCTACCTAATGGAAAAGTTTTTAAGCTTTATTGACATAAGAATTAAACCTTTAACAACTTATATATATAAAACTAAAACTCAAACCCACTTTGTTCAGCTGCCATTCAATTGAAATAAAATCCATAATTAGAACAATTAGAATTCCTCATATCATATGAAGAATTCCACTGAAAGATTTCTCACTGAAAGGAATATTGAATGAATCAAAAAAACAGTGAGGCATCTTGAAGAGTGTCTCTGGTTGGGGTATTTGTTATGTCAATAATCAACATTCTGTAACTAGAGGAAAAAGTGGTTTAGTATTTATTGACATGGGTTAGGGAAAGGTATTCCTTAATATCTATTCATGTGCTGATTTCAGACCACTTGATAAAGGCCAGTCAAATGTTTTTTTTCGTATAGCTGTTTCAGAGATCTTGCATCACTGAGGTCAAGTGAGCAAGTTTATTCTTGACAGCAGGAGCTAGGAAAAATATATCAGTAGTATCTTCTGTTAGGGTGATCTCCCCTTGAAAGGGAGAGACCAGCAAAGCATGAATGGAAGAAGGAGAATTACCAAATGAAATATCTAAATTTCTGGCTAAAGAAGATGTTAAAGTATTCTTCGAACTTTTGAGTTGAGGATCCATGTTTGCTTGTTTGTCTATTTCTGCATGTGTATCTCTGTTTATCTGCATGCATATTAGCTGGTACAAGCTCTTATAGGCTCTGACCCTTTTTTTGTGATGTTCAGCAGATCTAACACTCCACTGAACTAGTCAGTATCAGTTTAAGGAATGTATGTCCCCTTATGCTTAGCGCGAGCATTTGTAGTCTAGGTTAGGATGACTTTGAAATGAAGAAATGATGCAGTTTAGGATACATTTCAGGAGAGAGTAATGTTCTTAGCAGATATTGCTTTTGTAGATCCCATTTATTTACAATTCATTAGTAATAGAAAAAAATGGAAAATAGTAGTTTAAGGGATATGTTACAACTTTAAGTTGCCTTCCTGTCTCGGCATGGTCGTATATGTAGAAATCTCACTTTTTTTGATCCAAATGGTTCCAGATTGCTTCTTTGCTTTTTTTTTTGTAGTACTTAATTATTTCGTTGATACAATATGTAGTTATATTTTAGTAAGTATTGGCATATTATTTGTTTATTAAATGGTTGGTCTGCATTTGTGGAAGTGCAGTAAAATACATTAATTCATCATCGGGTATCACATCCTGTGATACCGTACTACATTGCATACTAACAGTTTAGTGCACTGAAACAAGGAAGAGGAGAAAGAAGGATCCTCCCCATGTAAGAATATTGTTTTCCACAAAACATACTGGAAAAACCCTGGTATTTATCGCACCTCTAACAAATGTGTTAAAAGTCCAGTATATGGTGCAGCACACAGTGCTTGAAAAAGCTCAGCGAAGATAAAGTGGCATTAAATAAGGAATTTTCAGTCTTTTGGGCTGTAACAGAGGATTAGCAAAATTAAAGTTCACATGTGTAGGCTACTATTCCTACTTTGTAGACCGTTTAATGCAAGACTTTCAGGAGCACAGAAAAATTCAAGGTGAGAAATGTTAAAAATAAAGGCTGGCTTATATTTGATTCCCAGACTGTTGTGCTGAGAAGTTTCTCTAGAAAAGTGAATTTCAGTCAAATCTCTTGAGATAATCCCCAGGCTATGGTTTTGCACCAACCTGAGTTACTTGATATTGTAAATTTGGAATGGATCCCAAGCAAAGGATTATCCACTAATATCCTTTTCTGTTACGATGCATACTGAGCGATCAGACTAAGTGTAGAGGACGGCACGCTTCCAGAATACTCCCCCCTCCTTCTCCAAAGCTTTAGAACTGACTTCTCCTCATGATTTCATGATTTTAAGTTCCCAATTGCTGAGTGTCTGAACTTACCAAAACACTGTTTAATACTTTCCAGGTGGCGACAAAAGCACAACTGTCCTTTCTTCTGCAAATTGCAGAAAAGAAACTTAACATCAAGAAAGCAAATCATTGCACCCATGGTGCTGTTATACCTCAAGACTGGGTGAATAAAAATGGAATTTATGTTTTGTCCTAATAAAGTCTTAGATAAACATAGTCTTCAATAGAAGTTATTCAAGTTAGAAATTAATAGAAACTGAAAGAAAAAATAAAGCAGAATGCTGGCCTGCTAGTTTGTCATTGAGTAGAATATAATTAGTTCAGGTGTTACCCAGATTTACCTGGTTAGCCTGAAAACAGCAACTAGAATTAAGAACTGTATTAAGAACAGTATTTAGCGATGTTCAAGTAGGCATAAAGCTACCGTCTGTTCTAAGAGTTTCTGATGACTCTTAAGTGTACTGAGTTGCCCCTGTGTAAGTGCTGATTAAAAGCAAAGGACAGTTGAATGTTTGTGCGAATATGTTGTTGGAAGTGAAAGAAAAGAGCCAAAGAAACAAATGTCTTTTTGTTTTAACATTTTCTTTCAAAAGTAAACTTTGATTAAGGTATATTTGTGCAGAGTTGTACAAAATTGGATGTATTGTGGAACTTAGTCAATGAACAGTTGTTGAAATACATTTTAGTCCTTTAATATCTTCAGTCTAGGCCTCTGTATAGGTTACAGGGCTTGTGTCCTAGCCTAAATCTTGTGCACTCACCGAGAGTAGTGAATAGGCTATTATTCTTTAAACTATTATCCTGCTTTAATCACATGACTCTGGCACACCTGTCGTAAGGTTTCCAGTATGAAAGTGTGACTTCAGAATACATAAACTGCTGCTGTCTTGTCATTATAGAAAAGAACACAAGTAGACTTTTCTGTCTAAATTCCTGCTTAAATGTGGCTTTGATACAATGCATATCAAATCCCAGTTATACTAGGTATTAGTCTGAAAAATATCTCTATCTACTCACTAGCTAAGTATTATTGCGATTTTCTTTGCTTGTTTCTTATTAGGTGTATGTAGACTAATAGCACATATCAAAGTAATGCTGAGCTTCACATGGCTGTAGAGAAAGCAGTGAGAGATGTTTATTTCTGATTTATAGTTGAGATTAAAAACTTACAGAGCAAAGAAACCCATCACTTCTCTTCTGAACTGATCTTTGGTGTGTTCACATTCAGTAAGCAATTCTTACAAAACTTTGATTAACTGATCCAGGGGACAACACAGCTACATGCTAAGGTACTATAAATTATACAGAGAAGAAGTGAAACAAATGAAAGATTTTATTTTTTTTTTTTAAGTCGGAGCTGAAATTGTTTGTCCTACAAGTTCCACACTGACCTCAATCTATTACAAAGCAAAATGTCTTGCTAAAGTTTGGTTTGCCGCTTATCTGAAAAACAGCATCCTTCACACAGCGAAGCACACCCCGGTCAAATTTTCTCTCTTCAGTGATCCCCTTGAATAATTTCTGCCCCTGTGGATTTTTTCTATTTACACCTCATGGCATCTTTTTTTTTCTTTTCCTTCTCAAATGCATTTCCTGTTGGAGAACCTTTGAGGGCTGGTGCACTGAACAGGCAGCACCAGGCTTTATCAAACCGCTGTGTTTTAATACAGTTTTCACCATCACCCATCTAAAGCCCTTCCCCATCACCAACAAACTTGCTCCGGACAAAAGCTTTGTCTGACTCGTCAAAGGAGGAAAATATGCAAGGAATAAATGACTGAGACTGCCTGGTTGGTGGAACTTAGTTAATTAACCTAATTGAAATTACATGTGTTGCCAGTGAGACAAAAGTAGACAAACAAATAAATTACTTCCATCAAATGTGATTTGAAAATAATTAGCAAAAAATAAACATTTAGTTCAGTGACCATATTGGCCTCTAGTTAGCTGTGATGCTCTTTAGCATGTGGGACTTTTTGATGTGTAAATGAAATTAGAAAACATGGTTTTGTAGCAGTGTAACGTGGTCTTTTGTAAATCCACTGTTAGTTTTGACAGCAAAAGAGGGAAAAAATCGCAAGTTCTGTATACTGTCCTGTTGAATAAAAGGGAGGGTTCTGCAGTACAGCCACAGGAGAGTGAGAATTTATTGAGCACTATATGAAAAGAAAAGACATGTTTATCAAAAAATGAAGGACAAATACAGTCAATGTTTTGCAAAGATTCCTTTGATCTCTGTCATCAAGCAAAAATACTTAGCTGCATGTGTGTGAATTTGCCTCTTCTGAAGAAATGAAATGTAAATATATTGAAATTAGTGGGATTCAAAAACATCAACTGAAACCAGCTATGGCAGAACAGGTTCTCTCTATTTGGAGTTTGCAGTCAAAATTCTGTAATATTAAATCATAGGTGTTTATAGAGAGGATAGTTTCAAATTGGCCCACTGGAGTTTGAGATTAGGTAAGTTCTACAGAGAAGATTAGTATGAGACAGAGCTGTAGGATTCAGCTTAAGTTGCTTTGATTAATTTTGTAGCAGAGGGTAAATAGGCAATGTATGGTAGGAGGCCTTGCCAGGAACACTACTAACAAAAAATATGTATTTTTACATTTTCATTGAAATGGTCCTTTTATATAGAATGTGGGTTCTTCAGGAAATCAACTCTGCATATATGTAAACTGCTTTAAAAGCCATTTTGTTAGAAGACTAGAAGCACGAAGTTACTGAGTTTTGTTAGTGCTAGGTGTTTTTCATATTTGTCATCAAAAGCTGAAATTCTCTTATTAGACGGGAAAGAAGATTCCTCTCTTAGTGAGCTCATTAATCACGTTAGTCTCTATTTTTGGCTATGAAATTTGTCACTTGTTATGTTTATTTTCAAGCAATCAGTTTTAAGTCTTATAGTGGGAGGGGAAAAAAAACCCCAACACACAACTTCTAGCCCAGGTCATGAAATGGTTTCTAGTCTTGGGTGTCACCAGAATTTTTTTGCTGGCAGCTACTGACTTTTTCATCTTATTTTGAAGACCTTTTGAAGACTTGAAGACCTGAAGCCTTTAGATTATCCCAGATCTGTGGGCAGCCTAACGTAACAGTCACAAGAACCAATTTCCTTTATTTTGTTTGTTTCTTTATTTTACTGCTTTTCTACTTGGGAGGTGGAGTGACTGCTGACTCGGTTAAAACAACTTGGAACCTTCTTTGCCTCGTGCATGTCCTGCACACAGAGCTGCCAGCACACACGCTTCCGAAGCCCGCTGCAATGCCCTGCAGTGCCAGCAGCCTGCAGTCACGGTTTTGTGTCGTTACTCAATGACGGTCGAAATATTACCAGCTCTCTCTCTTCTATCACAAGGCAAATGAAGTTTGGCACTGGAGCAGAATCAAAAACTGTTTTTCGAAGACTTTTTTTTTTTTCTTTTTGTGAAGACTTACAAAGCCAAAACCCCATGTCTTTAATGGTGTTCCCTGAGCACAAAAAGGCAAACTGAAGTGGAAGGTTGTAGAGGTGCACATTATTCTCCGTTCTTTTCCTTGAATAAACTATGAAGGTTAAAGTTTGTTATTATGTGGCTGGTTGGTTTTGTTTTTTTCTTTGTTTTTTTTTTAAAAAGGCAATAACTACAGCTCTCTGCTGGATTACCATCCTTTGAAAGCTTCAGTCTCTGATGACAGATGCCTGCATCTAGCTACCTGTAGCTAAAGTCATGGTATTGTTTAATTTGTTACCACTGTGCTGTAAAGCAGGCTTTAGTGCATCCAGCTGAGGGCATCGTTTGCTCAATCTGTATTTGCAATCCATGTATTTCTTCTGATAGGGCTATTTTTCTTTATTAGGAAACAAGACTGTGATCCTCTAACGCAGGCAGAGTTTATTGTTCACAGAGTGTGTCTCGAAAGAAATTAATGGGACTGTTCCTGAAAAAGCTATTGAGATGCACTTGTGTTGTGCGATCTGTCTGTAGGTACTTGTGGGGAAAGTGCTTGTTCTTTGCTCGCATGTCAAAACTCCCTTCAAATTCAGTCGGGACAGGCTCTGTCCGTCGAAATCCCCTCTGGTGTGAAGAATCTCAGGCAAACCTTCTGCCGCCTAGATAAGTCCCCAGAGCCTTGATGTTGCCTAAAGAGAAAGCCCGGGTGTGTCAGGAAGGCATGTGATCATGTCCTCTGTGAGGAAGGGCAGGCAGGTAGTCATCTTCTTTTGCAAGCAAAATCACCAGCAAAATAGAAAACTAAAGTTCTTTCTGACTACAAACTGGTGTTTCTGCACTAAGCAAAACCCAGCATATTTCTTGGACCAGTTTGTCAACCAGTTCATGACTGATGAGAATGTAAACCAATAATTTATTCAAAAGAATTTATTTCTCCTTTGACATAAGACTTTTCTCAGTTATTTACCACAAGAAAAATCGGTAAAAATGTGATCAATTTCTGAAAATTATTTTCAAATACGTCTGTCATAGAGATCACATTTTTGTAGCTCTGATAACCTTGCATTTGTCCAAGTAGACTCTTTAACCTATTGGACTGATATCACATGTGATGAACTGGTCAAGCAGTTAGGAAGTCAGTGTGGGCATCTTGATTTTCTGCCTAGCCTGAGCTGCCTTTGCCAGGGAAGAGGAGTTACTGAAATCATCAGCTGGCTTTTATTCTTGTCCCAAACTGTACTTGTGAACTGGTTCACTGACACATTACTCCGAACAGCAATTTACTGAGTTCCTTGCAGGATCAGACCTGTTAGATAAACAGGCCTTTCAAAGCTCATAGGTCAATAAGTAGTCAGCAAGTGAATTCCTTATTACAAGGTTGAATGCGTGTCTTAGTAGCCCTTGATGAAACCAGAGCCTTTTCAAATAAAAAAAAACTACAGAAGGACACATAATCGTACTGTCATGCCACAGGGAAATTCAGGCTTATTTGTGTGGGGGATTGAACCGAGGTGCTGGATTGAAAGATAACAACGGGAAGCAGACCACGGTCATGATGTTGTTAAGGCTCCTTTTCTGGTGCCAGTTTCGGTGTGGCGTGCCTGAGGCAGCCTGCGGTGTGGCACCCGGAGAGCCAGACCTGGGCATGGAGGGGACATGTAGTGAGCGTCAAACCAACTTTTCTCCCCCCTCAAAGAACACATAAGCAAAGACAGCAGATCGAGTGACTCAATTTAACAAAACAAAGCCCTTAAAAATAATTGCATTTTTCATATTGTGATTCATTTCATTTTTATGAGTCTCAAAACACCACTTCTCAAGTGATTAATGTTGTCTCCACTGATTGCAGCTGTGCTTGATTGAAGGTCTTTCAGCATAATTTTAAACAAGGAATGTTTTAAGGGTCATAAGATTAATGGTCAAACATTGAGGAGCCTTTCTGTAGCTGTACAGGGAAGTGGGTAGATTGTAAAAGCGAGCTGTATCCTTCAGGGGAGCAAAATCCAAAATGATAATCCACCTTTGACATAAAGGCTATTACACATGATACTGCTTTTAAGTATTTTTCCACAGTTACTGGCTTGCGATCTTATGAATGTTTTCTTACCTCCTAGATTTTTTCCTCCGTCTTTCACACTCTTGTGCTTTTTTTGCCTCATAAGTGTATTTGAGTAAACAAAGTAGAAGGGGATAATAAGGATTTCAGCTTCAAAAAAGTGTGAATGTCTGCCCTCATTAACACTGGGAAGTTAACAACAGAATTCGAGTCACATTGTCTGAAGGTAAGGAAATTACGTAATTTACAACCAAAGAAAAAACCCTAAAATGTCAAAAAAAACCCAGCGTAGCTGTAGTAAAGGGAGCCTACGTTAACTAACAGTGCAGTACACAGTTCAGTTATTGCTTTTTCTTCTGTTGTAATTTCTTTATGTCCGCTGGCATCTGAAGTGTGATCATCAAGCTTAACCTGGGTGGAGATTTGGCTGACTTGGTTCGCGGCGGGACAGACAGCTCTTTCAGGCACTGTTTGTGGGCTGGACCAATGAATTGCAGCTTGAGAGAACGCGTGCACATCTCTGCTCAAGCAGAGGTTTCTATTTTGATCAGCCAGAAATCACTTAAGGCATTTGGTACCTCAGTTTTTCCATTTTTATCTACTCGCGTAATATCTTTGTGAGATAAGGAACAATTGATCTCATGTGCTTTGGTGACCTGACAGAAGTTTAGGTATCTTAAATATATGAAAATGTGATCTGTTCTGTATTTTACAGTCTGTTACTGAAGGCTGGTATGTATTAATCTAAAATTTTACTTAAAAATGGACAAATCATGCATTTAATGAACTGCACTCCAACGGCACTCTGCGTGTGCTGTTGCACTCGGAAGATGCGAGTGTCTTTCCATCAGCGAGCATCCTTCTGGGCAGGGGAGCTGGCAGTGGGATCTCAGGGCTGAGGGGCAGCTGGCTCTCCTGTGTGCTAGGCAGTGCGGTAACCTTCTTGGGCCTAAACTTTGGCACTTTTTTTCCTGACTGTCTGATAAAAGACAAAATGCCAAGCTGCCTCACCTCTAACTGTAGTCTGTGAAAGAATTTAGTTATGCTACCATATATACTACCGTGGAAATGGTATTGATTGTTTTTGTAATACGTTTGACTTAAGCTCGATGCTTTTCTTTCTTCTGGGCTCCAGTGTTGAGTAGAAGGCTTCCATCAGAATTTATGCTTTCTCAAACTTAATGTTTCTTCGTAGAATCTGCATCTATTTTAAGGCTGCTTTAATGCAAGTGTTATTGCACGCAACAACTCGTTTGTCATTTATGAAAGGAAGAATGTGTTTAGACTAGGTTAGCAAAAACAGAGGGGGACAGGCAACATGGTGAAGTTCTCATGGCCAGGAGCTGCTTCTGCCCTAGAGAAAATGTGGGGTGAGAAGGAGAGAGTATCTATAGGAGAGAATCTAGATATTTTTATAGGTACTTGGATTTTTCTAACAACACAAGATAAGCAATTTGGGATGCTTGTTGGCTAAACACCTTATGAAAGGCTCGTTAGGTAGCTATTTTGTCAGCATTCTTGTGAGGCACTGAGCAGCCAGACAGCAAAGTGGGAGGGCACATGTAGTTCAGTCTGATAACAGTTTTTGTTCAGTCATTAAGACCTGTGCTCTCCAAAGTGCCAAGAAATGGCTTTTAACAAAGAAAAGTATGTTCTGAAATATTCTTCATCAGTAGGATGCTAGTTAATTCTGGTTTTACAGTAGATTATGTTTTTAAGCCTATTATTTGTATACAAAGTTAATTCAGGTACTCAACTTTAAAATATTTCTCTATGCATTCTGTATATTTTTCATGCATTTTATTGAAAAGTGTTTAAGATGTCAGCTATTGAAGTCTTCTGCTTTCATGAAAAAAAAAGATGAGTCTGAAAAATGTGGAATAAACATAATCAAGAATAACAAAGTCTTTTTTCTGTTACCAGAATTTAAAAAACCTAAAAACTCAAATTGATGTTTGGATTTTGGTTTTACGTAATAATTCTGGTTTGGACTTCAGTACTCTTGAGCCTACAAGATCTCTGACTGTGTCTTGAATTCAGCACATGAATTCAAACAGTGAAAGCTATTGTTTTACTGCACTTAGCAACCGTGCTCAACAGAGATGGCAACATGCTGAAAAACTAATTGAGAATTTAACCTTCAAATGAAAAATGCATAGGCCTTATACTTTATTCTAATCAGCTTAGTCATACGTGACTTTAGAGACAGTTTGAGTTTTTTACTGTTTTAATTCTGTCCGTTAAAAAAGTGCCATTTTTGCACAGGCCACTAATACATAGCATTCATTCAGTGTCTATTATCTTGTTTGAATAGCAGGGTGTTTAAGGATCCTTGTTTCTGTTTGCTAACAAACAGATGTGTAACAAGATTAACAGCAAAGTCTCTTCTTTGCGGCTTTTAGAACAAAAGCTAATCAGCACTCCCATAAAAGTTTAAAATTTTTATATTCTTTAATTTTGCATATTGTTAGCTGCAAGCTGATCCCTAATGTTTGTTTTATTTTCATCTGTCAGAAGCAATGCCAAAATATATTTTGCCTGACTTAAGTTGGCGCAATTAATCCTTAGCTGGAACAATCTCTTTTTTCTTTTTGTTTGATTAAAGGATCTGATCCGGTAGTACATATACCACAGCTATTTCCCACCAAAAAGACAGTAACTGTTATCTACATATTTTAATAAATCTGTTCAAGTAAAATCCATTGACAAATTTTTTAGAATCTGTGCTGTGTGTGGAAGGTGAGAATGAATATTTATAATAACAGATATTTAAACATCAAAGTGTAACTCTAGTGTATTGGCATTTGCCTTAACTCCTTTTTTTTGTTTGCTTGGGTATGTTTGTTGACTTAAACAAAAAAACACAAACAGGAAAACCTCCAAACACCTACCAAAACCAAATTACATTTGTTTTTTAAGAGGTTTTTATGATCTTTGGTATTAAGAAGTCAGTAACCTTTGGATTTATGGAATTAAAGTGCAAAATAGGTCTTTCTTGACCACTGAATCGGGCCGTTATAAAAATCCTTACCATAGCTCTAAAAAGCCTTATAGAAACTGATTTTTCTTTCAGTGTATATTCTCTTGTTCATAGAAGTAGGGACATTTCTTAGGGAGAAGACCACCACGGAGCAGAGGGGCAGAATCCCCTCCCTCGCCCCGCTGACCACGTTGCTGGGGATGCAGCCCAGGGTATGGTTGGCCTTCAGGGCTGTGAGTGCACGCTCCTGGGTCATATTGAGCTTATCTGCATTGTCACTGAAATCATGACATTTAGGAATGCAGCGTTCCTTTCTGTGTGTACCCTTTACATGATTTGACACTGTTCTATTCTTAGGAGATCAAGGTCCCTTCTATGGGGCACTGCCATGCAGGGGTTTCTCCCCCCAAACCCCAGTGGATATAGATGTTCCTGTTGTGCCTGTGAACCTTGTGTGTTGTGCAAGCAGTAGTGGCAGCATTTATACAATATGTCTGTATGCATTTGCAGGCTTTAGACATCTTTGGAATATGCATGCAATTTCTGTTGTTTTTTTTCAAAATAATTAAAATTATTCAGAAATCTGTGCATAACAAATTAGGCAATAGCAGATAGGTTAATAAACCATGTTTCAAGGTATTTTGCACAATCTGGTTCAGACTTATGAACAAATAAGTAAAATGTTCTTATAGTGAATAAACCCTTATATTTTTCTCAATCTCCAACACTAAAATGACTTTTTCAATTACTTTCACATTACACTGTTCTCCACCCAGGTAACTATGGGCCTAGGGCTAAATATTCAAAATGTCAGGGTATTGGGAGAACCCCAGTCCTAATTTGAAATAATGCTATTAGGTGCAGTGAAGTTGCATAGATAAAAATTAGTTCAGAATTTATCCCATCCCATCGATATTCTTTGTTTTTCTGCTTTCCACTTCGTATATACTGGAAAGACAAGCAATGTTAGTTTGTGCTGGTTTCATTAGCCTTTTTTTCGAATCACAGGAGAGAGCTGTCTTTTTCATCTTTTGCAAGAGTGATCATTAACTATAGGGAAATTGTCTCAAACAGTAGGTCAATTAATTACTACATTTTTAAGCTCCCCCTTGTAAAACAGCAATTAGTTTAACTGCATTTTGGTGGATTTCTTCCTCTAGACTTATCCATTTGAAATCACTGTAACTCTAGGCAGATAACACTGCTTTATTATATGTGATAGCTTTTCAGAAGATCATATTTTCTTCCTTAATGAATGCTGGAACTGAATTTGTTTTTAATTATCTGTGGCACCTTTTTGTTATTAACAGAATGAGAAGGCAGTAAACATGGAGTATGTGAAGTGAATGGGGACTGTCGACCTTCTAAAAGTGGATATTAAATAGAATGGATCTCAAAGTCCAAGATCCATATGATAAAAATTACAAATATTTGCAGTTCATAATTAGTGCGCCTCCAAGGACTTTCACAGTTTTCTTATCCCTCCTTCCTTTAAGCTTACATTTTTCTCATTTTCATTCCAAATGAGTAAGAGGTGTGGATTATTCAGTGCACTCCCTGTGTACAATGCATACTTGTTGAACAAGGCAGAATTTACAGCACTGGGAATTTGTTGGGCAGAAAGATAAAAAAATCACTGTTGACCTTTCATGGTTCAGTGTTTTTGTCCTTGCACGACATTGTTTCAAATTACATTTAATAGAGGTTGGTACATGTAGAACTAGACAATTTTAACTAATTGTAATTTCCCGTAAAGTTACTGCATGGCAGAAAGGAAGATAAAGATCTTTAAGATGATACTGGTGAGTTCTCACCATTAAGCAGACAGGAAAATTCCAGTGATTCAGTCTCGGATGGATTGGTTAAAATCACTTGCATGAGATAATTTCCATCCTGAGAGCTTAAGCAGCACATCATATCCAAAGTGTTTACTGAAATGCTTGGAAGGTTTCAACAAAGTATGAAGAATAGGGAGTTAATTTGAGTAGGGTGTTATATTTAGAGTATTACTCTTGTAAATGTCTGTTTGACTCATTAGCATCTCAAATGATATATCAAAGTATGGTTCAGACTGAAACTGGAATAAATACGACATTATCCTTTTCTGTTGCCAAATGTAGGGCACCAAATGTTTGCTTATGTGGTCTAGTATGATCAGTGGTGTAGCTCTTTTGACTACAGTGGAATTATACTTGGGATGAGCCTGGCCCCATGACCCCGATCAAACCGAGTAAGTTGAAAGCTTTGGGAAAGAAAAAGCTCAATCTGTACATAATAAGATCTTTATAAAGTATTATGGGATTAGGCCTTTAAGGAAATGAAAAAAAGAGTTTCTAGTGGCACTGTAATCAGGCACATCATGGTAAAGGAGACATACAGAATTAATTTAAAGGAAAGATTTTCATAGGCTCATGATACAGCTAAGGGATGAAATATGTCACATAAATGTAAAATAGAACGTGATTTCAAGTAAAAGAGAATTTCATACCTTGGCTTTGCATAACAGTTGCATTTTTCTGCATTCCCAATGATTTACAAATATTTAATTGCAATGAAATCTGTGCAAGAGACCACTCTTAGGCAGTTTCAAATTTTAAAGGTCATACTATACACACTGTGTACAGTTTGGTCTTACATTTGTTAGAAAGCCATATCTGCTAAATAAGATTTCTGCACTCCCCGAGTTGCTTAAATACAGCAGCTGCTTTGTTCCCCCCCAGATTAGTGATGTCATGTTGCGTGTCCCTCTCAGCGAGATTAGCAGTGAATACAGTTTTACACTGGAGGGATTCCTACTGATTCAATCCACATGTCAGAGCGTAGAGGTATTTTTCTGAATATGGAGCGGTTAGGGCAATAACCCAAGGGCACCGGTTTGCTTATTCTCTGCATTTATATGCCTCCACTTTTTCCTTTGGTATTAGGTATTCGTTGTTAGAAGTCCCCACCGTGGTGTCTGTTTTTTATTTCTTGGACATACACAGCTGAAACACCAGACTTTTTTTTCCTTGTTTTTTGTGCATGGCTATCTTAAGAAATAGCAGTGTTGGGAACAAGTGGTGATTCATTTTGATAGTCTCACATGATTAAATCAGGGATGCAATTTTGCTGCTGGTCAGTCCTTTCATGATGTCATTGTTCTTTTGTGGTGTTGGCCTTTTATTCTTTTTCACTTGGAAGCAGCGAAATAACAATGGATGATCTTGTGATAAATGATCATCGCGGAAGAATGCAGAACAAGCGACTCTGATGCTGCTTTTTCCTTCTAAAGCTGGTGGTGATGTGGCAGGTTGAGTTGTTACATTAAATACTTCATATTGGTTGTCAAAAGAGAAGACCTCCGCGTCCCCACCTTTCCCCTCAACCCCCCTGCTGAGGCACTGCTGCTTGTGCTGGGATCAGGTCCTGTTGTACCTGCCTGTTTCGCCGGACTGACCATGCGTGAGCATTGCGGGGGCTCTAACCGAGGAGGCGCTCACAGGTCACGTGAACTCGGCACCCTGTGTACCAACAGCTTTGTGTTTCCTGGCACCTGTTAACAAGGCAGGCCCCAATACAGTTCAGCCTCATAGAAATTACAGTATTTCTCTCTGAGAAGTTGTTTTGTGTCCTCAAGCTACTCAGAAATGCTGCAAGTTAAATATTGAAGGACTAAAAAGCAGGAAAAGGGAACCTTGGCCTTGGATAAGACAAAGGGGGTGGCACAGTGGCCAAACTGATGTTTGTGGTTCTGATTATCATGGAAAAATGTTGCCTGGATAGCTTTTAGTAATAGAGATGGCCAAAAGTAGGGTTAAATATACATTTCTAGTTTCTTGGTGGTTTCTATCGTGCTGTGCAAGGGTAGCAGAAGGGAAGAAGTCTGTTTACAATGCATATTTAACTGTCATTCAGTTCTGTGTGTACATTGCTTGATGGAGGGTTTGTCTGTCCTTTAGCTTCTGTGCAGTAACTCCCTTGGCTTGTTATCTGCTTGCCAAGGGTGCTTGGGAATTGAAATAAATTGTGCCTAGACCAAACTTTTGGGAACTTAGGATATGGAAAAGAAGAAGGTGGCGGTGCATATTGATGTGCTGGAGAGTGGGGAGGAAGGAAATGAAAAGAAAGGATAAGCACAGAAAAAGAAAAGCTAACGTGGTAAGATAGTTTCTACCCCCAGGAAATGGGAATTTTGCTTAGAACATGTGAGGGACAACCAGTATTTTCAATAGCAGTAATACTGACGGGTCTTCTCTATACTATGTGCATCATTTCATGTCATTTATTATTATAACAGACTCCTCCTACAGGGTTTATTATTAGCCTTACTAGGGATCAGCAAAATGTTGAGAAGGAATCTCCTATTTTTCTGGCACATCCGAAAGGGCTCTGGAGGAATTAAAGCAGCCACTAAAGGTATTTTATCATCATTTCATTCATTTGCGGGCAGACACATACGTAAGCACTCATGGAGGTCTTATTTCCTGTGCCTTACTATCCCTTTTCCTAAAGGAAACTGAAGATTTGAATCTTTCTTGTGGGCCTTTAGCTGACAGGACTCAATGGACAGCACAAATGATCTACCCCCCCAAAAGCCTCTGCCTATCAAGTCATTGCGATGTGCAGAGCTATAGACCACTTTAGGTGGTCTCTTAAGAAGTCAAGATTTGATGTGAGTCTCCAAATGATAGCAGCACTTTGATTAAGGCAAAAACACGATTGAAAGAGATAAGAGAGGGACATAAACATAAATCAAGCGTGCTAGTTTCATCTTAATTGTAACAGGCCACAGCTGGAAACGACTGACAGAAGATGTGGGGAGTAGTACTGGATCGAGGCCAGAATAAGGAAAGGAATGGCAAGTTGTCCATTAAGCTGAACACATGGATGTCCTACAGTGCTGTTTTAGTAAATAATGAAGTGGATAAATTTGCTGTTGTATCACCTGCTAGTGTCCAGAACATGGCCAGTTATTTCGAAAGAAGTGTGATCAGAAGCATAGGTAAACTTATGAGCTTACTCTGTCACCAGATTTACCCATCTAATTGACTGTGCTACCACCAGAAACAACCTTGCATTCTTGTGCCTGGCAAAGTCCCTTCAGACATCAGTGCATTCACTTGGCTGCAGCTTGTGCTGTTGAGGAGTAAAACAGCAACTAAAGCCCCTTTAACTTTCCTTAGCTATATCTCCACCTCTGCATCGTTCCTGACTAACGAGTAGTATTGTAAGATTGGAGTTGCAAGAGCTGTGTTTATTTGGGTGGCCCTGTGTGAGTGTACATCAGAGCTTGAGAGTTTCCACGTAAATCAGATCCAAGGCTCTGGGCTGTGAGAGACAGGAATGGTGTATCTGGCAGGAGACCAGTAAATGTTTTGGGGGTGTGTAGGTGAAGGTGTTGGCAGGAGAGTTAAGCTGCAGCATGTGTGAGCGCAGCAGTCCCCGTAGATCGGCAGGCATAGCAAGGTTTGGGGTGTACGGCTGTGGGGGGGATGGGGCAGGGGGGTGGATGTGGGGGGGGGGGGGAGCCGCAG
>Ga0181612_131851_pt1 | contig 18968 bp, 18 predicted proteins | sample HoacroProtozoa21_FD_119630 | JGI IMG/M metagenome (GOLD analysis project Ga0181612, IMG submission 119630) | Hoatzin crop microbial communities from Cojedes, Venezuel. Combined Assembly of Gp0051906, Gp0051904, Gp0051908 | reverse complement strand
CAGGGAGGTTGTGGATTCTCCTCTGGAGATGAAATTCAAGACCTGCCTGGATGCGGTCCTGTGCAGCCTGCTGTAGGTGACCCTGCTTCAGCAGCGGGGTTGGACTAGATGACCCACAGAGGTCCCTTCCAACCCCTACCATTCTGTGATTCTGTGAGGTCTGCGCTGCACTGGGGTGAGTGGCACCAAGCTTGGCGGTGTTAAACTGCGGTTCAAAAAAAGAGACGAGTGGCTGAAGCACTGTTTCGTTTAGCTTATTTCTAGCCGAAGTTTGACTCCTGATAGCTTGGGGCACTGGATCAAGGTGAAGTAATGGCACAATAACTCGCTCAGGAGTAAGGCACCCCGCTGTCCTGCGTGGGTCACAGACAAAACGTGCCGCTGAGCAGTGCCGGGGGCCGTGTGTACATGTCGGCAACAGGAGAGGCTTACACAGTGCTGCAGGATGCGTGTTTGTGTCAGCGATAGATGAGATTTACCCCAAAGCACCTTCTCCTGCATCTACAACCACTTAAGGTCAAGGCAACTGAATTCTGTGGTGAAGTTCCTTTGGTGTGACTTACTTGGGTAGCCCCGTGCTGTCACCCTGCTTCTTTGGGCACGTGGGGCATGTGGCTGCCTCCTTGTGCAGCCTCCTAGACCTCTCTGCAAAGGGAAGAAGTTCCGCAGGAATGCGGGCTGTCTGGCGTAGCGGTGTTACATGTGAAACTGCAGTGACACATCAGGACCATTACGTCTCAGAGAGATGAATATGGGACAGAAGATCACTCAGAGTTATTCACACAGTGGCCGGCCTGGTTAGCACAAGATGCTGATACCAGCTTTCATAGTTGGTGGCTGCTGGGGACTTAACCCGGGAAGTCTCCATTCAGCCCCCAGGGACTATGTGTTTGCATTCTCCCAACGTGTTCTCCAATCACTGTGATTGGCACTAATTGCCAAATGAATGCATATTACTTAATAATTTCTAAGTCCAATTTCTTCAGTCAATCAATAGCAGTTGGAGAAATGTGTTTCAAAAGAAATCTGTTTCTTATAACAGCCGTGCTGTCTTGTGTTACATTCCCACTGATGTTTGCCCTCTCTGGAGGAGAAACTTGGATACAGGAAGTTTAAATTTTATGTCCAGCAATCCTTAGAAATGTTTTCCTTTCTTTAATTTAAAGAGAGTGGAGCAAGCCTCTGAGTATGCTATCTCCAAAGCTTTTTCACTTCAACATTCAAGGTACCCACAGGGGTCTTGTGGTCCTGTGATGAGTTTGGAAACCATGGAACAGCTGCAAGATCGTGATGAGGCCTGTGAGGAAGGTGAGCTGAAATGCTGCTTGCCACAGACTGCCTAATATTAACTCTTCTTGATCCAGTATTGTGGTTCTGGTCTGAACAGGCTCTTGCAAAGCTTGAGACCAAAAGAAGCAGTTCACAGTAAGATGCCTTTTAGCTAATGGAGAAAGGCATAAGAAGAATCAGTTGCTGGAGTTCAAGGTAGGTCCTGATTAGCATACCTAGGGGAAGGATAAACTCTCCGTCTCCTGAAGATTTCAGGTCAAGACGACGACGAACACTGTCCTTGAAGACACACTGTATGGTCAAATACAAGTGGGCTATAGGAAACCAGATGAAATTACCTGACATATTCTGGTAGTAGGTCAGATGTGAAAATGGATTTGCTTTGTGCAACTTTCACATCTATGAATAATTGTGTGGGTTTGCTTTGATTCCCATGCAAAATTTTCATCACTAATTAGCTAAGTAGTCCCTTTGTAATGCCTGCAGCCCCAAGTGCTTACTGAAACTTGTCATAAAACTGTGGTACATTTAAAAAACAAAAACAAGAGGGAAATTACCTCCCATCAGTGCTAGAAGTACACCTGCAGTGTAAAAAGCTGATAGAAGACATTGTAAAAACTGAGTTAACCTTTCTTTTAAGAGTCAAAAGTGAGCCTTACAGAGTGGAATGAAGACATGTCTCCGGAGCATCCACTTCAATACAGGAAGGCAGCTTTTTCGCTCGTAATCATGAAGGGTTCAACTAATAGCACAGAATACACCTATCTGCTTACAGTGCACTGTCTGAATGCATTATATAGCATAGTGGCTCAAAAGGAGCTGTCTTTGCAATATGTGGAAAAGTTGCTTTCAGCATGTTCCTTTATTATTTTTGTTTGCCCTTCTCTGGTAGTGTTTTCCTTTTTATAGCTACCAGTCCCTCAGGATTATTCCTAGCTCAGCTGAAAGCCTTTTATCTGGAATCCATTATTAGAATACTTAATGGTATTAACTACACATAGTCCACTTTGCAAAGAAAGGTATTGATAAAATAAGCACAAAGACTCTTTTACTCCAGTTACAAGGAGCTTGCATTTCCCAGTTTAAAAAGTAACCCTTCCCCAAGTGATAAGTTGTTTTTCTCTCTTCTTTCTGTCGTCAGATATGTTTCCTTGTTCCTGAGCTGGCCTGAGAGATTATAAAAGAGAACAAAAGTGATTAGAAGGACAGTAAACATTAGATTTATGTTTTCTTCAAGCTCCCCCTCCCTTTAAGGAAATATTAAAAAGGCTTTATTGTCTTAAAAATACCAGGACTCGATGGGAGCATCTTCATTTGTGTTAGAACTAGAGATTTGGAGCAGCTGCTTCCTCCTGGCTAGCGGCTGTGTGCCTTTACAGGGGATGACCTGCACTGCAGTGGCTGCTGAGATCCTGCTCTTTGCCCATCCTCACCGCATGGATGGCTCAGCTTCTTGTGGAGCTGCTCCTCATGCCTTGTAGTCTACAGCCCTGCGCTCTGCTTCAGGACAGCTTGGCCACCCGTGCAGCGAGGCCAGGTGGTTTGATGAGGCAGCAGCCACGTTAGCAGTCCTTGCTTTTGAGTAGGAACTCTGAAAAAGGAATTTTTGCCTTCTTCCACAGAAGGGCGGAGATGCAAATAAAGTCCACAAAAGGAGTCTATACCCAGTTGTTCATTAGGCATTTGAGCTCACTGACGAGTACCAAATACATCATGGGTGCACTCCTGTAGTTGCAGTCTTAATTCTGAGTATAGGTTGTCCCTGGTGAAGCTTGCCACCTGATGGATTTGTAATCCAGACTCACCACTTGTTCCTGGAGCTGTGGTACTTGCAAAGGTTAACCTGTACACATGAAGCAAACACTTGTCCAAACAGTGGTTCTTTTTGTATTTAACATGTGATGACCTTGGCTGTACATGTGGAAAATATCTAAGTGTCTGCAAGTGCAGTGGTAAAATATATGAAAGCTATCTGAGTTATGAATTACCTCATCTGAATTCCATCTCCTTGATAAATGCTGTTACGATCACGTGAGTGATCTAAACGTCCACAGAATCTTGTAGGGTAAATGGAGTGGAGAAGAATTCGTTTGTGATGTATGTGGCAGGGAAGAAGTCTTCCACCTTCTCTTCCTGTTCTTTTATAGATCAAGAAGATGAGAACAGAGCTATTAGCCTTATTCCATTTTCTGTTGCAGATCAGCTTTCAGTCATTTTAGACAGCCTTCCCAGCATGTGATATGACTATCCCAGAGACAGAGTCTTGCTAGTTTACACTTACCCATATATTTTTTAAGCAAGTGAAGTCATCAGTCTCTTTCCCCATGATAGCCCAAGAGCTGCTCAGTAACTGGATGAAGTCCAAACTGCAACTGGAGCTGATGAGAGATGGAGAAGAGGAAGTTGACTCTGTCCTCCTGGAAAAGCCTTCTGCAGCCCCTCTGAAGTGTGAGCGGTTTGATGGTGAGAGCACAACAAAGCAGTTCCTGGCTTCCTTTCTGAGGGTGTGCTGGGGAAGCGAGTCAGGCCTTGTGGCTTGTCAGACTGAGAAGTAAAACTTGCTTTGAGGCCAGGATAGTGGGCTCAGTAGAAACAAGTGTAGAGGTGATGATTTTACTCCCCCAGCTTTTACAGCAGCTTCCTGTAGGGCTGCACAAATGCACCTCATAAACATTTGATGTCTCCCATTGTAAAAGAGAAATTTTATTTCTTTTGTGTATGGGTATTTGTGAGGCCTGTCAAATGCATACAGCCGCTTGAGATGCTCAGAGGCAAAGTAGTGAAAAATGGACGAGATGTTGTTACTGCTCTAGCATGTTCAATGGGAGACTGATTAAGACTCTTTGGGGATAAATGGAGTGCAGCCAGTGTGTCTGCTTTCATCAGAAATACATTCACAGTCTGGGAAAGTGATCCCTTTAATTACATTAGGCTTTGTGATCTGAGACAGAGGGGTTTATTCATTTCAGACTAGCCTGAGATAATCTAAATTCCTAATTTCAGACTTGTGCAGCTATCTGGAAAATGAATTGGAAAGTTCTTCTGTCCAAGAATACCTACAGCATCTTTTGCAGAGCGAAGCTGTGAACTGTGGGATAGTGGAAAACCTTAGACTTCAAGACATGAAGGAAAAACAAAAACTGGCAGATCCACGAATAATCATGGAGCTCAGACACAAGCAGGTGAGGAGGCAAGGCACCACAGTTAAAAGGAATAAGATGGAGGACTATAGGATTAGAGTAAATGCTCAGTGATACTCCCCCAGTATTCTTCCCCAGCCTGCAATAATCTCTGACTTGAAGGCAAATACCTGAGGATACTCTTCCACAGTTTAGCTGAAACATTACTGCATTTCTGCGTACACGTTAGCCATTCACGGTAGCTTGCACAGTCAACTTATACTACATGTGTTCAGGTTCTCCTCCTTTCTGAAGACTGACAGAAAAAGCCACCATGGCAGTCAGTTCTGAGTTTGCTTCCATCAAATAATACTGGTTTAACCCCACTCTTGAATCCAGTTTTTTTCTGGTCTAAGAGCAGAACCAGTCCAGTCAGTGCCAGGTATGGATAGGGTTGCTTGCTTGATGTGAAAGGTGGATTGTGACCCACCCTGTCAGTGTGCACGGAACCTCAAATTCTTCAGCCTTTGGCACCTGCTTTGACTTTTGCTGATTTCCTCCTTCCCAGGTGAAAGAAAACCGAATGAGGCATCAGAAGGCATTAGAACTTCAGAGACAAGAAAAGTCCATGAAGAAATCAGTTCTATCTGAGGCCAGGCTCCGAGCACAGGAGGAGGACAGAAGGAAGGCCTTGAAGGCCAAGAAGGAGGAGGAGGAGATCCAGAGGGAAATGGTAAAGCTGCGAAAGGAAATGGCTGAGAAGAGGCATACTATCGCAGAAGCATGGAGAACGTAAGAGGGAGAGGGGGGCATGGAAAGATCCGTATGAAGAGCACTTCTCTTGTCGCCTCCTTTTGCTAAATGTAAGAGGATTGGTGGTCCCAAAGGAAACGTGCTATTCCTGTCTTTAATCTCTCCCAAAACCTTCTATTCCTTTGTTACCAACTTCATTGGCAGAGTTTATCATTAGTGGGAGGATGGGCTGAACATGCTGTTAGCCTCCCGTCAGCCATTACCACTATGTATGCTGAGTCACAAAGTAGGAGTGTGTCTGCAGTGTGTCTGTTCCCTCCATCAACTCTGGCCACATCCAGCCTTGTTAGCATCTAATGCAGCATGAGAGCCAGTACACACACACATACACGAAGAATGAATCGCTAGCCTGCTTAGTACAGTCTATGTTGAAAGTCTAGCGCTTGTGATACTTCTGCTGTGAGAGAATAAAGAGCATTCTTGGCTAAGAATTCTGCAGAGACATATTTTTTGCTTCTGCTGAGCTTGGATTGTCACAGAGATGTGACTTGTAGGGATGCCATTTATTTACTTAGGCAGCCCTGAGATCCTAAATCTTCTCATGCAAGTGCTTTACTGAACTCTTACTATTTTCTTCTGCCTGCTGTATTTTGGGAATGCTCCAGACTGTTTAATCTCTGGGACCCCAAACCATGACAGAGGCAGTTTTCTAAGAAGGCTGAGTTAAATAATCAGCAACTTTCTAAACTGAAGAGGTTGGCAAAAAAGAGAGTGAAATCTGTGCTGCAGTACTTTCCTCATTGCATTAGATCTGTGTGTTTATTCACTTTTCAGGGAGCGGAATAGACAAGAAGAAAGTCAGAAGCTGTCAATTCAGGAGATACCTATTACTGTGTCACCACCCCCGGTCCTGAAGAAAGAAGAGCAAGGAGAGGAGAAACAGAGAAAGGCTCAGGAGCTGCTGCGCAGGATTCACACCAATAAGCAGAGAGTGAGCATCACCCTTCTTTACGTGAGACTCTGAGCTTCCTGCCCTCAGCTACCATTTGCAAAACTGAAGTAAAAAGTCCTGGTTATCAGAAGTTTCTACTTCTGTCAAGCCCTCCTCCTTACTCCAGGAAAGTAGAAGAGCAGGGCAAAAAGTGTCTTGTAAGACTAGGAGCAAGAAATCCTGAGCCTCCACCCCCAGCATGTCTGTGCCTCAAGTGTACTCAGTGGGAAGTTTCACTTAGAATTGTAGAAAAGATCTGGCTCTCAGGACAGTTGTGAACAAAAAAGGCTTCTGCAATTGAGAAACAGGCAGATGTACAGAGGAGGCAGCGGAGCAAGATTTATTTTCCCTTGAGGAAGGAAGTAAAAGGGGGGAAATGGCACAAAAGGATCTGAGAAGCCCTTACTGTGTATATGGGAAGATATTTTAAAGATTGCCTTGCAGACCCTGGTGCAGGAGCAGGGAGAGGAAAGAGAAGTGCTGAGGACTGGGATGAATTTTGAGCTGGGTCTGCAAGAGCTGAAGTATGCCAGCACATCCACAGTATCAGGTTCCTCAAGCATCCGCTCCCACTGGGTGCAGTAGAATATTCTGTGATATTGCAACAGCTGTTTTGAGGCAAACATGCAGACTTTAGTATTTGTTAGTAGGAACCTATTTCTTTTACCCTCATTATTCTGATACCACGGCCAGATGGGTTAAACATTTGGTTAAACATAAGATGGGTTAAACATTTGGTTGTATCAGATACTTGCAATCAAAGAGGGATCTCCTTGTACTGAATAATTTTATATGGGTAGTCTCAGTGAAGGGAATAAATTTCCCTGAGTTCAGGTATGAATGCCATCTATTACGTCATGTTTTTAATTAAAAGAGCAGTCATCATCATTAATGTCTACTTATCTACATCTAGATTTTTGTCTGTAGGAGAATCCCATGGCTTTTATGGTGATGCTCCCCATGGCTCATTTCATCTGCATGTCTGCTGGATTTGAGCTTGGCGACTGCTTAGCAGTACACAGCCTCGCTCCAGCACAATCTAAGCTGTGAAGATAAGCCTGAATGAAACCACAGAACAATTTAGTGCTGGCATAATGTGAGAAGCCACAGCTTAGCTGAGCTAAGCAATAGTGACACTTTGATTATTTTCCTGAAGCAGAAAGAAATAGCTAATGCATTGACATTTTGTCCTTTTCATAAGTCTCCGTTTGGAGATTTCAGTGACTGAGAGGAATGCAATTAAAACAAGGCATTATGACAAAAGGAGAACAGCTGAGTCCTATGAGTTGACCCACTTGGAGGATCAAAATGAACAGTGTCTGCAGTGACAGGGCTAGAATTACGAGGTAGATTAGATAGCAAATTGCTGTTCTGTACAACGTATATCACTCCCAGAGGCAGTGAGTCTAATTACATAATAGGAGAAAGATTTGGCTTCCTACTGAAACAAGGGTGAGCCTAGGTCATGTCATAAATTCACACTAGGAAGTGTCTTGATTTTTGTCAAAGTTTAAAAAAAAAACAACCCAAGGTGGTCCATGGAGATATTTGTGAACTGTTCTCCACAGAAGTGTTCTTACCTGTAGAGTCTTAAACATTTTCTAGATTTTGAAATGTCTTTCCTGTTTCTGGAAATTCTATGTTCCTCACCCATTTTATTCCTTTACATGTGGTGAGCTAAATGTGTTTCACTCAAAAGCACAGAGCTCTATGATCTTATCTTTCTAGTCCCTTTCTGCTTTTTGTAGAAGACCTGCACATGCTCTGTGTTGTGTTTTTTTTTACCCTCAAGGTAATTGTGGAAAGTGAGGATTCTAAAAAGAATCTTAAAAAGGAAATTCAGATAAGGGGAGGAGTGGAGAGGATCAACATTTGTGTGATAGGCTACATCTCGCTTATTGGTTTTCTGATATTCTCCCAAACAGTGCTTGCAACGACATTTCTCTGCTTGGCTAAAAGTCATTCTGGAGCATAGAATTAAAATGGGAAAAGCCAGAGTTCTTGCTGACTGGAAATGCCAACTGAAGGCCCTGCAAGCTTGGAGAAACTATACTTGGGCCCAGAAAGTAGAGCATGAGACACAGCAATTGCAAGTTCATCTACAAGATCAAAACAGGTAGTGACCCTTCACTGTGGAATTCCTCCTACCGCAGCAGTACTCGGGCAGTGGAGTGATCAGGGACTGTGAAAGGAGCTTGCCAGTTAGTCAGCAGGAGGAAAAAAGTAGCTTTTTGAGAAAATCACTACACTGCCTGTGGCACAGATGAAAAAGAGGACAGAGATAAACAAGAGCATTAGCACTTTCCAACAAGCCTGTGTCTCACTGCCTCTGCAGGTATCTTTCCTGGGAATCTCACCGTGGCTTGCTCTGGACCCCAGAGAATATGAGGTGCCATATTTATTCCTGATTAACATAGTTGTTGCTTATTTCAGTAGCAGTATAGCACAGATCATTTTGGCCAGTGCCTTTCATTAAGGAGGCTGTTGGATGAATTCCCTATCGGCCAGAAAAAATTTTGCTCTGGCAGGCTGTGTGGTGAGGCACTGCCGCTTCCCCCTATGCAGCTGGCAAGGGAACAAGATACCTCTTTTGCACTTATCCTACAGCCCCAGGATGACACGGGAAACTGCAAAATGTGAACTAAGGGAAACTTACTTCAAAGTAATGGGCATCCTTTCTGCCCTTCCACTTCTCCCTGGAGAAACACTGTACCGCTTTGGAGGCCCTTCAGAGTTACGCGACAAAAAGACTCGAGAAGTGATGGGGCTTCGTGCCATGGCCTGGGCGGCTGCACTTGACGCAATTGTTTCAGGCAGGGCTGGGCAGAAGCCTCACTCCTGTTATAACACAAGGGCTTTCTCATTCAGGAAAAAACAACTGTCTGCAGAGCATAACCAGCGACGGCTTTTGCGCTGCTGCTTTCTGGCGTGGCAGCACTGGAGCCGAGCAGAGACAGAAAAGCGAGAGCTGCAGAACAAGAGGGAGGAGACAAAGAGAAAGATGGCAGAGCTGCTGGAGGCAGTGTCACTGGGGAAGGGTGGTCTGGACAGGCCACTGGAGGTAAACAAGCGTGGGACAGCAGAAGTAAACCATCATCAAGATTTGCAGCAGGACAAGGTAAATCCTTCCCATGGACTTTTGTCCATTGATGTGTCAGTACTCTTATGAAGTACTTCTTTTGTGCAATCTGAAATAAAAAGTACGTTGTCACAGAGGAAGGCTTCTTTCCCAGGGTGACCCCCAAATACGGGCCTGCAACTGTTCAAGAGGGAAGTCTTTAAATATCAGAGGCAAACGTGAAGGACAATAGATGAGTTTTAAAAATAATCTCTAATGCTGCCAGAGAACAGTCCTTCACGTACTGTGAGTTGCAATGAGCGTCCCAGCCCCAGATCACTTTTGCTGAGAGATTAGTTACATCTTTGATGCTTGCTTAGACTTGAATAATGCTTGACTGCATGACAATAGATTTTGTTGTGCCAGTGCAGCTCTCTGGTTTTTAAACATGGGGGAAAAAAGTTGTCACTGGCTGTTTCAGGATAGTGTGCATCACAAGGAGGTAGCAGAGGAGGATGAGAAATTGCTTCTTTAAATTATCATTTGTCAGGTCAGAACCTGCCCTTCCTTTCTGTCTATAAAACCTGTACCATAGCAGTGTCCTGATCCCAGTATGAGAGCTCGCACTCTTACACATATTACAGGTCAAGATTTCAGTTTGCTTAACTGTCAGCAAAAGTTGATTTCCTATGGTGCTCATATCATCCTAGGAGGCCCATATTTTTCTTCAGATGTACTAGTAAAATTCATGCTGGAAGGATGGGACTGCATCTGGAGTTTGACCTAGGAATTAGAAAGTGGATCTTACATCTGATGCCTTTTCCAGAGAAAAACCATGTGTCAGAAAAGGTGCAGCCTCATTCCTCACTGTGCACCAGTTTCATGGTAATATTTATCAAAGCTGGAGAAGAGGCAGGAGGAAGCAGCACCTTGTAGACTCCTCTTCCACCTGTAAAGGGACTGTCCAGTAGATCGGCTGTGTAGATCACTTCAGCAATTGTTTTTCCTTTATTCTCCGAGTGCTGAGTGGGGACAACACAGTCCAAAAGGGAGTGTGCTAATCCCTGAGAGATGAGCTGTCCTGAGCTGTGCTCCCTAACAAAATAGTCAGGATATATTCCTGCCGGAGCTCTTGCCTGATCGAGGTTTGTTCCTCCCAAGGGAATGGCACATGGCTCCTTAATGTTTTTTTTCCATAGCCTCCCATTTTGTGCATAATGGGGCCCCCTCTGCCCTAGTGAGGAACTGGATAAAGATTGTATAGCTGAGATTACCCTACTTCTCAGGGATCTCACTAGATTTGCATTAAAGAAACACTGTGTAGCAAGGGCAGAAGAGTGCTTGGTTTTAATCAATGCCAAATTTTCTTCATTTCTTTTTTTTTTCCTGCCAGCCAACTGAAACTCGCCTCATACAGAAAGGACCTGACCAGACCAGAGACCACTCTTGTTGGGATGCTGCGCTCACATCTCATTCCTGCAGAAAACCCAAATTTGCCTGGGACATTACCCTAAAAGATGCAGCCCTGAGTACCCAGGACCAGGCTGTGTACAGGAATCAAATAGCCACTCTCCCCCAGGAGTTTCAGGCACCTGGTCCAAAGACAGCTCCTGCTTATGGTAGCCGTTTTGAGCACCGTCATGCCTTCCAGCAACGCCTCATTGAGGAGCAGAGGCAGCAGCTTCAGAAACAGCAAGAGCTGATCCTTGAACTGCAGGAAAAGCAGAGGCTGAGCAGAGCTAAAGAAGAGGCGGCACAAGCCATGTCTGTAACCCAGGGACTTAACAACTCTGCTTCACAAACTAGGGAGGAAAAACTGAAGAGGGAAAAACAACCCAAATGCAAGAATACAACGCATTTGATGTAAGGCCCTTCGTAAAGCAGGCTCAATTAGTCAGCATATCTCATTCCTACTCAAGCTGAGCCAGAATTTGCCAGGCACGCTTCAGACATGCTAGCGCTATCATCTCTTCCTCTCACCTGTGACCTAGCCTCAAGGGTAGTGTCAGGCTGGCCACAGTTCTCCATCCTTCTCCTTCTTTGGCAATGGCTCTACACCCTGCGATCCACACAGGATCCACTTAGAAACAGCAACGCCAGAGTGTCACGTAGTAGCAGCAGGGATTTATTTAGTTAGGAAACGAGATTGTTGACCTCAGTACTTCAGAACATGCATCAGCCCTGGGTACTCCTCTCCTTTGCAAGCATACATCATTAATCCCCTTTCAAGTAGAAGAAAGGTGTATCAGGGATTTAGGATGAAAATGCAGCACAACAAAGAATAGAAACTACAAGGCCTGTTTTGCAACAAAAGGTGGTAGCTGTGAGACATCATTTGACTGCATTCATTGATGAATTTCTTTACTCTTCCCTTTCATAGTCCACCTGTTTCTCATGGGCCAGAAAACACAAGAGCAGTGATGCAAGGCAAGAGGCCCTCCAGCCAGCTGACCTCAGCTCATCCCATACTGAAAGGTATTGTTCTAGATAGCGAAGACCATTCCAGACCACATTTCTCAACAGCTTGTCCGGAAGCCTCTCTTCCCCTCAGCCTTGCTGGCTGATGACAGTATGCAAGTAAAACTCAGCACTCCCTTTCCCAGCCTGACCAGCACTGTGAGGGGGTGAGCTGTTTTTATGTCCAAGTCAGGCATCTGTAAAACCTGGGCCACCGCAAGCCCCGCAAGTCCATGCTCAGTATACTGTAGTAGTGGTTACTGTTAACACTTGTGATTGTTTCTGGTGTGACAAGACTCAGAGAGAGAAGCTCTACCGGGTTTTTCGGTGTCATTTTTATCCCTTCATTACGCATCCAAGTAACAAACTGACCAGTCATTTTCATCTAACTGTGACAGAGGTATTCAGACTTCAAAGGGAAGTAAGTGCCTACCCAAGGTTTTGTGAGACAACAGCAGCTAGGCTGGGGAAGGAGCTCTGGATTCCTGCCTCTGTGAGATATCTCTGCTTCTCTGGCCATGCTGGAACAGCGTATACATGTTAAACATGCAGCACAGCGTTTTCGTGGAGTAAATTAAGATCAGGTTCTGTTATATCCCTAGGTCGTGTTCTTCCATATCAATGGGCGGATGGTCACAGTCTGCATGAAAGGCTGGCTGGAATATGATCATTGTGGGATCATGATCTGTTGGGATCAACAGAGCTTTATGGCCATGATAGCTGGGCATTAATAGTTGCCTTACGTTAACTGACTGTGTTCAGCTCCAGTACTACCTAGTGCAAGCCATCACTCACTCTGATTTGTCTTCACTCTGTACAGCTTAGGAACAGCAAATGTATTTTAGAGCACTCAAGTGCTTTGTTTAAATGTCCCCCAAAAAATCAGTGACTAAGTTATCACTGGATGATTTTACCTTGGCAGAGGACCCTTGGACAGCTGAGAGGAGAAAAGAACCTGGGGAAGCCTATTGTGGTCAGAACAGTTAAATGCCCCCCAGTTATCGATTGCTCCAGCCTGTGCTTCATTTGTGACTTCGGAGAAGGCAGCATGCGTTCTCAACTCCACTGCATATTCTGTGGTCATGTCAGCAAGGGCACCACATTGCAATTTGTCTCCCAAAAGAAGCATTAAGCAGTAGTTTCTCACTAATGAGACTGAGTACCTGTGCATCACTGTGGCAGGAATGCTTTCCATCATGAAGTCGCTCTTTAAATAAGCAATTGGAGCTTACTGGAGAACTCATAGCAATTTCTGCTAAATCAGGTGCCCTGAGCCTCAGCACTCAACCAGGGATAAAGCCTCTGGACACAACCCCTTTCATGACTGAGCCTCATGGCTGTGACTGTCAACCAAGGAGGTTGGAGAGAATCTAATTGGGCTGGTCCTGAGTCATCTTATAAACGTTTCTGGGTTCCTTGTTCATGACACTGCCAGCCATAAGAGGCAGCAGAAAGCAAGTTGCTTTGCACTGGCATTGCCAGAGGTCAATGGGGGCATGGCAGGAGAGAGAAGTGGTCTTCCTTGTTCACTAAACTTCTGCCATTATCCTGTAGCTCATTTCCACTAAGCCTTATGTCCTTGCGTTTCTGTAGCTATGGAGGAGAGAGCTGCTCAGCGGGCAGAACGGAGGAGGAAACTAGAAGAAGCCAAACAACAAAGAGAAGAGGAGAAACTGGTAAGGAAAGAGGAAAATGAAACAAAGTCTCTCTCACACCATTTCAGTGAAAAGAAATGCTGTTTTAACCCCAGAGCCAGAGACTAAGAAAAGGCCTTTTATCCGAAAGAAGAGTTTTATAGCTTGTGAGAAAGCCCATGTCCAGCACACATCAAAAGAAGTAATTATCACTGCATTTGCATATGGTGATGGCACTAGCCCTGTCATATCACAGGCCGACACTTCATGTTGATGCAGTTGGAATTCTAGGAGCAGCCTAGCATACCAACCCCCCCCCACCTCTTTCACACCTACCACGTGACTGTAACTGTCCATGCCAAGGATGTGACGGGTGGAAGTGCATGCAGAGATCCACTTGATTGGACCTGGCAATGGTGGGTTTCCCCTCCCCTGGCTTTCCTGTCTGGTCACGTGCAGCTTGAGGACATGCAGTCTGACTTCGTAAAAGTCCTGCATTTTTCTAGCAAATCTCTACTGAAGAAAAAAGATACTGACAATATACAAATTCTGTGATACACAGAGGAGCTTTCTTAGCTTCGGGACATTGTCACTGAAAACATTGATAGTAAATTGCAGTAGGATTAGAAAGCTCAGAACTGGGGTCCTAAAACAACCAGCGTTTCTTCCTTCTCCAGGCAGGAGAGATGCACTCACATACACAGGAGGCTGAAACTAGCCTTAAAGAACACTCTAACCATAGAGTGGACAGACAAGCATCAGGTTAGGTTTCCTCAGCTGCAGTTGCCAGAATCGTACAGATCAGGAAGCACAGTCATAGCAGTCATGCCTTATGGTTGGTGTGATTTGTAGGCCTTTGATGCATTCACCAGGAGGAAAAGCTTCGTGAAATGGAGTGGGGTTTGCAAGGGGAGTGCCAAATATGACCAGTACTGAAGTAAACGAACTTCCTTGGTCTTCAGTGTTTGGGGAAAGAAATGTTTGAGTATCTGTAATGCTGCTTTGCATGTAGAAGTAAAACTTCAGAACAGAGCCCAGGGATTCAGAACTGACTTCAGTAATCAGGTTATCAATATATAACTTGGTGTATGGTTTAAATTTTTTAGAGGAAGAGTAGGCAAATACTATAACTTAGGGCAAAGAAAGACATATAGAGATAGTAAAAAGATATATATAGGTAGTAGAAATAACAGTCCCTCCTTCTTCTCCCTTCGACAGTTCATTGTCCAGCACAGATCATGTCTAGTGTGTGACAAAGTCTGCTTCCTTCTAAAGTTTCAGGTGCTGGTCAATACTATAGAGGAATACTGGGAAAGCTTAGAGGTCTGTGTTTGCTGAAAAGACCACGTGCACCAAATCAAATTTTACCTTCCTCCATTTTCTCCATTTCAAGGCCCAGCTGAAGGCTGAAGAGGAAGCACGACAAAAGAAGGAGGCTGAGGAAAAGGAAGCTCAGCAGGAAAAACGACGGGAGGAGAGAAGGCAGCAGAAGCTGGTGACTGAACACCTCACCTCTTTTCTTCCCTATCCCTGTTAGAGGGGAGGGGAAGAGACGATACCCACTAGCACTCAGTCAGCAGCCAGAGTAATGTGAACTGCAGGGCTTCGTTAGTAGAGCAGAGTGCCACAGCATAGCACCCGCTGTATAGACTCACCACTTTCCCCTTTTTTGGCAACTTCAGGGGAAGGGCTGTGGACCGAAGGCACAATGAAGCAAATACTGTCTGTGTCTCATCAGCAGGACGAGGTCCCAGCTGGTGGACGTTCACTGCTGAGGTATAGCCACATAAGCCCCCACAGTGGCAGCACGTTCAGCCTACCCTGAGACTGCTCCTTCTACTTGTGTCCCCCTCCAGCATACACAATGATAACATCACAAACACACAGTTTAAAAGTAAACAAGCCTGAGAGATATATCAAGGGCAACTTTCCACCTGAAGAATAGAAGCATCCTGTCCTTGGAGCTAGCCTAGGAATAGCTCCAGTTCATTCTTGTTACTTGGAAATGAGCTGTCCTAATAATCGAAATAGCACATTTGAAATCCTACAGGAATTTTGACCTACAACTACTGTTCTACTTGGATTCAGTGTTTTAGGATGTTTGACCTTCATCCCTGAATCTCAGTCAAAAGTAATGTTGTACAGTTATATAACACCCACATCCCTCCCCTACTATTTAGGCTAGATTAAGTGGTAGGGCCCATAGGTAAACTCAGAATAATTTTTGGACATGTTTTCAATCTAGTTTTATAGACATAGAAAGCTGCCATCCTTGAGCTCCCCAAAGCACCCCTCCCCACACTGATGAAGGCCCATCCAAAGGAGGTTCCTGCTGCGTCAGCACTGCTGGTAGCCACAGATTATATGTCCGCTATAGTAACACCGAACTGCAGCGCTGAGGGGAGGCCACTTGCTGATACGTGGCCCAAGGAAATGTCCAGAAGTGCCATCCTCTTCCATGAGGATTTTCAAGTTCGCTCTGCTTTCTACCACGGGTTCTAGTACATGGGGTCATGTCTGGTCTGCACTGCTAAAGATGATGCAGATCCCCATTTCCTGTCAGGTCAGGACCTCCAGCTCCAGTATGACAATCTATTGTCTTAACACCCTCTTCATCCAGAGTAAATTAAAACTACTGCTCTTTGTATTGTAGAAAGAGCTGGAGAAGAAAAGGAGGTTGGAGAAAGAGCAGCAGCTCCAGAGAAAGGCCAGAGATCATTATGAGAAGGTCCTGCTGAGAAAGGTGGGAATGGTGCCATGGAAAAGGCTGAGGGAGCAAGCCAAGGAAAACCTGGTGGTAAGTGCTAAGGATAAAGGAAAGGACTGGTGCCATGTGAGGAAGGGAAAAAGAATGGACGCAGCACTTAGCAGAAACCTGAATAGGCTCTTAAGACAGGTAAAGATGGAAAAAGCAAAAATTCTTCCTGCCCTATATTAGTACTTTTAATTAGCCCATCTGACAGTAATCCTGAAAGGTCATCAAAAACCCACAAGGGTGGCATCCTCATTTATAGCTGATTAAACAGGAACAAAAAGGACAGAGGAAGGAATGAACTTCATTCTAATAAGTCATCTTTTGTTAGCCTCCACTTGGCTGCAGTACTACCACATGATTTGATGCCAATAACACAGTGGGAGTTAGTTTAGTATGACACAGCCAAAAAAAAAAATGAAGTTGCATGATATGAACCTGTCAGTTTTCTTGCTGCACAGGAAAGCTTATCAGCAAGACGCTACCAAGCCACTGTAGTTCTAGTACAGCTAACCCCAGCCCATTACTAGGGCTTTCCCTCTCTCTGGAGTCACTGCTGATGCAGTGTTGGCCACTGCTAGAGGTAGGACACCATGCGTGATAATCCAGCGATCTCTTCTGGCCTGGCCATACCTTCAGTGCAGAACGGCAAGTGGTAGCTTCTGAGACCTTGACACATAAATATTGCTAATGAAGCATTTCCGTGCATGACTGAATGGGCATGCCATATCAGGGGTGGACTAATAACACTCAACCGTATCCTGAAGATTTAGCCAGAGCCCAGGGCTAAGCTGGCAAGCTTCCATTTAAGTCACTAGAACTGTAGCTACTTAAAGTACTTGACCAAATGCACATAGCCTCCGGCTGGGAAGAAGTGGAGGGATAGCAGCTGCTCTGTAAGTCCACCCTGCTGGCCAGCATTATGGACTGAACTGTTACAGGCCAAGCCTCTGCTCCATTCACAGTAGGTTAAACAGCATCTAATTCAAAAGGATGCTCTCTAGAAGTGACACAGCAGTAGGCTGATAGAGAGGCTGCTCTTGTTGCTTCTGCTGACCCCTCTTTGTGGGAACCTGTCCTGTAAGTTATTGCAGCTGTCAGACATCTGCATTTTGGGGGCACCAAAAAGCTGAGGTGATTTGCTAGTGTACCCAGTTTTCTATAGCTTCATGTTTATGTAGTCACACATCCAAGTAAGTAGCTGCCGTGTCTGCTGTCTTGACTCAGGTGGCACAAAGGCACCACTGCTTGGGCCTGCAGAGGAAATGCCTGACGACGTGGCATCAGCACACCCAGAGGAGCCTCATGGAGAAGGTGTCTCAGGCTGAGGACTTCTATTCCCATATGTTGCTGAGACGGGGCTTCAGGAACTGGCTAAAGGTTTGCCTGCACCACTATGGAGAAACGATACCAAGCGAGCTACCTGCTGCTGCACTTTCCCCTCACCGCAGTGCCACTTCACACACCTGGAGCCCAGTCTGTGCGGAGTTACACTGTCCCCATTCCAGCAACATCATTCCCTTCTTAAGAGACCTTCTTTCAGCTCTCCACTCTCCATCATTCTCCACCCAGGACACTCTCCTACATACTGCTCCTCCACCTTTGCACTCTTGTCACCCTGCTCCCTGCTGATTTTCCTCAGCTCCTGTCCCCATTACCCTTTGATGCCACAGTCTCAGCGCTGCTCTGTTTCTTCTTATTGGGTTGGTAGAAAGAAGCCACTCTCACCTCTTTCTCTGTCTTCCTTCCCCTAGTACAAGGATTATCTCTCCAATCTGGAGGAGAAAGTGAGTACCCTCCATGCAGCCTGCCTCATGAGGACGTACTTCTGGGCATGGTTTGATCTGATCATGGAGGAAAAAAGTACCTTATGGGAGAAGCTGAAGATTGCTACTGAACACAGTAACAAGTAAGTGTGCTCCCTTGCCAGCAGTTCTTTTTACTTAGGTTTAATATACCCTATAGATTTTTTTTAGAGACTGCTTTTGACAGGTCAATTATCTGCTCCCAAAGAACATGCGAAACAGGTTCTTTACTGCTGGTTTTTGGCTTGTGTGATATGCACAGACAACATCAGCAGAGGTTTATGGTAAGAATTTTCCATGTAGCCTGGAAATTTAGTGGTACCCTTCACAGAACTTTTATATCTGCTGAAAGAGAACACAGTGAAAGTGGATAAGTAGCTGAAACTTTCTAAGCTGATTAGCTATCTGGCCGTGCAGCTTCTGCTAAAAGCTGGCTTAGGAAAATCTTTAAGTACAATTATAGCAAGCCAAATGATTGTGCATGATTACACTGTATTGTTTTGTCCACAGCAGATGATTTAGTTCACAAATCCAAAGCTGATCAACTAGAAACCCTCCTTAAGGAATCCTTCAGTTTATGCCATTGTCAGCCTGACTTGGCAGCGAGAACTACAGCACAGTTGTACCGATTACAACTGGAGCTGGACACTCCCAGTTCACTTGTTGTCCCATAAGTGCATTAGCTCTGAATTTTAACAGGAGGAAAAAACTAATGTCAAAATTCAGCAGAAAATGGAAGCATATTCACCATGAAAGCATGTCAGCTGCATACAGTCATGAATAGGCTGTGCCTGTGCATGGCCCAGACAGGATCTGCAGCACCTTGGAGGAGGAATTGAATGAAATTCACCTCTTAGGTGGTAGAGTAAACCTGTTCTAGCTTGCTGTGTCATTAAGATCAGAACAGTGCATGATTTAACCCAACAAGCCAGCAAACTGGAGGAACCAGGGAAAAAAGAGTTAGAATGTACCCTCAGCAAGTTTGCTGACGACACCAAACTGGGAGGTGTGGTAGATACACCAGAAGGCTGTGCTGCCATTCAGCGTGACCTGGACAGGCTGGAGAGTTGGGCAGAGAGAAACCTGATGAGGTTCAACAAGGGCAAGTG
>Ga0181612_150575_pt1 | contig 18969 bp, 14 predicted proteins | sample HoacroProtozoa21_FD_119630 | JGI IMG/M metagenome (GOLD analysis project Ga0181612, IMG submission 119630) | Hoatzin crop microbial communities from Cojedes, Venezuel. Combined Assembly of Gp0051906, Gp0051904, Gp0051908 | reverse complement strand
TGGTGGAGGGTGGGTGGGGTTTGTCTGTTTTAAAATGGGGTTGGATGTTGAAAGAGCCTCTGATGTTGGTTTACAAACTCAGCCGGTCAGCAATAAGACTGCCTCTGATCAAAAAGCTGCATTGGTTGTCATGTTGTACCATTTTCTCAAATCCTCACCAGGTTTATATTGCAATAACAGATCATAGACTGTCGCTAGATAAACCTAGGATAAACCTTGTATTTGGGATATGGACAAAATCAGTCTGTTGCTTTGCTGGTGCTCAAAATCCCAAAGCAACCTCACTGACTCCAGTGGAGTTTAGTATTTCTTCCGGTGTCGGGACACATCACGGCAAATCCAGACTAGTCAGTCAGGATGATTCTGCTCTTGCAACATGAAGACATCTTCATCACATCCAGCATGCAATTTCAAGCTCACCTTTCTGGTCTTGCTATGTGATTGGTTTTTATTGCTTGCTTAAGTTCACTGTGTTTTTCCACTCAGGCTGCTCCAAAGTGACATGCATCAGTTTGACTCGCGAAGCCTCCATCAAGCTGTCTCCCTTACACGGGAAACAGATCTCCATTCGCTACCTGGACATGACAGACTGCTTCGTCCTGGAGGACGAAGGACTGCACACCATCGCCGCTCACTGCACTCAGCTGACCCACCTGTACCTGCGCCGCTGTGTCCGCATCACTGACGAGGGTCTCCGCTACCTGATGATTTACTGCACGTCCGTTAAGGAACTGAGCGTGAGTGACTGTCGCTTTGTCAGTGACTTCGGCATGCGGGAGATCGCCAAGCTGGAGTCGCGCCTCCGATACCTTAGCATCGCTCACTGCGGCCGGATCACAGACGTGGGCATCCGTTACATAGCCAAATACTGCAGCAAGCTGCGCTACCTCAACGCGCGGGGCTGCGAGGGCATCACGGACCACGGTGTGGAGTACCTCGCCAAAAATTGCACAAAACTCAAATCACTAGATATTGGCAAGTGCCCTCTGGTCTCAGACACCGGCCTGGAGTTTCTAGCCCTCAACTGCTTCAACCTGAAGCGTCTGAGCCTGAAATCATGTGAGAGCATCACTGGGCAGGGCCTGCAGATTGTAGCTGCCAACTGTTTTGACCTGCAGATGTTGAACGTGCAGGACTGTGATGTCTCTGTGGATGCTCTGCGATTTGTTAAACGACATTGCAAGCGCTGTATTATAGAGCACACCAACCCGGCCTTCTTCTGAAAGGACACCCCACACCTGTTGTTACAATGCAGTATTAAAAACACTGATGTATAAACACACGCTCCCCTATTCAGTAATGCTGTCTTTTCTATAGCTCACAGGAGTCAGTTTTTCTTGCGTGTTGTGGATGAGGGGAGTTTCTAGAGGACTATTTCGTTTGTTTTTGTATGATCACTTTTTAAGGAGCGGTGGATCTCCATGGGGAGGCTGCCTTAATGCAAAAGCAATGAGTGCTCAGCATTCCCAGTGGGGTGCCACTTCCATAACAGCCATGATCTTGTCCCAGGCTACAGTAGCTACCTCCAAAGGAAACAGCACATAATCCCTCCTTTGGAAATGCTACGAAACTGTGTCAAATACATGTGAATTCCAGCTGTGCTCATGAAGCTGACTATGCAATATGTGTCTGTGTTCCCCAACTTCTTCCAATATGGCTGACAAAGCATCCCCATGTCTCCAAGTAGTTTCTTTTTGGCAGCCATCCATCATAATCCCTCAGGAAATACTGGGTAATATTCTTAAACATACTTGATTGGGGAAGAACAAGACCTGCTGGCCATTGCCGAGCACTCTGCCGAGTGAATCTGGAGATTGTGCCCATGGATTGTCTTGGAAAGCCCACCTCCAGGTCACTCGTGCATCATCACTACTTGCCTTCATTTCTAAATCTGCCCACTCCTGCATGTGTAGTACCACCCGCTGGTAGCAGATAGGGACTTCTGGGTCTGATAAGCAGTGACATATTCACCTGAGTGAAGGAAAACAGACGAGATATTGGTGGCCTGGCAAAGGGAAAAGCCAATGAATCAGCCTGAGAAGCTGCTGTAGTTCTGCAACAAGCTGAGACAGCACTGTAGCACACCAGGGACTCTCTGAGGCGTTGTGGAGCAGCTTGCACGGGGCAGCCCCAACTGCTGTGCTGCACTGCTGTCACCAGAAGGTCTGCCTTTGTTCCTTCACTGCGTCTCTTCAGCAGCTGTGGCACCACTGCTGTTGACACTCCCTGAGCACATCAGGCACGTGAGTTGAGGTAAATTCAGTATGTACCTTAACAAGCGTAGAAACCCGACCCTTTTCTGTGGCCTTCCAGTTCAAAGCATAGATGGCTGATCTCAAAACTTCAGAGATGCTAGCCTGATGTTAGATAACACCCCTGGGGACAGAGGGGCTTAGAGTGTTTTTCACGTTAGATTTAGATTTTGTGAAGCCTTGTCTGTGTGTGTTCCCTTAGGCTGGAGAAACAGCTGCTGTTCAGCAAGGAAGAGAGATGCCAGCATTGCCCGCCGACACTGGGAGCCCCTTCTACTCTCATGGTCGTTCCTGCTCCTGCAAGAGCAAGAGTGGTTTGGACGTTCCCCCATCTCATTGCCCCCTTCCCCAGAGCGTGTGGTCATTTCATGGCTACTTTCTTCACAGTTTTCCAGCAGCCATGTCTCTGCGTTTCCATGTGTAATGCCCAGATCTGAAAGCCAGATGCTTTAGGGGTGATGATATTTTCAGGCAGGCCCCCTGCCCCTGACTGACAGGTGAATTCATATGTTCAGCTCAAATGCTACAAGTGTCTCGGTAGAGAACATAAGAAGGGAAGCACCGTGTCTGGTTTTCATAAGCAGTAGTTCCATCATCTCCAGACAACACTAATAACATCATTGATATGAAGTGAAAATCCATATGTTCGAGAAAAATACGTAACTGCTGAGGAAATACTTGTAGCAATCCTCCCTCAAATTACAAAAAAGCAATGGTTTGGACATGTCCCTGCAGAGGGAACTTGTCCTACTGCTGCAAACATTCCTGTAACTTATGTATGTTGCTCCAGTCTTGAGTTTCTTAACATACAGGATGTCATCAGCTCTGAACTATAAATCAGATTGTACTAAAGCAAACAGGGCCATGGAAAATGATTTTGTCTCTGCTACTATTACTGATCAGTGACTAACAGGGGCTAATACCATCCTTTGGCCAGTTAATATCACTTTGGTTTTCCTTTCTGTATTTTTAAAATTAGAGGTTCTACTCCAGCAAGTAGTACAGTATATTTTATCTGAGACAGCTATACTCTCTGTTTATCCTTTATCTCAAAATAGCCCCGAGGGCAGTTAAATGTTAAGCCCATTCCTGAGGATGGTGGGATTTTGAGCCATTTGCACTCATGAAATATAAGGCCTCATTAGCAACATTTAACTGTTTATTAAAAAAAAAAAAAGCTACTTTTCTGGCTATGCTAAATTGAGTGAATAGTGCTACATGGTTTTTAAGGTTTCTAATGTTTAAATTGGCCTGTACTGTACAAATCTCACTATAAAGCCTTAATTTGCTACCAAGAAATAAAGCAATATATTGGTAACTGATGAGCATGCATCGTCATTTGCACAAATTGATTAACTTCTGGTGGAAAAGAAAAGATTAAATATGTGTAAACCTTTTCTTGAAAGGTAGGTAGGTGAATGAGCACATCAGTATGTCAGGTAGGTGGATGACTATATTAAAAAATGAAAAAAAAATATTTGTTATAGATTATGACCTCGCCTGTTTGTCTCTTTAAATTTTTATTTTCCTCATGTGGTTCTTCTTGACCCTGAAATGTACTCAGCAACTGGAAGTGTAAGTAAAAGAAAAAAAGTATATAAAAAGCACATGTATAAAGGTTTCAGGAGGGCCTCTGCATTGGTTTAAAGGCAAGTTAACATATTTGATGTGAAAAGTAAAATGGAATGACTGAAAGGGTAGAGCACTTACTAGTACGGTGTTGCCTTTTGAATGCTCTCAGAAACCCACTCTGGGGGGCACTGGTGGAAAATGAATAAGGGCAATTTTTCTCAGCCAAACATTTTAAAGTATATATTCTTACATGATCTGAGTTGACACTCTGAGACTGCTACTTATTTCAAGAAAATTTGAATTTATCTTATTGATACAGCTTGCCTGTTTTGACTTTTAAACCTTTTTGTATGTCTACTTGTAAAATGACACGGCCAGAAAAGAAACTGCAATGGTGCATGAGGAGCTGAGTTTGCTGAAAAGGTTGCAACGTGTGACTGGTGTGTCTTTGTTCCAGTTTGGGGTTGGCAAAGACTATAAATTTCCTGAGTGAAAACATTGTTGATTCTTGAACCATAAAATTTGGGCTCAGGCACTGAGGCTTCTCCTGCTCTGCAGTAGCATGTGGTGATCTCATCAAAGAAAGCAGCGATGAATCACATCAGCCAGGCTGGCATGTTGTTTATGTCTTTGGAATAACTTGTGTCCTAGAGAGAGAGGTCTCAAAGAAAAGACCCATCTAAACTACCATTTGCTGCATTTATAGCCAAAGCTCTATATCCAGGTATTCATCCTTCTGATGCCCTTCGCTTTCGTAAAAAGTCAAACCGTATTTTCCCCGTTAGCAGCATGTGATTGATACGAAGTGCAACGCTTCTGTCTTTTTAAGCTATGCTCATCTGGCTTCCTACAAAACGCAAAACAGCTTCTGTTGGATGTCTTGGACTCAGAACCAGGGTCCAGACTGTAACCTTCAGTAGTGGCTTACGTGGTTTCTGAAAACCTCTAGCCTTTGAACTGGAAAACTAAAAAGCTAGTAAAAGACCTAATTTTAGCGCTAGCTTGAAGCAGGTCCAAACTCTCATTAAAAAGAAATGCAATGACCATTTGGACTGCAGACTGCCTGCCCCACAGCTGCCAGTGTTAGTTTAAAGGGGAAAAGTTCCCTGACAGAGTTGGTGCATGGCTCCTCTTTCCCCAGCATTCCCTGGGGAAGTAACCTGCCCTTGTTTTTTTATGATTTTGTCACTTTAGGTATTCCTGCTGAAACTTCCCATGCTGGTCTTTGAAAATGTTAGTTGAAATGGTTCATCTGGTTCTGTAAATAAAGCTAGGAGGAAACGTCATTTCGCTCATGCTAAACTCCCAGTGACCTTTCCTTTGAAAACGGTTCATTGCTCTTCATCTCCTCTAAGGCCTTCAGAGTGCAAGTGTGAGCCTTGCCAGGAGGTCAGCTCTGGGACAGGGATGTGTCTTGCTGATCTCCCAGTTAAAATTCGCCCAAATTTAGCTACGTTACATGTCCTTGAGTATCTCTGACTCTGTGGCCAGGGAGAAAAGGGACACGCTCAGATCTTTTGGAGTTTGTAATCTGGCAAGGCTGAGATATGGCAAGGCCACAAGGCATTTATCACTCCGGCAGCGTGCAGGAGGAAATGACCTGAATTAGATGGAAGCTGCCTGGAAAGTCAGAGCGGGGTTGGAAGATGGGGTTTTGAGAAGGGACAAGAAGAAGGATGAAGGAAATTTCCTGGACAAGGCGGACTGGGACAAGAAGACATCGAATGATTTTCAGCAACGAAACTGGGGCTGGGGTTGAGAGAGGTGGGCTTGTATGATTGCTTGAGCAGCGAGAGCTTGGCCAGAAAAAGTGTAAGTACTGAAGAACGAAGTTTGGGGCAGGAGCAGAAACAGGAACAAAATTAACATCATGTAAATACAGTGAAGTCTCTAAGAAAGGCTGACAAACTGTTTCAGTGAGGATGCCTCAGATTTGAAACAGCCTTCCAAAAATGAAATAGTAATTTTGCATTTAATGCACCTAATGTCTACCCTTTTTCATATTTTGTGAAGCCAGAAAATCTTTATGGGCGGAACTTCTGCCTTTACCAGCAAATGTATAGGGAGGCCTGAGACACTGTCAGCCTCAGTGTCTTGTTCCTGCCTTTACACCTTTGCGCAAGGTGGCCTGTCGAGAAGGACAACGCAAGGCAGGTTTGTAGCATCTGTTCTTCCTTTTGCATTGTATTTCAGCAACACCAGCTGCTCTGCTTTGCTAAGGTGCAGGCATCAGTGTGGAGCCAAATTTGTGCCCTTTTGGTGACTGTTAAAGGGCATAATCACAGGTTCAAGTTACTGCCAGGCAGTAGAAATCAGAATTCAAACTTTGCCTAACAAAAATGTATTTAGATGAACGGTATTACTGCATGCTATTAAAGAGATTAAATCAGTTTTCTCCATAAAATAGCTGAGGGATGTTTATTTTCATGCACCCCTGCTGTACAGCTGTATGCTTCAGAGCAGGTTTTTCCTCTTTTTTTGTCTTCTGTGAAAGCTGGACAGAAATGTCAGGTCATTTTTCCCTTGTCCTCTGGATGATCATAGAGGCGCATCTGAGATTTACACTAGCTAATGGAAATCCTTTCCAAGTAGGCTCAGCTAATACAAATTTAAAAAAATATTATGAGTACAACAACTCAGTTGGCCACAGATACGTCAAAATAAGCCATTATAAATATAGAAGTTACTAAACAGGCACCAGAGAGAGAACCAGAGGGACCAGAAGGAGGGATCTTTTTAAAAAAATAAAAACACTCGAGCTTTTGTAAATGACCCTGATATTTTTAATGCAGAACAGAAATCTTAGCCATTCCTTCTGCCATTAAAGATACTGTGTTCTTTGGGTTAGAATAGATTAGTTTTCCTTTGTTTTTTAAAGAAACATTGTATGCTGTAGCCTAAAGCTCACATAAAATGGTAGAGATGGAAAAAGTCCTCTTAAAAGGATGAGAGAGAATTCAGAGAGGGATTTGTGCCAAAAAAGAATGAATAATTTTAACAGTTTCATGTTACATATTTAATGGCTCCTAAAATATTGTTTTAAATCAAGTAAATGGCCATTCTTGAGCAGTTTCTGTGACTTCTTGAATATATTCACATGATTGCCTCAGCAGATAGACATCAGAGATTTAGAAAAACTGATTTTCTAGCTATAAACAATAAGCATCATTATTTTAACATTTATAATTTGCCTTATCAAGTATTTTCACATTGTTATCACTTGTCATATAAAGGATATATTCTAAGCCTTTATCAGAACAGCTGTGAAAATATTTCTATATATTTATTAATAACAAATTTCATTTTTCTGGTACCCAAATTTTGCTCTAGCCTATTCCTGGCCTATTTCATGCTGTGAAAATAATTTGAAGAATAGAGCTTGTTTCTGCACTTGAAATACACTATAGTTGATTACTCTGTGGTCATGTATCACGCATTGTATTATGGTTGTTGGTGTGTCTTTTGTGACACCGCAGAGTGGCTCCCTGCATTTCAGCATGGAAACAGAATTGCCTAACACACAAAGCATGCGACACATGACAGTTGTCAGAGCTCAGATCTCATGTGCGACGGGCTGCCAGGGGTCTGAAAACCGCCATCCACAATAGTGTCAGTACTTCTGTAGCCATTCATTCCTTCACTGCATGAAGCATCTTCCATTTTATTGGGCATAAATCATAGGAACAAACTCTAACCTGCTTCAGTGAAGGTAGTAGAGCTGCGACCTGTTCTTCATACTGTCCTTCCCTTTTCTCTTCTACGCTCAGAGAGTTAGCCAAGATCCTGCGAGAGTCTGAGGTATTCTGCCTACGTAGTTATGAATAATACAGATAATTAATGGCTCAGTATTAATAGGAGGAGTAAGGCCCATTACTTGGCAGGCAGTCCAGGTGAGGTGATTGCTGCAAGTCAGTGACCACTCAGTGGCCAAGTCTTGCTCATGTTTCTCAGTGTAGGTGGGAAGTCCGTGCATCAATGTCAGCAAGTATGATGCTTTCCAATGCTTCTTCTGACAGTGATATGTCAAACTACAATATGAATCACATGGGGGTGGGGTCCACATAATCAAATAATTAAAACCAACTTTGTTAAAGTAACGTAGTGAAAAATCAGGTGTGCATCTATCATGAGCCACAACGGCTTTCACTGACCTCCAGTATAAGACCGAGCTGCTGGTGACAGCGGGTCATCACTCAGCTGGGGTTTTTTTCTCTTTCTGGTGTTTTGTTCCTCTACCTGTACCACTGCAGTGGGATCCACTGCATTTTCCAGAGCCAAGAAGGAAGGGAAAGCTCAAGCAAGTGAGGAAGTGCCTGGAGTATGACAGTAACTGGGCAGCCATGCAGCTGGGGACGGGAAGGAGCAAGGATGCACTTCGTCTGTCAGGACAGAGAGGTATGTCCTGTAAATATAGCTGGGATGCAATGGAATACCTGGGAAGGGTTTTACAACAGCATGTTCTTGCCACTGTGGCATCACAGCATCTGCATGGCTGTGTGTGCAGGGAGACCTGAAGTCTTAACGCAAGGAACCCACTATCAACATCTCGTCAGCGAAAAGGGAGAAGAAATGCTGCTCTTCCCGGTGGAGCCGGGTCTGAGAGGGAGGGAGGGAAGTTCTAGCCAGTTGGGAGGGGGCTCTGGGGTACCCTGGGGCATGCTGGGCCTCATGTCAGGTGTTTGGCAGCTTGGGTCATTTTAATTTAAATGCCATTTGTTAGATAGGAGTTGCAAATACGATAACCTGAGGAGAGGTTGTTGAAGATGCAACTCAAGCACGTGCTAAGAGACTCCAGGCTCTCCAGCATATTTTTGTAAAGAGAGAAGGAATGGAGGGTTTTTTTTGTTGGTTTGGGTTTGTTTTACGTAACGGTCTTTTAGAGTTGCTTGGTATTTACTGTCTGTAGGGGAAGCTTATTCAAAAACGCCATGAGACTGGCTTATCTTCAGATCGGAGGGGTGTCTGATATCTGAAAGCTGGTTTGCTTTTCTGTAAGGTGAATTGATAAAGACACAAGAAAGCCTTGCAGCCTGAGCTTTGGAGGTCATAAACCTCCGGCGGGTTAAATTTGAGAGCATGATAAAGCAGCCTCCCCTTCCCCTGCCAAAAAATAAGCAAAAGCAAGGAAAAATTGCATCAAAATTTCCAATTAAGAGAGTAAAGAAATTCAGGACTGAAAGCTAAACTGAGAATGGTAATGTGTAATCTCTCGCTCCAAAGATATTTTCTCCCTCGGCACACCAGTGTGGTCCTGTGAAGCTGGAGAGTAAATTGAAAGCTATCATAAAGATTATACATAGTGGGCACATGGATAAACATACCAGTGGGGAAGAAGCAACACAGCTTTTCTGCAAGAAATCCTCCCACAGGGTCAGCAAATACATGGGGGCCCCTGTCAAACCGGAGTGCTGGGGGCACCAGGAGAGGTTTGAGGACAACTTCTGTGTCTGGCATTGTAGTGGGGGCTGCAGTGCTTTGTCTGAAAAAGTAATAAGTCAGGTGGGATGTGACAGCTGTGACAAAGGTCACTGAATCATGTACAGCTTAAGGGATGAAGGGGCTGAATATTTACCATCACTACTAGTTTCATAAAAACCCAAAGAGTTAGAGGGCATCAAGTGAAGATATTCAAGACCCGCCTGGACAAGGTCCTCTACAGCCTACTGTAGGTAACCCTGCCTCGGCAGGAGGGTTGGACTGGATGACCCACAGAGGTCCCTTCCAACCCCTACCATTCTGTGGAAAAAAAAAAAAAAAGTGAAGCCAGCAGGCAATGGATCCACATCAAATTAAAATAGTTCTTTGTCTGCCATGTGCTAAAGCCTTAGACTCTTGCCACAGGGTGTTGTGGATCCTAAATGTTCACATCAGTTAAAAAGAAACTGGACAAGTTTGTGGAGGAGAAGTCTGGTTGCAGCTATTAAATACAGCAGACAACCTCTGGCTCGGGAAATGCCTGAGGCACAGTGTTGGAGGCTGGCAGGCTGTGCTGGGAAAAGACGCTTGCTCTATTCTTGTGCTTCTCTCTAGGCATCTGGTTTTTGGCTACTGTCAGACAGACTGTTCAGCTACACGGACCTTTTGTCAGCAGCTGTTTTCATACTTTGATATTTGCCTCAGCCGATCCCTGACACAAAGCACACACTCACTTCTTGCTCTGTTAGAGTTGCTCAAGGCCCTCCAAATTAAATATTTTTTGGCACCCTCTTTTCTAAAATCCTTATGGTCCAGAGTGCAAAACCCAGTCTTGTCAGAAGCTAACGTCCTCATCTATTGACTTGCATGGCAGTAGGCACATGAAATTTTGCTGGGGGCTGGGTACCCTGAGTATTTAGGCCCCTTCGCTGCAGTCCTGCAACTAAAGTGTCTCTATGTTTGAAAGGGAGACCAGGGGAAGGAGAGCATTTTGCGCTCCCTCTAAATCCTGCAAGTCAGGAAGCTGGTCACGGAGACATGCTGCTTTTGCAGATCTCTCTCATCTACAGGGAGACTTTGGGAAATCAGGAAGCCTCTTGATTTCTTTAAGACAGCTGTGCCGCGTCTTTGTAATCAACACCAGAATCTGCCTGTAGCCGCTGCTCAGCTAGAGCAGTTTAAGCACCCCTCCTTCCCTTCGTGAATTTTTAAAAGGGCCTTCCAGTTGTTGTGGTAGTTTCAGATGCAAGAGGCTGTGTAAGGGCAGTCAACCGCTGTCAGGTATTCAGCAGTATTCAGACAACTGGCTCTGTTGCTTGACATCAAAATCCAATCTCCTTTAGATGCCTGGGAGCCAGAGCATGACCAGCAAACACAGACTTGGTACGAGCCGTACAGTCACGGAGCGGCAGTTCGTGGGGGTGTGATTCCCAGGCTCGTCTGGAGGAGGCAGAAATGCTGTCCAAATCAGCAATGCAAAGTCCCTTCTCTGCTTCTTCAAACCCTTTGCCTGCTTCTGGCCCTGGGCCTACACAAATACCCAAACACAGTGAGGAATATAAACTCGCAAGGGTCTCAGCTTTCATAACATGACTAAGTTGTTTTGATTTAAGAGTGCTCGTCTTGCCAAGATTGGAAAAAATGAGTCCATTCTCTTCACGGCTGGATGTCAAAGTACACCCAGGTTTTCAGACAAATGCCCCAAATGCTCTCATTTCGATGGCTGACTGAACCAAGATTTGAGTGTTGGAGAACTTAACTCTTTGTTTAATATTGTTTTTATGGAAACTTGGAGAAAAAGAAGAAAAGCAAGACCGTTATCAACCTAAGTTAAAAACAGAGCTAAGAAGATGGGGAACTGTGTCTCTTTTTTTTGATCATTTCTTTCCGAGGCCAGCAGACACATTCGGTTGTTTGGGATGCTGTTCTGCAGGGCACAGAGCATCGCCCATGTCTGGAAGCAAAGAGGGAGGAGGGAACTACGGCACTATGAGAGGGATAAGTCCTTGCTTGGCGCATGTTGTAAGTCACCTACCTTAAACCAAGAAATGGGGGAAAAAAAAGGTACACAAAGAATTACTATGCCGATCTTAGAGTATTGAGATACTGTTTGAAACCTTTCTGGACTTCACTTAATTTTCTCCACAGAATTTGCCTATGGTGCTGCAATACTTCATGTGTTTAAGTGCTTTGCTGAAATCGCCCTTTAATGCACAGTGTGTGGATGTTTAATTTTTAAACATATTCTGGGTCTTCTCTAGGGTCATTAATTGCTACTCCTTGCTGTATAATCTCAGCCTGCCTTTTTTTTTTTTAAGGTGTTCTTTCTGTAGCACCCTTACAGCTTAATATAAATGTAGACTCCTATTGGGGAAAATCATAGCAGTATATAGCAGCAGTTTGCAGGGAGACCTACCACCGCGAAGGAATCCACACATTGGTGAATTCCTGGCACGTCTGCAGGCCTGTGTTTATTCCTTATTAGCACCGGAGTTTCAGGAAAAGCATTAGACCAAAGGTTCCATTTAGTTGTCAAAACACAGGTACTGGATGCCATTAGAGACGCAGAAGGGTATCTGAGACATCCACAGAAGGCTGGCAGGGACGAGACCGTCCCCGAGGAAGGCTTCTGCATCCACAGAAGGAGGCCAGGCAGATGCCATCGGGCACCTCAAATGCCTTTAGCTGTCCTCACTTAGGCAAACACACTTCCGAAATTTGTAGGGAAGATGTTTGTGGTTAAGGTCAGGCAGGATTTTCCCTGGGCTGCAAACACACAAGAAATCAACCACAAGTGATTGACTATGCAGGCAAGTATAGAAATGACTGTCATGTGAGGGTATGATCATTTTGTAATGTTGGCTGCCCCAAATTTTGTGCAAATATTTATTCTTGGAGAAAAGAGAGTTTGGGCTTCTTTTTCAAAACGAAAACATTTCTGATGTTTGAAAAAAAAGTCAGACATCTTAGCTCTTACTGCCAGGGCTTTGCCAAAGGTCTCCAGGCCTCTCTCTGGGGTCTGAAGGAAAGAGTTGTCCCAAACTGCAGCACTGGCTCCATCCCCGGCTGAAGGGGAAGGGATGTTGAGTCACGGTCTAGGAATCGCTGGGGTCATCCGAACACCTAAAATAGCCACAAGGATACAACCCTGCTCTGTTCTCGGTTCTGCCCTTTAGCTGCTGAGGAAACAGCACCTCGTGTTGGTCCCAGGGGTCTCAGGAAGAAACATGGCACCAGTTGCACTTTGCCATTATGTTGGGGCTCCTCTGCAGCCCTGCACAGGGGTCGGTGCACAGGAATGGGGTCTCGAGCGATACATGCATGGCTTGTCTGACTTCTGGCCCTGACCCAGAACTTCGTGCAGGAGACTCTCATCCCTGAACTGGAGATCTCCACATGGTGAACTCCAGGAGTGCTCAGCATCCCCTTCTTCCTCGCTTTCCTCCTCCGCACATCTCCAGTGTGAGTGGCCAGCAGCAGCAGGGAAGGATGAAGACCTGAAGCCCAGCTGAGTTTTTGAAGCAGGGGCCATAGTGCAGGCTGCAGTGCTGAGGTGCCTTTGCTGCCAGCAGCTGCAGAACATCTGCTTGCGGCTTACCCGGGTACTTCAAGGTGTTGCAAGTATTGTCCTGGGCTGCTTTTCCTGCATTATGTTCCACAGGGTAATGACAGTTATCACTGCTGCACATTTTTCAGTGCTAAATAATATGCTATTAAATAGTGTCTGTGTTCTGTCTGCTTGTTTGTTCCCTAGGTATTTCTGCTTTGTTGTTTTTCCCCTCCCTCATCTTTTCTGCTTCTGCAGTGGCTTTCACATCCTACCTGCTTCTTTTTAATTTAAAATCAGCATATTTTCTCTCCATTTAGCAGGTGCCCTGAAGATCTTTCAGAAACCCTTCATTTTTTTCAGTTTTCCCTCAGAAGGCCAAACTAGGAAGATTTTACCAAGAACCATTAACTGCACGAATTAAAGAGGAGCTAGAGCCTTGCTTTCCATGATTTCAGACTATTAAATGCTGAAAGCTATCCCCTAAATGTTTGTTTGGTTGGTTTTTTTTTTTCCCAGTAGCTACAACAGTTGACAGATATTTTGCAAGTAAAGACTGGTTTGTGTGGAAAAATCTGGTGGCTGATGACAGCGTGAAATTAATTTACTTTTGTTTTGTGCATGACTGTTTTCCTGTAAAACAGTCTTCCTGAATTATTACCCAAGGTGAACGACTCATGTGAAATGATAAATGTTTATGCTGAATAGCGGCATTTGTGATACTCATTGAAGGCAATATCAGCTCTCGTTGCCAAGCAACAGTGTCTGTTTAAATAAAAAGGCAGAGATGCCTTTTCTGCCCTCATAACATGCATAAAGATTATCCTGCTGTGTTTTGTAAGAGGGAGGTGTTAATGGGTTTACTCTGCAGAGAAAAATTCCCATCTCTCTTTCTTCATCCTTTCTAATAAGATTAAATTCTCTTAACGAACAAGGAGATCAGATTTCAGTTTCACTGAAGTAGTAGAAATTACCCTAAATAAAGCCACTTACAGTGACAATAATGTTAGATTAAAAGCCATGGCTCCTATAACAGTCCATTCTCATACTGGGCCATTTAAATCACTAGGAAAAATCACGTCACCCATGACAAAATATCTTATAGTTAAAATACCAAATTATACAAGTGCCAAAAAGCAAATAGGATAAATATAAGAAGTGTTCTGAATGCATGGGTCCTCAGTGTTCAGGTCAATTTAGAAAATCAGATATTAATGCTTACATTTCTTCTATCTTGCCAAGGTAGTCCAAGGGCTTTCAACAGCTTGCGTCCTGCTGGTAAAGACAGCACCTCTGAGAGCAAGGGAGAAGTCTTCCAAAGACCTGCTGTCTGGAGACTGTGGTCGTTGAGCTGGTCCTTGCAGTCTGAACAACCTTTCCTCTGCAGAAGACAGCTGGCATGTGGCGATTCGTTTGTGTCCTTGGTGTCTTGAAGAAAACGAGGATGCAAGTTTTGTCGGATTCACTCAAGATGAAGTTCAGGTGAGAACCTGTGAGGTTCTGTTCCAAACTGATGAATAGTTTGGGGTTCTGTATCATAAACAACTAAATATTTTTGCAGTATCACACACAGTTTCACAATCATGGGGGCTCGGACTGCATTGCTTACCCCATGTGAAAGCTGTGTATTCAGTATATGCATTTATCTTCATCATATTTTCTGAGTAGAGTCATTAGTAAATGTCACAGCTCTTGATTTTCCTGGAATGCTGTTGTGTTGCCTCATAGCCTGACCAGATTCAAAATACAGAGGACTCTCTCATACTGAGACATGTAGTTATTTCTCGGCCTGCTATTATTGATAACATCTGTCTCAGTATTACAATCTAGTTTTCTGCTGCACTGGCAGCCAAGAAATGTGGTGCTTCGGGATCAAAAATATTGCTGGGTTTGTTCTTGAAAAAAAATTTTTTCTAGATGAAACTATTCAATTCCCTGTGAATTGTGAAATGAGATCAGTTTCAGTGACACAGAACCAAAATATTTTCAAAACAGATTTTAAACTGTTTTTAAATGCTGGGTTTTTCATTTTGGTTTGGATAAAACCTGTGTTACATTCCCGTCCTCCTGAGCCTGACCTGCCTTCTGACCAACCTGACCAGCTTCCCTCCAAAAATGTCTCCATTCACTGTTCAAACAAAAACACTTAAAAACAATCCCATGAAATGATAGCAGCTTCCAAATGAAACATTTGGAGTTCATCAACATGTATCATTTTACTAGGTTTAGCATGATTCATTTGGACGTACAGCTGTACTCTGCGAACAGTTTTAAAATTTTTTTCTCCTAATTCAGGATAAAATAAAATTTGAAACCTGCCGTGCTTTTGGGGCAAATGGCATTTGCAGATTTGTGTTGGCTTTTTCCAGGAGACATGGCTTGCTGTGCTCAACCACTCACCATGCCTCTTGTATGGATGGCAAACAGTACCACACACCTCGCTTCTGCAAGCACGGAGGGATGCCTGAACCCCTCTTGCAGGAAGGTCAGCCACTCATCGCCCTGGTTAGTCAGAAGAAATGTTAGGAAGTGGGATTGAAATGCTGTGAGATTTTACAGGTTCCTGCAGAACGGGATCTTTCCCTGGCAAAAAAAAAGTCCCATGGTTGCTTGACAACTCTGCTTACATACTTTTAATATCTTTTCTACTCCCCCCATAATCCTGATCCCCTGTTAGGCCAGCATCGAGCTGCTGGTCCCGCTCTACACTTCCCCATGATCCCGGCTTCTCCTGGAATTTGCTAATAAAAAACAGCTCATTTAATATAAATCTCCTGGAGTGAAGAAAAAAATCCCCAATCTGATAAGACAGAGGCGCTGAGAGCCGACCCGGCGGCGGCAGTCGGGCTTTGCCGCTTGGGCGAGGGCTCCATCTGCGGGAGACGGAGCTGCGTCCTTGCCGAGGGGATGGAGGGTTCTTGTAAGCAGGAGGGGTAAATTCTCAGGGTTTCTCCTTCTCCAAATGCATGGTGAATTATTGTTCTGCTAAAATGCATTGCCTTCAAAACCCATGCAGAAAAATTAACTCTGTGAATCCATGTTCCAGTAAGTAGCAAAGCAAACCAGGAGCTGCTGAAGCGGTGATGCTGATGGGTAAGGATTTGCTTTCTCTGATGTTACACTAGCACATCTTTAGAGCTTGCCCGGAACCAGTACCGGTACAGGTTGTCTGAGCATTTCATGTGCTAGAGCAAACTGGGAATGCTCCTGTACATGGCTCTGTGTGCGTGCACGTGTGTGTATGGGTGCGTGCACGCTGCTCCTTCTCCATCTGCATTGCCACGCTCTATTTTTTTTTCAGTTTGCTGTTGCTGTACACACAAAGCATGGGCATTCGGCGTTGTACCTGTCAGAAGGAACACATCCTCTGTACGTGTCCCCTGCCATGGCTGAGTCGCTTGGCAGAGGCAGCAGCTGGCATTCCTGGATGGTTTTACAGTGGGAGAGCAGCTGAATGTGGATGCTCCTGGAAATGCCGAACAGGGTGAATGCTTTCTCACAGTTCTTGTTCACAACAATCCGGCAGGCAGTGCCCTATTACTTTTTTTATTACCTCAAGTAATTTGTCTGCAAGATGTAATCTTCTGAGTTTATATATGGCTAGGTGCAATCCCTCTGTTCAGCAAGGGAGGAGTGTGGGTCACTCACGGCTGAGGTCCCTTCTGCCATTATGAAAACGATGGTGTTTTATTTCGGAGGACAGAGACCTCCACTCCATAGGTGTCACCTGATATTTCTGTTATCAGCTAGTGAAGGGCCCCATGCCTTACCATGCTGGGTCTCATTAAAGGGATTTATTTTTTTCTTTCGGAGGTCCAAGCTCAGTTTCTTGTTAATACATCAGAGAAGAGGTTTTATGCAAGGTCCCCACACATGGAATTGTATTTTACAGTCTGGACTTTGCAGGATACCTACCTGGCTTCTGAAGATGATTCCTTTGGGCCTTAGAGGCTAATGAATGCGTATCAGTGGTCTCTTCATATGAGAGTTTTGCTATAGCTTGGCAAACGGCTTAGCATGAGCTCAAGGTTCAGTGACTCCAGGTGAAACATGAAACACTGCTGTAAATTTGCTCTGTCTCAGTCTATGTAATTTTTGTGCAGAAAAACAACACACGTATCAAGCTGATAAATGTCCTTAGAGCCACAGGCAGGAACATTCAGAGCAGCAAGACCGAATACAGGCAGCGTTCAGTTCCCAAAATGAATCCTCTCCTACCTAGGGCTGTGACAGTTGAGCAGAGCCCAGGCAGACTCCCTGCCCTTTTCCTGGGAGGCTGTGCTGCTCCTCTCACTTATCCAGCTCTTCACTGGCCAGCCTGGTGATGCTACGCGTGGCCTCCTGCCAGCCGTGGGTCGGTCATGGGGCAGGGTCCCACGGGTCGGCGGAGGGGCCGAGCCAGGGTTTGGCCTGGGGCTGTGCGCTCTGGGCTGCAGCACGTGTCGCGTTTCCATCCACTTATTTCTCTGTGCTGGTGACTTGCCCAGGATTTGGATATTGAATCGAGGTTTCCCAGGCCTTTCTTTCAGGAGGATTTTTCTTCCTTTAAGAAGAGAATGTATTTCTACCCCAAAATTAAAACCAAAATTTGGTAAGTGGCCATGGATAAGGCATAGAAGCGGCAGCTTTTTACCTGAAGTATTAGCTGAAAGCTCTTGTGCTTTTACAACAATCCTTTTAACTCCATGGATTATTACAGCTGACCAAAAGGTGTCTCCTAATTATTAGCCGGATCCAAATCCCTCTGACGTTAATGAGCAAAGGTCTTTCCTTGCTGTAGTAGGTCAGTTTCTGGATAATAATGTGCATTCTTTTCTGGTTTAAGTTTTCTTATGAGACTTATCACAGAAGAGGTAGGAAATACTTCTACTGCGGTCCCTCTGTATAGATAACTGCTTGCTGACGTAGTTAAACATCAAGGCTATATCCACCAGCAGCGTCACTGCACCGTTTCCCCTCTAGGGTTACCGAAGTAAACATTTCCATAATAGGTATCACAAAAGCTCCCTGGGGAAGAAAAGTATGTATTGTAGTGCGGGAAGGTTTCCTTTGCTTGCTTTCAGCACTGTTAACACCATGTCCTTGCCGTGCCCTGATTAATTTATCTGCTTTTATCATGATTAGCACATTTACCATTAGGCTGGCCAGCTGTCAAGCTAAGTTTAATCACGGCAGACAAATGCAAACTGCCTTTCAGAATCACAGAATGGTAGGGGTTGGAAGGGAGCTCTGTGTTTCAATTTGTTTCAATTAATAATAGCAGGGCCCTCAGCAGCGAAGATTTTCCTGTAGGTTTTGGAGGCAAATTTTATATATCTTCTTTGCCCAAATACAGTAAAATATTTACAACGTATATGTTTCTACACCAGTACAGTCATAGTTTCTGTTGTATCCAAGAATGTGCTTCTGAAAAAAGCTGGTAGCTTATGATACTGGAACTGTAAAGAACTCTACAGTAGTAGTGGTCAATTACTTTCTTTGAAATGAGACATACAGGTAGGGTATGCCTGACTGTAGAATAAATTAGGTAATTATAGAGCCCTTCACAGATGGTTGACTGCAGTTAGCTTCCTTTTTCACTGCTTGCTTGCAAGAGGTTGAAATGGAAATGCTTCATGGCCCAAGGCTGAGGTATTCAAGGGCATTTGGTATTTCACTTCTTGTGAGCCCTGGAGACACAGGTCATCTCAGAGGGTAATTTTAAGTCAAAGGTTTAAAGAGCTTTCTTTATAGTATCTCCAGGCAAATATATGGTGAGGGTGTAAAGATTTTACTTCAGCACTGAGATGTGAACTCACCATCGTGTACAAGGCACTTGTACCGAAGCGCCTGTATTAATGCCTATGTTAGCAAAGGCTTAATCTTCTGGCATTTGCAGTGGTGTTGAAAGAGCCATGTGACTGGTGCATTAGCTGTAAACGGGGGTTGTAGCTCCATCTAAACTAAGACTATGTAGCCAGCTGTGCCAGATGTAGTTTCAATGCAAGCAAAGAGCAAGCAGACTCTATTCGGCACAACTTAAAAACTGCTTTTGGTGGCAAAGCCTTTGAATTAGGCTTTTGTAAAATCATAGAGTCATAGAATGATAGATTGGAAAAGACCTCTAAGATCATCAAGTCCAACCATCAACCCAACACCACCATGCCTACTAAACCATATCCCAAAGTGCCACACCTATATGTT
>Ga0181612_154019_pt1 | contig 18970 bp, 13 predicted proteins | sample HoacroProtozoa21_FD_119630 | JGI IMG/M metagenome (GOLD analysis project Ga0181612, IMG submission 119630) | Hoatzin crop microbial communities from Cojedes, Venezuel. Combined Assembly of Gp0051906, Gp0051904, Gp0051908 | reverse complement strand
GATTCTACTTTCTTCAGCTGTAAAGTAGAAGTAGAGATAAGTATAAACTTCTCTTAAAAACTGTGTTCTGAAGTCGAGTGCTATTTTGATTTTTGTATGGATGATTGCTTGAAGTAGATGAAAGTACCTCAGTCCCGGCAACCTAATCTGGAGATACGGCATGGAGACTGCGTTGCTTACAGCTAGCCAGGCTGTGCGTAGCTGTGTGATAGAAGCCTGCTAAAGCAAGTGCGATTGTGGGGCTGTACATAGCAAAAGCGTACACGTATCCTGCTCTGTTAGTGTTTGACCGCGATCCTCTGAGCGGTTGTGCCGGGGGCCCTTGGCGGGCAGCAGTACCTGGGCACTGCCGGCCGCGCCGGGCAGCAGTCCTGCCCTCGCACCCACAGGGACTGGAGCGCCTGCTGGGAATCAGCACTGTGCTTTCTCTAATGTTTTGTAGTTCGGTCGGTTTTAGCTCTATTTGGAAATTCTAGGCTCAAACCTACTTTCCAGTAGCTTCCACTATCTTGCAGGGGTTAGAGTTTGTATTATGATAACTACCTCTGTATGAATGTGGTCTTGCCATGGTTTTAAAAGGCCTGCTGGATGTGAGCCATGCGAGTCCTGGGTAGATTACCTTGGGTGATGCTCTTTCTGTTTCAAGCATTGAGGTTTTCAACCCCTTGAAATCTTAGTTTTTCCCCTTTTTCAGTTTTAGTTGCTGTTTTTCGTTTGTCACCAGAATCTTTTGAACTCGTCACTGAATAGCGAAGTCACTGTTAGTTGTTGTGTGGCCAAGCAGATCTATCAGCTGTGATATCTGGGGGCAGTTTCACAGCTGGTGGGACAAGGCCAAAGAGTACTTTGGCTGTCTGTGTGCTGAATGCACAGGAGCCCAGGTTCTCATGGCGGCTCTGGTGACCCTCCTACGAGTATCACATACATACCACGGAAAATGTATAAATGAAAATCCTTTAGACTCAGCGTGAAAACCATCAGGGCAAGAGATGAATTTTGTGACACTATCCTCCGGAATTCATTCTAAGAGAAGATATCAAGTGCTTAGCACTCATGGAGAATGATAAAAGCTCATTTGTGTAACGCTTTTCTGGCAATCGTTGTAAAATTTTCCCTTTTGTCCCTCAAGTGTTCAGCACATTTCTCCAGGTTTGTACAAACAAAATCCCTTCTTAACTTCTTCCCACGAAACAAACCAATATCCAGCAAACTGTAGAAGTCTTCTGCCAAAATTGGCTGCTCTAGTTCAGATGTCAAGGAGGGTAGGGGAGGACAAGGAAGACCTAGATTATGGATTTCTAGGTTTCTCTCCTTTTGTTCTCAGACCTTACTTGTAGCTTTTGGTTTTTACTGCAGGCGTTGAGCTTGTCACAAGTGACAGAAAGTATTCTAGGGTGCATAGGATGGCAGATATGTAATAATTTTGTAAATTTTTTTTAAATTAAGCTTTTTTTTTTTTTTGCTTTACACAGTAGGAGTCTGGACTTCGATGTATATGGATCTTTTCCATATCTATATTCTCAAAGGTTGTGTAATCACTCCTAGAATGTACTGAAATACAGTGTTCGTGTCAGTAATAGCTCCCAAACAGAATGTGCTAAAACCAGGTGGCTGTTTCCACGGTTATGAGTCATACCTCGCAGAGATAGGAGGTGAAAGATGCTTGGGAGATACAGGTATGGAAACGCAAATTTGTTAGTCGGTATGCCTCAGGCAGTGAGGACGGGTACTGCAGGGCAGCCAGCGGCCTGGGGCTAGTTGACATGTTCAACTGATTTTTGTATGTTGCCAGAGAAAACACCAGTGCATATTCAAACCGCGCTTGGTACCCAAGTTTACCTACAAACTCAACGTGGTTAAAGAATCTTTCCTGACTATTCCTGAAGGTGCTTTGGTGCCCGTTTTGATAGGAACTTGTGGAACAGTGCAGGATTCCAAATTCGTGTTTTTGCTTTTAATGTCTGTGGGGTTGTTACTTATTTTATCAATATACTCCTAATTTTCAGTACAAAGAGAATAGCCAAATGCTCTGTCTTTAGTTTGTTATCATTGCCTTTAATTTCCTGACCATCCTGGTTTCCTTGCTGTCACTGACTCTCAGATGGAGAAAAGACACCTCTGTCACACCTTCTGTTACAGACAAATGGTCCTGCTTCTGAGGTCTCCTTAATGTGATTTAGTTATTTCTGAATCTGGAATATATTCTATGAAAATGGAGACCCTAGCAGCTGTGCCTGAAGTTGGCCCAGCCACCAGGCACTTTGCATGGTGGTTACTTTTGGAGAAGCAGCTAGTATACAAAATGAATATATCACATGCAGAATTTGTTTGTTTGTTTGTTTTTCATTATAGAGATGATGATGACATCAATGATGTTGCCTCTATGGCTGGCGTTAATCTTAATGAAGAAAATGCCCGAATTATGGCCACCAACTCTGACTTGGTTGGAACCCAGATACAGTCCTGTAAAGATGAGCCCTTTCTTGCTGCTATACCTCTACACAAACGCATACTTGAAACGGGTGAGAAACATGTCCTTTCCTTTTGACAGTGTTTCCTTTGGAGTAACAGAATATGCTTAGCACTTAAGGTTGTTTTTTAAGCATTTTATTACGTAATGATGTATTACTAAACTTTCAAGGCTTTTGTGATAAAAGAAATGTAGTTATCTCAGGTTGGAAGAAAATAGTGTCCTGATACTTTCATACTTCATGCTTTCCCCATGTTTTTTATGTCCAAGGATCTCAAAGCTCTTCACAAACATTAATTATTTCTCACAGTCCTCCTTCATGTTTTACACATGAGAAGATTGAAACAGAAAGGTAAAGTAAGTAGTACAGGTCACAGAGGAACACCTGTGAATAACATTTAACAGAGTGCTGAAGTGATTTGTCAAGGTTTTCTTTCCCCATACAAACCAGTTATTCGGTTCTTAACACCTGCATGTATTCAAGTTCATAGCGATTTTCTTGCAGCATTTTTTCAGAAAGGTGTATTTATTTATCCTGACAAAAAGGTGTGTTTATTTATTCTGCCATTTGAAAAGATTAATTGAAAACTTTGGCGCAAAAAATAACCATTCAAAATTAGTGATGTTTTAAGGGTAGTAAGTGTGCTCAGAATGTGTCTTATATGACCTACTTCATTAATATACCATACATGTTCTAGTACCTAATTGTATCTTTTTCAACGTAATTTTGATTTGTCTTAAGACACTGAGCTCAAATTGTTTAGGGGCATAAATGATACATTTCTGTTAGAACTATGCTAATGTCACGATCACAGAATCACAGAATGTTAGGGGTTGGAAGGGACCTCTGTGGGTCATCTATTTGTAAAATTTTTAGGGATCTAGTTCTTGTAATTTTGAAGATTAGACTAAAATCGTCTTACAGATCAGTACAGTTAGGTTTCTAAGTTATGTGGTTACTTCTGGCATGTTATTTGTGTTTATGCTCTTTGAATTAATGGAAGCCTTTTTATATTGCAGTTGCAGGCAAAGTTCTTCCTTGACTTCTTGTCAAGCTTCACTCTTGTATTTTAATTAGTGCCCTTTTTAAGTTTGCATTCAGAGAAATGAGTTATTTTGCATGCTATAGTTACCGTGTTGCGATGATGGCGTTATGCGGTGCGGTCTGGCAGACTGCACTTTGTGAGATGGCGTGCCTCCGCCGGAGATAGGGAGCCGGCCGGTTTTAACAGCGGTTGTTGGAGAAGCCGTTGTAGGGGATGCTCATGTAATAGTCTACACAGGTGTAAGAAATCTAGAAGGAGACAGACATAAAACTGTTAAAAAGAATGGGAAATTAGTAATGAGTTTGCCATACAAGCCTTAATGAACTGGCTGGGCGTAACAATTGCTGCCCAACATGAAGTTATAATTACAAGTGCAGGACTTACAGGAATCTGTACATACTTCCAGAGCCACAGAACCCATCACACTATTCATCACTGCCTTTTGGGGTTTACTCCTCTGAGGAACAAATCCCTATGGCTGTTTTTGAAGTTTTATTGGCTTTGATAATTGAAATGAAACTTTCAAAGCTTTTAAAAGCAGCTGCAGGGATTTACTTCTCAAAAGTAGTGAATCCAGAAGAGCGGCCACTCCTAGTGATCTCCTGCAGCCACTTTTAGAGCTTTCTTTTGGCTTTACATGAAGCCCTTTCTAGTTTTGAAAGTGACTGTGGGGTTCACTGGTGGCTACTATCTGGGATCTTGAGGAGAGAATTCCTTCAGCTGATTTTGAAGTTTTGGAAGCTTGGTTTTCACTGTGTGTGGCCAGATTTGTTGTTTGCGTAGGACCACACACAAATTTAGTAGTTTGTGCTACTGGGCACTTAACAACATTGCAAGTTCACGACAAAACTCTGTCTTACCATATGTTGCTGTGCATAGACCCACCAGGACTGAGCAAGGGAGGCTGTGACCTTCTCAAGCACGTTAGGGAAAAGAAAGTATGTTATGTGCGTCCTCATTCTTCTGTTTTCGTTATGCCTATTGACAAAGGAGATAAAATACATTGTTTCTTCTTACTTTTACCTGAATATGACTTAAACAGACCTTATTTCTTACCTTTACATCTATTCATATTTAATGATCACTTTAGTTTTAGGGCACGTTTTTAATGTTTTAGTAAAAGAGAGATTTGTGGTATGTACAGTATTAGGAAACTGCTCTTCTCTCCTTTCTCAGAAGCTAGATCTTTCAAGTTTTCTGTAATATTAATCTCCTCTTCTCTTCTCCGAGTAAGAGCTCTGTCGAGCAACTCAGTAGTGTTCCCCAAAGGCTGTTTCAGAGATTGTGCTTCCATTCACCAGAGTCAGAACATAAACTGCTAAAGTGAGAGCAGATGCTGTGCAGTCTTTGGCAGTAACCACCAGCCAAATGCCTCAAAGTTATAGTGAAAGAGGTTTCTACTACATTGTGCGTTCTTATCTCTGCTGTAACTTGGCAGTGTTACCACCCAAAGTTTATTTTAGATCTAAATGACTAATACTATTATTGATCCTTTTAAATGGAAGAAGTACCGGAAAGGTAATTCATGCAAAGATATTCATCCACTTCCCACGTGCTGCCTTATCCAATTTTGTATCTAGTCGTCTTTGGCTGGTAATCATTGCCATTTGTTCGTGTACGAAGACAGGGCTGTGACTGTTTCAAATTCTTCTTTGATGCACAATCGAGAGTGAGTATTTCTCAGCAGATAATGTGTTTCTTATGCTATTCCATTCAGGATCATAAAACTTCAAACCCTGATCTTTCTACGTGACAGCACAGCACAGTGAAACACATGCAAAGAGTTGTGAGGCCTTTGTTTCTCTGTTTGGGAGGCTGAGAGGCAGAGGCTGATGTTCTTCCTGCACGTGCATGCGGATGTGCATGCAAACTCTTGAAACTTTCTATGTCCTCAACATAGCTAGTAAAATGGGTAGTATTTCTTGAAAGGGCGAGATAAGCCGATTAGACCATCACAAATATATAATGCTGAAAAATGCTACCTTTTTCATGTGGCTTTATGGGAAAGAAAGAAGAAAAATAATGTTAATAATTTGTAATTGTTTCACTTCATTCATAAGGTATTGCTTTGTGGGTAAGAATGCTTTATTAGGTTTTAGAAGCTAGTTTTTGACATTCTGAGTTTCCGCTGTTTACCAAGAGGGGCAACGCTTTAATGAATAAAACAACATGACTTAGCAGGTTGTTTAAGCGTGACAGTTTTCTCTGGTTTGAAACCATCTTGCAAACACAGGAACTCCTTGGCTCAGGAGATACGTTGTGACAGCGTTGTTTCTGAGACCAGATGAGAATTAGGCTGCACTGCGTTTTGTATTTAGCATTAGTGAGAGGCAGCAGGATATAGTGCAGGATGGGATAAAAGGTGACCCTTTTTATATTGCCTGCTAACTAAGTCCATGGAAAAAGGGAACAGATACGTTGTGTACTTTCCTGAGAAGTCTTTCGCCTGAGAGCTGGTGGTCTCCAGAACTCTGCGAGGGGTTCCAAAAAACTTGGCTTTATATTTTGTGGTCAACACAGCACGATATCCTCACAAGCTTAGAATCTGCAGCAGCTTCGTAATTCCCACAGCTTTTGTTTTAATTCCGATTTCTTCTACAACCAGATGATGTCATTTTACTTTTACTTGGCTATCCCTAAAATGTCACAACTTGTGGAGAATATTAGCCATAAATTGAATGTCTTAATGGAATAATAATGAAACAGAAGTTTGGCATACTGTCTTCTTTGACTTAGATTGTTTCTTTCTCTCTTTCTCTTCACTTTCACTGTTCTTCACCCAATTTTTCTACTTCGGTTTTAATTGTTACAGAGCACTGGCTGAATACAATAATTACAAATGTGACATTGTAAGAAATGTGAGACTGGTTTGGCCATCTTGTATTTTTGAATTATTTTTACTTAAATATGTATGATAAAAATGTATTGGAGAATCATTGATGATATTTTTATTTCACATTAATTCAGAATTATTTTTACATCTGCATTAGGAATGCTATTTTTCTATAGCATGATTTTATGAAGTACTGTATTTATGTCTGTTATCTGGCATTGCTATAAATGTCCTATTACATTGACCACATAGCAAACACCTGCAACATTTCCTATCACAAAGTTAGTACTGGATTCTCTTGCTTCATCCAAATAGACTTTTAGGCTAGAAGGCACATAATGGTGCAGGCCAGTTATTACGAAGCTTGAAAAATGTGCTGATGAATCAAAATTCTCCTAGTCCAGTCGTTAAAACGCCTACAGTCTTCCTTAAAATGGCTTCAGAGAAGCTTAGCTTGATAGCATGAAGCTCTGTCAGCATAACAGTTGTAGGGTTAGGCTCAACATAATTGATAGATTTACCTTTTTGTTATTTTACATGTAATGTATTGTTTAATTCTGTCCAATGGACTGTTGATCATTGTTCTGCCTTGATTCTTTCTTTGTTCAGTCACACCTGAATGGCACGTCTGCTATAAAAGTGCATGTTAAACACAAGGAAATAGCTTATCTGTGTTTTCTGTGTTCTGGAGCGTATTGACTCTACTGTGTGGCATCACCGTGGCAGCCCAGTTGTATGCATATGCATATATTTTAAATAAAGAATTTGAATACTCTAGAGGGTATTGTATATGGCTAAACCATCTAAAAACTGATTGGGATATCCTTCATGGAACCAGGCCAGTAGATTTCAGATCCTCTGTGTAAAGCGTTTGTTACTGGTTTAACAAGAGAGTCATTCTGTCATCCCCGTTTCATCTGTTTGTTTGTCAACAGTTGTATTCGCCTCTGAGTGAGATGCAACTGTACTATTTATGATTGCTCTTTCATACACAGAGCAGTTCTAACATAAAAGTCTAGTCATTTCTCTGGTTGGTTTACTTTAGAGGGTTTTTATAGCTGCTTAGATTGCAGTTGTTGTGGATTCTGAAATGCCAAGCTCTCGGATTGCCTGTGAACATAATTTTTTGTTTTCACTGCACTTTTTGTTGATGTGACTTAGTCGTTTTCATTACTGACTTTTAACTTTTTATCCATCAGTTGATTTGTCTTCAAACTGATATACTCCTTTTAGTATCAGTTTTTCCACCAGCATCTTTCAGTGTGATGAGCTCCTTAATTACCTGCGGACATACCTCTCGATTGTCTTTGGAGATAGTTCTAACATGTACTTGTTCTTAAGCACAGCACTTTGAAGTCATGCATTGTCCTAATGACATGCTTAGTCCACTTGAACTGTACCTCAAGTGGTGTTTTCCGTGATTCTGGTTCCTTTTTCTCAGGAAAAAAAAGTCATGTTAGGTATTGTATAATCCAAATTGCAAGTTATTGTGCATGCCCAATACGTTGACTTTCTCTGGTTCCTCACCTGCAGAGATGTGGCAAGCGTGGAGATGTATCTACGAGCTGACATCTGGAGTAGTCCTCTAACAGTGCAGAGTTAGGGGTTTTTTTAATTGGTATAAACCAAGCAATTTGCTAGAAATTTTATTTAGATTATGAGACATGCCCTGCTCCAAATCTTCTTATCGATATCAATAGTTGTGATAATTTAGTTTCTTATGTTGACATTGGAGTTCATTGTACATGTTCAGTAGAGAATCTGGTTTTATATTCCAACTTAATCGATCGCTAATGTTACAATATTATAAGACAATTATAAGTTATTTACGTTTATTATTTCCTTTTCAAAAAGGTGGGAATACATTCCCATGTTAGTATCAGCAGCAGTGTTGCCAAATAAACAGAACCAGCAAGTATTTCAGCAGAATGTTAAACTGTACTGTTGTTCTTTCTTTAATAGGTCCATGCTTAGACTTCCTGCTTTACAAGATGTCCCAACATGTGTTGGAGTGGTAACTTCAGTACCACCTGAGAGCTTGGAGTCTGCCTTTCTGTGAAAGGTAGGGCAGCTTCTCTTCAATATTTTTTGTGTGTTTCTAAGGTTTTCTTTTTATTAGTCTTACTGGTTCTGCAACACTGTAGAATCTGAGTTGTGCTTTTAGCAGTGTCACCTCTATGTGCCAGAACCAATGTGATTTCATCAAGCAGTGATTTCTGAAAATAAATGTAAATATGTTCAAACTGTGATTGAAACTATGAAGAAAATGAAGCTATTTCTTCGAGCATCATTTTCTAAGGTTGTACTCCAACTGAACTGAGAGCATGACCATACTCTTTGCTCCCAGACATATTTGAAAAATTCAAGTTTTGTGTTCACCATAATACCTTGGTTCTGTTTTATGAATGTAGTGGAAGAGCCTTCTTTAAAAGGTCTTGCTATTTCTGGAAGGCAGTTCTGGCCTTCGGGGCCTACTGAAATACGTTGCGTGGCCTCAGAAAAAGTTTGTATCTGGGAATTGAATGGCTTAAATTTCTCAGTCTCTACAAGGGAGAGTAAAATTAAGGTTGTCATTCTGTGGAGATGCATTCTCTACCAGATTAATTTATGAAGTCCATCTCATAAAGAGATTTCTGGTAATAAATATTGGATGTTAAATAAGAACAATAAAAAGAAAACCTTAGAGAACCATTCAATGTTGCAATAAGGCTGACTTACATTATCCCTGTAGGCAAACTCCATGCTCTAGAGGTGGTACTAATGTCCCCAGCTCTCAACACATGTTGGAACATCTTTGTGGAGGAGGAAGTCACTGATCAGTGAGCAGCATCTTCAAGGATCATTTAGAGGGGAAAGAGTAAAAGGTAATATTTTCTAAAATATGTTGAAATGATTGTTCATTGTGTTTATTTGGCAAACCTGCTGCTCATACTAAGGTTGTAATTTTTTCATTTCTTAAAATTTTAATATTGGAAAACCTCATAAATTTCACTTTAGTCTTTCCTTCTCCTGTGAGTTTGAATTTCGTTTGTTAGCCTCCTTCATGTTGCTGAGTCTGCTGCATACAAACTCCAGATTCTACTGTAACACAGTAGCAATTTGACACTTTTTTCCAGTGCTTATAATACAGAGAGTGTTAGTCTGTGGTTTAACGAGTTTTGCAGTGTCTAGTGTTAAAAAAGTCGCAGCCAAATGTTACAAAGTGTTGAACGGGTACAAAGACATTCTACTGGTAATGGAAAGGTGTTTGTTTTCAAGGAAGTAGCTGCAGCACTGGATGTTGTGGCCATGTGTGATCTGGATATACTTTGTAGTGGTGGATGATCTGGTGATGCATGGATTTGGTATGAATAAATGTGGCACCATGTCCTGATCTTCACAACTTTTCCTCTAATCCTGAACATATACACATGAAGGTGCTGACATTTTGAATTTCAGATTATGGTCTTCAGTCTACCCTTTTGGTATCCTTTATAATTTCCGGTATTATTGGCGCATATCCTTTCCGGCTGACACACCCATCCCACCTCGTTAAGATAAGTTAGTTGCCTTGTGTTGAGCTCATCTGCCTGGCATCAGGCTTGGAGTGGACAGTTGTGATACCTGTTCAGACATGTCACCAACCAGACTTCTATAGTGTCAAGAGAGATGGTTTCTCCAGGGAAAAAAAAAGAGCCAAAATTTCTGCATTGTTTATGGAAGTTCCTTTAAAAGAACAGAAGCATATAGGCAAATTCTTATACTTCGTATTCCTTTTAATCTTTGTGTGGACATGCTTGAGAGTGTGTTCTGTTACTGCGAGGACTGTGTCACAGGATGCTGGCATCTGTACCTCCACATGTGTTTGTCGTCTCTGACATTCTTACAACAGCTCATCTCCATCTCCCCTGACATACTGTCATAATCAGGTACTTCTTGTATTAAAGCCTGAGGTCCTCTCGTGGGTTACTATCTTTTGATCTTGGGCTTAGCCCAAGAAGCACATTCTTCTAGCCTGCATGAAAACAAGTAGGGGTAAATCCCCACCTTACAACTTCTCTGTTGTTTTCTTAAGGACTCTTATTGGTGTCATTGCCATACCGGTTCGTTCTCATCTGGTCCCTTTAACAGTCTCTTTTGGTTTGACTCTGTAGTGAGTAACCAAACACAAAAGTGCATTGAGGCAGGTACTGTTATTCATTAAAACAGCGAACATATTTTCCAGTTCTCTGCAGTCACCCTGTGTTTGTTCTTGAATGTTCCTGAATGTCTTTGGACATGCTTATTATGTCATATTGTTTTTATGTTTCGAGAAAACTATGATAAAAAAAAAAAAAATCATGTAACTGTAATCTGTATATTCTCATTTGACTTGTTGAGACCTGCACCTATTTCAGTTCTCCTCCCCTCCACTGTCTTTTGCATTTTCCTCACGCCATTCAGTCACTGCAGCACAGGTTACTGGGACTATGGGGTAGGATCTGGATGTAGTTCTCAAAAATTCTTTCACCTTCAGTGCCTCCCTTTTAATAACTTCAGCATCTTCCCTTCTTTTAGGTTATACACATGAAATTGCACAAAAGTAATCTTAAAGAGGAATTATTAAAAGAGAATTATTTAAACATCAAAATTAAGGATAATGTGTTTCCTTAGAATGTTGAGATTTTAATTTCTTCCAAAATTAACGATAATGTGTTTCCTTAGTGTGTTGAGATTTTAATTTCTTCTAAAAGAAATTAGGTAATATACAGTTTAGTTACAGAAAAAGTAGGGAAGGATTAATGGTAGTAGCTTCTGTTCCTTCAGAGTTTGCATTCTTTCTGTCCTCGCTGATCAGGCTGTAAGGCTTCCTTGCCATCTGAATACCAAGTATTCTCTTCGAGATGCACTGCCTGTATGTTCATGCTTCCATGGTTTGTGGCAGCTCCTTCCATTTTCCAAGCCTCCACGTACCTGTGCGTAGCGTTGTTTGGTGACTAGCTTGGCTCTGTTGGAGACAAACCACTAAGGATAATAAAAAGACTCTTTAGGGATGATTAATAGCTACTTCTCAGCTGTCTAATTGTCTAGCTTAGAGACAGGATTTTGGAAACTGGATTGTCTGGTTATATATATATGTTAGGTCGGACCTCTGCTCAAATTAGCTCGTTCTTTTTGCCAAAAAGTATGAATTATGTGTGGGTTCCCAGACTTACCCACCTGGTTGGGAATTCTTAGAGAAGTGAAGGCTTGGTTTTGTCATTCTTCAGTGACTTTCAACAAAAAGCCCTCATCTTGTAAGTAGGGCTAAGTAGGATTCTTGAGAAAATCTTTTTCTACTTGATGAATTTTTTTGTCCTGCCCCAAATCCCACCAACTTCATGAGAGCTTTGAATCAACATGGAAAATAGGATCAGACATTTTGGCCTGGGTAACACATAGATTTTGTGTGGATAGAACTATTTCTCTGGCTTTGTTGTGTTAAAATAACTACACCAGTGTGACCCCCTAAAATGGAGCCATTTTTCTGGTTTTCCCTTTAGAAGAATTAGGAATATCAAGTGAAATTAGAAGATGAAAGTTCAAAACAAGCAAAAAGGGCCATTTTTTTTGCCAGGTGAGTAGTCAGGCTGTGGAACCGTCTGTTTTAGGATGTTGCAGGTTCAAAAAATTACTTGAGAAATTAATGGGAAAAAAAAAATCTATCCTGACCTAATAGAAAGATAAGATCCTCTATCTTAGGGTGGTCCTAGACTTTTTATTGTTGCACAGTCATCACTCACCGTTTTTTTTTTTTTAATAGTCTTCTAGCAGCATCTCCCACTACTGTGGTTAGAGAAAGGATGCTGGACTATGTTACCCAGTATAGCTTTGTTTACCTTTTTAAACAATTGTATAAAACATAACTATTTATTATAATATAGTTTGTACTGAGTAAGTTACATCCACTATAGTACCTGAAACAAGCTTTATGAGTGGTTTTGTACTAGTGCATTCACACTACAGAGCTTCTGAGTCTTAACTGAATCTTACTTTGCTAAAAGAATTTGATTGGCATTTACTCTGAAGGGAGCAGTAGGAGAAGGGAGTATGAAATTTGTGTAACATTCATTCAGAATTTATATTCCTTTAGGTTACATTACAATTGTATGGCTGGTTATCTTTTTTCCTGCTCTGTCTTGTACTGAAAATGGCTATGTATTTGGAGGATTTTAATCTGTAATTTGGGATTTATTAATTCATTTTTAAGAAGTAACTGATGTTTCACCAGTTTCTCAATTTCACAAAATGCTTCCTGAGAAACCATCTCAAGATGGGTAGTTCTGAAGAAGGGTACAACAAATATACCGACACCCAGCAAGTCGCGAGATCTCAAGAAGACTGGCCACTTTCACCCAGAAGCCAGCGCATGAGATAACTTTTATTCTATGAGAGGAGGAATGTTCTTTTACAAACAAGCTTACTGAAGTTATAATGTGGGGTCTTCCATTATTTTATAAATGACAATTGCCTGGTGATAAAGTCATTCTCTTTAACAAAGTCGGTTTATTACCTGTGAAGATGACCTGGAAGTATAGTGTTGAACAGTACCAGGTACTGGTGTATAAACTCTTTCCCGTTCCGGCTGAGGGCTGGTTTGGAGTTGTGGGTTGTATCTTGGCCATCTGTGCCTCCCAGAGCGGTGCTGGTTTGTACCTGCTAGAAGGAATCGTTTACCCAGTCTCAAAGCGCTTGGCACCGATGCTCTCTAGTTTGGCAGGAAAGGCTCCTTCGCCTGTGGTTTCCCTGGACACGCTCCAGGTTATAGGTTCCTCAGAGGCGCCTGCTCAGACAGCTTCAGGTGGGTTGGCTGGTTTGGGGGAGGTAGCAACTCAAGTTTTTTGGTTTCTCCTGTCTTCATCCTGTCTTCCAGCACCAGACAGGCTTAACAGTACAGCAAGTCAACATTTATTAAATCATTTATGCATTTAGTTAGTAAGACTGGAAGAGAAGCTTTTAGTTAAAGAACTGAAAACAGAAAATTACAGCTAAAATTATCATACTGTTTCTTTTGCCCGGGATCACTAGGTTATCTTATACCCCTAGCAATCTCTAATCCTAATCATCAGAGCTAGTTATTTGTTATTTGCACTATCACTCTATTTAACAAGCTTTTCCTTCAGTTTTTAGTACTTGAAGTCCGTCTGGGGCTCTGGTAGCCCCTCCAGCGCAACTCCAGGCTGTTTTGTACCCAACCAACCTCTTCAATTTTTTCCTTTCTTGTGTTCCATCCCCCATTCTCTAGCTTAACACTGAGGACTGGGTTTTCCCTTCGATAGCAGTATGAGCGCAGTGTTGATGGGTTGCTTTGTAGGCTGGGGATGCTGCTGTATGGGACATGTACCCTGTTCTGAAGTCCCACCTGAGTAGGTTGGGACAAATGAGTTCAATAATTGCCATTTACGGCTCCTTGGGATGCCACAGGCACTTACTGCATTAGAGTTGTTTCCCCTTTGTGTTTAGTCAGCCTGATAGTTAAAAGCTGTTTCTCAATTTAGAATTATTAATACAATAGTGTTAGGCAAAGCAGCTGTTGCTTTCTGTTGATTTCACGACCCGCTTTCTGTAGAGACCACACGCGGTGTGGCTTAGGACACACAAGTATTGCTTGGCTAGTACTAGAAGGTGAGCTGCTTGCCCCTTTCCTCCCAGATTTTTAAGCTGTTAGTCTGCGGAAGTTCCTGTGTAGCATACGTCTTGAACAGTGACTACCTGACTGATCATGTTGTATTTTAATTACATGTAATTTTACGGAGATTAAGGTGTTTTACATGTTTCACTGCTGACACCTGCAGCAGAACTGTGAAATGATTGGTTTCCCTTACTCTGTCGAAGTGGAGGAATGGAATTTATTGAAGTGCATAGGTTGGAAGGCTGCAGAATTTCAAGTGGGAGTTCTTCCAATACCTTGCTTTTCCCGGTGGGCAAGGTTGCGGAGGGACTGAGGGGTGTAAAACTGCGGTGGATCTGTTGGGGTAAAAGGGAAAGGGGCTGGAGCCTAAAACTGTGGGTCGGCAGAGTCCAAGGCAGAGCCTAGCACTTACTGCGCGGCGGGGACGGGGGAGGTCGGTGGATGTGACCAGGCGCATCTTTGGTGCATTATTCTAGATCTGATGCTGTTGAGTGAAGTTAAATAAAAGTTTAACCAGAAAACATCCCAGATTCAAGGGGGATGGACTTGTGTGATTCATTTCCATCCTGCAGCGTGCAAGCCAGCTGTAACAGCAGGGGAGGCTTCACCCCAGAGGTCTGGTTCCAGTTGCATCTTGGGCCAATATTTCATGCGCAGAATTTAAAGTTGCTCCTGGTTTCAAGACGCTAGCAGAGAGTGCTCTCTGCAGTTCTGGCTGACCTGTGATTAGGGCAAACAGAGACTAATTATGCGCTCTCCTGATGTGTCTCTTGAAGGACAAGACAAATTCAAGCCCTAAATACATGCTGTTTAACTGTTTAAAACCAGTTCTTCAAGGTTTTTCTGTTTTAGGTGTAAACGCAAAGAGATTTTATACAGGCACTCAATAATTTATCACATCAATAATCAGAGTCAGGCCTAATGTTTTACAAATAATTTTTTTTATCTTTGATCTCAATCCTGTCAGTCCTCTTAAAGTATAAATTATTAAAGTAACTGTTTGATTCTTTGAAAGCCTATCAGCAAAGATAGTATTTTCCTTCTGCTTCTCAAATAGGGCAATACTCTTCTTACGATTTATTTCAGTTTGTTTGATCAATAAAATATAATTGAACTTTTAAAGTGCACCAAAGCCGGTACCTTTCAGATCACCAAGCAGATGATAGCACTCTTCAGAGTTTTCAGTTCTTGGGACCCAAAAACTTTCAATGACAAGGTTTAGGTGCTTTTATGTTTGTAAAAAACAATCTTGTGCTAGTGGCACATATGCCAATATCAGAATAATATTGCTGAACGTTTTTTCCCTCAAGGTTTTTGGAACTTATGTACAAGTTCTAACTTTATTGAAACTCTATTGCAATATCTCAAACTTTTAAACAGAATATAGTTTCTCTGTAACAAAAATATTCTAACACTTATACTTCCTTTGCATGCTGTCTCGTGTACTGTAGATCTTTATTAAATGCTGATTGAACCATGGTTTGCTATTTAAGCTTCCAAATGCCAATTAAGAAATAGTATGTAGGCAGGCTTTATTGTGCTGTTCTGTAAGTGCTTGGCGGACTAGAAACTTGCTTACTTTGGGCCTATTAATTTATGATCCTGCATATTTTTCATGTAGGATAGTGTGACTCAACTGACTGCTTCGGTAGCATCTGATGCCTCTGAGGATGTGTTGGAATGGAGTCCTGCCACAAAGAATTGAAGTGTTCATGCAATCAAACATCAATTCTGGATGGTCTTGTAGAGTTCTGGTGTAGCAGAGATCTGGCAAGAACACCTGAATGGAGAACATGAGCTTAGTTATGTCTTTCAAAATATAAGAAGTCAAATTCAAGTGGAGAGATTGGTTAAAATTATAGCTTGGAGCATTGCTTTGCTCCAGCTCCATTTTTGTTGTTATCCTTGATGATGTTTTTATCATAGCTCTAGGAAAAGTTCAGAATTACATTGCTAAAGTAATTTTAAAGACTTGAAGCGTATACTTGTTATCAAAAATGTCTAAATTTAACAAATGTATTACTTAAAAGCAAGCAACCTTTTTCAAATTACACATTTCTTGATGTTTTACTTTAAAGTATGTGGCTTCTTACTGCTTTAAATGCAGCATTCTGGTCACAAAACTACAAGTTAAGATGGCCACGTTATCAAACTTAAAGCACATTAGGAAGATCACCTAAAAGTCATAAACAAGTTCAACTTTTTTTATCAAAAGACAGATGAGAGCAGTCTGTTGGTAGAAAGAAGTTTATTTTGTTGTTTAATCTTAATTTTCTCTTTGGGTTTTTGCTTTTCTGTACGAATGTAAATGTATATATTATGACATTATTGCAATGATCAGATGGTGCAATTAAGACCAGAATCCATAATGCTAGGATCTAAATAAAAATATCTGTATATGAAGCCACTGTCCAATGACTTGGTTAGAACATGAATAATATATTGAGGTTATTTGCGTTCTGTGATACAATTAAGTATGTATAGTATTATGAAATACATATGTGTATATAAACATTTCTTAAAACTATAAATTATATTTCTTTTCCCACATCATCATCAGTCTAGGGAATTTTGCAAAGGGAAGATAAGCCTTTCTGTATTAAAACTGGGAAAAGTACTTAGACTAGAAGACTATCTCAGGAATTTCCTTTTTATTTTCCTTTGATTGCAGACAGAATTCCAGTATGCTTTTAGTAAATGAGGGTGGATGAAACTTCGGAGTGGATGTACCAGTGAAGAAAAACATACTAAGACTTTAATGTAGAAACATATGAAAATTAACAGTTTCCAGCCTTTTGCATAGATGCAGTTTCTACTTGGTGTTTTCTCTGAGGAGCAGAAAGCGGGGTGGGGGGAAAAAAAGGATCTCTAAACAATGATACCGGAACTCTTCTTAGGGCGGCGGATCGATGAAGTGGTGTGCATGGCTGTTTACGACAGCGTAAGCAGGCCAGCCAGCCTTTCCAGCTGTAGATGTGGTGGTTGTTTCAGGAGCACATTGGTTATTTTCCCACCCTTGCCCCAAGTACAATCCAAGTGTTGAAGTAGTGTGCCGTATCTCCAGGTAGCGTACAGCTTTGGCACACTCCCTGCTTCTGAAATCCTGTGCTCACAGGATTCTGACTCGCGTGATGTAGAGCAGGGAGGAAGTGGGGACGCTACCACACATGATGAATGTTGTGCATGGGAAGCTGACGTTTTGAACGTTTATCTTTTTGTCTTATTGTAGTCTGGTTTCTGGATGCTAATTCATTTTTGGGGAAATTTATTTTGTATTTTTTCTTCCATAGCCTGTTTTCCAAAAAAAACTAGCCTAAAGTGAGTGAACAGGCTGTTCGCCTTCCTTCCCTCTCCCCTCTGGTAACTTTGAATCCATTGATAAATCAGCAGCTAGATAGCCCCTCCATGTGTCCCGCTTGAGGGGGAGATCAACTGTATTTTCCTTTTCCTTGCTCTTCTGTCTGGTTGGCTGCCAGTCAGCACACTCATACGGACTGGCCAGGCTGTCCTCAGGGTGAGCGCACTGGCCCCAGCTAGCAAGCTGGATGGATACGGACTGGTAGACGTGCCAGGGGGTGATCCTAGACGTGTGAGGGAACTGAGGGTATTGTGCTGTTATAGGGAATATGGGAGAAGTTGGAGCTATGCAGGAGGACAGGGATTATAGAATCGCTCAGGTTGGAAGAGAACTTGAGTGGTCATCTGGTCCAGCCTCTTGCTCAAAGCTGGGTCATCATAAAATTCAGACAAGGTTGCTTAGGGCATTGTCTGGCCAAGTCTTAAAAACCTGGAAGGTAGGAGAGTCTACAACTTTTTTGTGCAAATCGTTCTCATAATTATCTTAGTGAAGAATTCTTCCCTATATCCAGTCAGAACCTCTGCTGTTTCAGTTTATTAATTTATTTCTCATTCTTCTTCCAGGCATCCTCAGTAAAGAGTCTGGCTCCATCTTCTCAATAACCTCTCCCCTAAGCCTTCTCTTCTCCAGGATGAAGAACCCTCAGGTTCTCCTTATATGGGTCATATGCTCCAACTCCATAACCGTCTTGTTGACCTTACCCTGTACTAAAGTTTTTCCAAGTCTTTCTTGTACCAGGTGACCCAAAACGGACTGCAGTATTCTGGATGTGGGCTGCTGAGTGAAAAGGAGTAATCATGTCCCTTGATGTATTTGTTCCTGTGATCTACCATGTTGCTGTCGATATAACCCACTGTGCTGTTAGTCTTCATTGTTGCCCAGATGCCCTGCTGAATCCTGGCTAGGTTACTGCCCACTGGACTCTCCCACGCTTTCCATCAGCGCTGCTGTCCTGGTAGGCAGTCCCCGCCTCTATCGTTGCAGACAGTTAGTCCATCCCAGGTGCAGTACTTTGCATTTGTCCTTCTTGAATTCCATGAAGTTCCCACTGGCCTGCACATCAGGTCCTTCTGACGGGCAGCCCGTCCCTTCGCACCGCTCGGTGTGGTGCCATCTGCCGACTCGCTGAGCGTGCTTTGTGTCTCCCGCTTCAGGTCCCCGAGAAAGACATCCAAAAGGGTAAGTCCCAGGACAGATTCCCAAGGGACGCCAGTTATAGCTGGTCTCCAGGTAGCTGTCTGGACTTGAGAATGTTGTGTTGAGGGATTTCAGGAGTAGAAAGCTACTTGGATATTGCAGAGGCTGAGGAGCAGGATGTAGGACAAGAGTCGTCAGGAACCAGGAGTCTCAGGTAATGGTCTTTGATTGCAGATGAGTTTCTGAAGAGTTGAATAAGCAGAACAAGGCATATAATGGTTGAATTTATTTAGAGCAAAAGTGTTTAAAATTAGGAAAGCCTTTATTATGAAAAAAAACAAGATGGTGATATTTTTTATTATGAAAGGATTCTGTGTGTTCAGGGAAGTTGGGTAGCTGTAGTTACACTGCTGAAATTCAAAGAATTTTTATTTTAATAATTATTCATTCGTACCCTTACCTAGAATACTCGGCAAAATTTTCCATCTCAAACCTC
>Ga0181612_105111_pt1 | contig 18970 bp, 10 predicted proteins | sample HoacroProtozoa21_FD_119630 | JGI IMG/M metagenome (GOLD analysis project Ga0181612, IMG submission 119630) | Hoatzin crop microbial communities from Cojedes, Venezuel. Combined Assembly of Gp0051906, Gp0051904, Gp0051908 | reverse complement strand
TTACAGCCGAGTTGGCCGACCTAGACATGAGCCAGCGCCGAGCTGTTCACATGTAGCCACTGACTGCTACGTGGTGGCTGGGAAGCAACGCTCTAGTGGTTACCTTTCCGCAGGAAATACTGGCGAGGCTGACACAGGTATCTTTCAGTATACAGCAAATGAGAATATACTTCAGTTTCCATTAGCTGTTCTGGAATAAATTGAGAAAGGAGAACGTGTATCATGTAATTGAGAAGATTAATACATAATGCAGGAAAAGAACAATAAAAACTCCTCTTGTGTTAACAATGATAGGTGGAAATAAATACACAACAGTACTAGAGATTAAAAAATACACCAAAAAATATTACAGAAGCATGTGTGATGTGCTGCCTGGTTGCGTAACTGTTTTCTTCTCATTACCGTGATTCTGTCATTTTTAACTGGGTATTGAAGCCAATGGTCTTCCTGGAGAAGACGATGGGAGACTGAGGATTGCTGGCTCAAAGAAGTATTCTGAACTTCTTGCTTCAGAGTCACTGCTCAGGAGAGATCATTGAATATTAAGATCTGCTTTACTTCTTTCATCCACTGTAGCCAAGTACGCTATATGTTCACTGTAATTTAACCATAGCTAATTAGAGCTGGGAAAATGGGAGTTTTGCCATTGTTTTCAGTGGAGCCAAGATTTCTCCCAACCTGTTTTTCTGCAGAGATCTAATACTCCCTCAGTGGGCTTAAGATTTTGATAATGATAATGACATAGCTGTATTGTATCTCTAGGGGAGGAAGACTGCTAATTGTCAGCCACGACAAAAGTGTGATTACTCTTTAATTGTGTTCTTATAAAAAGGCATTATATGTATTTCCAGTTAATTGCTGAGCACAAGAACTTTGCTCTGAAATACGTACGTTTCTTGTGGAAGGCCATAATAAAGCAATTAATTTGGGATAAAATTTTTATCATAGCACAAAGAACCACCTAAGGCTCAATCTTCACAAGGGTTGTACCCATCATTTCGGTAAAAGTGGTGCTAGCGGATATTCACCATAATCAGGTGTGACCACAGACCCTTTTCAAACCTTGATATTTTCAGAGTTGTGATAACAGTTTCTGCCATATAGCACAAGTTTATTGACTGACTGACAGGGATCCGAGTTGGCTCTAGGATTTCACCCTGACAGCACTTTTTAATATTATCACATCACTTATATTTCTCAATCCAGCTTGGGAGGTAGTAGTAGTCAGCTCTAGATCTTTCCCAAATTGTTTTTCAGAAAGTTTCCGTACAATGAAAATGTTACATTTGTGGGCCTATTTCACGCAGTTAGGTTTTTCGATAAAATGCTGCATTTTACACCTCTCTCCTGTGCAAAATGCAGACATCTGCTGCTAGAGTCCACGGCACTTCCCTTGTGTTCTGTCTTGCCGTTCTCGGCCTTGCCATCATCCCACCCTGGGTATTTCATTCTTCAGCAGTCACTATTCTCTCTACGAAGTCAAAAGGCACACTGAAAAGCCCGTGCAAAATTTTCTAGTGCTCCCATTTCCAGTTTAGATTGTTGCAAACTGCACTGAAATCAGATCACAGAAGTTATAATCCATCTTTTTGTGAAATTAGGAAGGATTCTGTGTATCTTTCATTTTCAAATCTAAATATGGGAACTTTTTAACATATTTTTCTTTATAATCTTTATGTACTGTAATGTAATGGAAAATTCGTTTCCATTCTGTTTCTGCGAATGTTTAAAAAATATATTGAATATAAAAATACCAGTATATCAAGTAAAATCTCCTTTTAGCTACTTAAGGTGGCAGGACATGATACATCTGTGATAATATCTGATAACATAATCTGTAAGAAAAGTTAGAGTCCTTGGAGAAGACCAGGTTGGACAGGGCTCTGAGCAACCTGATCTAGTTAGTGGTGTCCCTGCTCGCTGTGGGGGGGTTGGACTAGATGACCTCTAGGGGTCCCTTCCAACGCAAAACTTTCTACGATTCTATGATTCTATGATTCTATGATAAATATCTAGTTAGATTTGTCCTTGTGCTCTTGCTTAATACAGTCAACAGTATTTGCCAATGCATATTTTCCGTACTGAGTTTTATAGTATCAGTTTATTAAGGACTGATAGCTAGAGATTAAGATACTAGCATTAGTAAAAGGACTCCCTTTCTTGCCATCATAAGGGGACAAAACTGTAGGAAAGTTTTAACAGATTTCTACGGGCGAAATCCATGTAATAATAAAAAGGAGATAAACTCCAGAGTCCTAGCTTCCAAAGTGTGGATATGCTTAGGTGACTGTCCAGTCAGAGCTCTTCTACTTGTAATGTCTAGTGAGAAGTGCTATGTATTTGACCCAATTTGCCGGAATTGTTACTGAAATACGTTATTCAGCTGCCAGATTTACTCAGGTGAGAGGTACTCTAGGCAGAGTCCTAGAATAAGGTGAATGCATAAATCAGTTTTAGTATGATATTTCCTCCTTAGGAAATTCCCAACAAATTGGGAGCTGCAGATACCTGTGGCTGCACATCCTCAGCTGGGCCTAATCAGCAATCGGACTTACAATCAAAAAAGAGCTCGCTGAAGGGTATTGGCTCTGTTAGGAGGTACAGACTATCTCTCTCAGATGATGGAAAGGGAATGAGAGAACCACTATTATTATTCTGTGTGTTCCCAAGCATCTCAGAGGAAGCTCTGCACGTCCTTTCTTATTTTAAAAAGACAGTGTCATGACAGATCAGAGCAATATGATCTAGATGGGAGCCAGGCCATATTAAAGGCGGATAAACTGTCACACTTGGGCTCATGTTAGAATGTAATCCTGTTAGAGTTTCTCTACGTCATCTTACATAGTTGAAAAGCAACCTCTCTTGACTGAAATATGCCTGCGAGAGAGAAAACCTTAAGCAGTGGAGTAGCTAATTTTACTGTTTCTAGAAAAGGACAACACACAGTATAGGCTGCATTACAGTAGAGTGCATACATTTACCATCTGAGTTAATAATCATAAGCTACAGGACTTTTCAGGGTCTCACTTTTTATCTCCAACTGTTCTAGCCTCGAGGCTGATACCTGATGATGCTCCAAATAAAGACAGTAATCTACAAATGCAAGGTTGCAGGGTTACAACAGTTTGACTCCTAAAGAGACTTTCTACACTGTCAGTCTGTGGGATTCCCAAAAGCAGCATTTAGGACGTTATAAACTTCACAGCTGTAGCAGAAGAACAAGCTTTCACGTACTCCTGAATTACATTTCTTTCTGAATTGCCTGGATGTTGCTTAAACTGCTTAAATAAAGGAAAAAATATTTTTAAACATGATTTCTGTTCACTGAAATTCTATTTTCCTGAAATTCCAGCCAATGAGTTTTGATCCGGATTAACAAAATCTGGAAAAATACTGTGCTTATGTAACTGCAGTTCAAGACTCTGAGATCTACACATGCTTGCTAGTTGTCAAAGTTTATATACTCCATTAGATGTAAAATGCAGGATTGTTTATCAGTCTTTGGAAAAAAGCATATAACAAGACAAGATAACGTCCTACAATACAGTATCTTTCATTGCATGCTTTAGAGACTTGAATTGTTTGGTTATAGATCTCAATAATAAATGGTATCTGGGAAGCTAAAAGTTAAAAAGTACACTGAAAAGCTGACAATATACAGTAAAGAACTCATGTATACCAAAGTTAACAGATTTGTTTATGTAGCCATTCACAGACAACTGTGTAGCAGAATCAGAAGAAGTACCTAACCTTTGTGATTTCAAAGTGCTCTTCTGCAAAACTGCTGTAATTTGACCTGATATCCTAAAACAATAACTTAGCAGATGTGAGTCTGTTTCATTTAGTGGAAAGCTAATTCTGAAGTCTGTTGACAGCACCATTCACATCAGAAAAAATATCAAGATAATAGTTTTCGCAAATACATGCCTTACAGCAGGGTATCTTGAATTTGTGGATTACCATACTTATTTAAAAGACTCTCCTCATATTCACTGTAGTGAGGTGCAATAATCTGGCAGTGTGCATTAAACTGCAGAATATACATAATGGCATCACAGAAATAGAAGCAGAACATTCCAGAGTCTGGTCGGAAATGAAAAAAACTTAGAGTGTGATTAAATAATGCGGCCCAGAATCTACTCTGTCAAGCATCAGTGAATAGCATTCATTGAAGTCAGCGGTTCTGCAAAAGAAAAAAAAAAACCTGAGCAAAAATTTCCAGTTAAATGGTTTAGTTGTAGGTTTGTAAAATGTTTTAATTTTAGGATTTGAAACAGACTGTGAGAGGGTGAAGACTGGAGGTACAATACTCAAACACAAGTGATAGATGTAGCCTTCATTGAAGTCACTGGAAGTTCTTCAATCACTGCAATGACTTTGATTAAATCTGTTTCAAGATTATTTAACAGTAATATTAAGCTGATGTTTAATATTAATGCTTTTTTTTCCAGAAAGCCATAAAGAGCACAGCCTCAGAATAGTCTTCCAGTGGTCTTGATCTTCCCTATTAAACATTTCATGCTATTCAGCTTTTTCTTTTCTCTTTTCTTTTCCAGGCAGGCCAGATCTGGCAGATAGCTGATATGAGGACTTTGCTGACTTCAGAAAGCTGAGTGTAACACCAATAGACTGCAGTGAAAGGAAATATTATCCCTCCAAGCAGCTCATATACAGATGACTTCTGGTAGCTTTAAATTAACCTGTTGCTCACCTGCAAAGACACAGCTGTTGTTTCTTTCAGCACACATGGAGGAAGGCAACAAACTTCGTAACCCTGGCTAATAAGGCTGTGGCTTTCTTATAAAAAGTAGGAGGTAGGCCAATTATAAAAGGATTATTTTATACCTGAATTCCAGGACTTTATCTCTAGCCTGAACACTGGACATAAATAGAAGCCAATTTTAATGACCTGAGATTTTACTACCTGTGCTTTATTATTGTAATCAGTTCTTTAACACTTTGGTACTTTATTTCTTTAACTTAGAAATGGGTTCATGGACTAGAATGTGGCCCACGGATTGGGCTGTTCTCATGAAATCATGGCTTATCTTTTCCCTGGGGCTCTACATGCAGGTCTCCAAAACTTTGGCCTGCCCAAAAGTGTGCCGCTGTGACCGAAACTTTGTCTACTGTAATGAGAGAAGCTTGACCTCAGTGCCTCTTGGGATACCGGAGGGTGTAACCGTCCTCTACCTCCATAATAACCAAATTAATAATGCTGGATTTCCTGCAGAGCTGCACAATGTCCAGTCTGTGCACACAGTCTACCTGTATGGCAACCAGTTGGATGAATTCCCCATGAACCTGCCCAAGAATGTCAGGGTTCTCCACCTGCAGGAAAACAACATTCAGACCATTTCTCGGGCTGCCCTTGCTCAGCTTTTGAAGCTGGAAGAGCTGCACCTGGATGACAACTCCATCTCCACTGTTGGCGTTGAGGATGGGGCATTCCGGGAAGCCATCAGCCTCAAGCTTCTGTTCTTGTCCAAGAATCACTTAAGCAGCGTACCAGTAGGCCTTCCAGTGGACTTACAAGAACTTCGAGTAGACGAAAACCGAATTGCTGTCATTTCAGACCTGGCTTTCCAGAATCTTACAAGCCTGGAACGTCTGATTGTGGATGGCAATCTCCTTACTAATAAAGGCATAGCTGAAGGCACCTTCAGCCACCTCTCCAAGCTCAAGGAATTCTCAATAGTGCGGAATTCACTGACCTACCCTCCTCCCGATCTTCCAGGTACACATCTGCTAAGGCTCTACTTGCAGGACAACCAGATAACCCATATACCACTTACAGCCTTTTCAAACCTCCGTAAGCTGGAACGGCTTGATATCTCCAACAATCAGCTTCGGATGTTGGTAAAGGGGGTATTTGATAATCTCCACAACCTGAGGCAACTCACTGTAAGGAATAATCCCTGGTTGTGTGACTGCAGTATTAAGTGGGTCACTGAATGGCTCAAATTTATTCCTGCTTCTATCAATGTACGGGGTTTTATGTGCCAGGGACCAGAGCAGGTCCGAGGTATGGCAGTCAGAGAGCTCAATATGAATATGTTATCATGCCCCACCACCACCCCTGGTCTGCCACTTATCATCACCCCAGTCCCAGCTACAGCCATGCCAACTACATTAGTTCCCACTTCATCAGTTCCTCCCCCAGCTAGCAAATATAATCTTCTCACTCCCACCACAGCCACACTCCCCACTGTGCCTGACAGAGAGGACAGAGAAAGGGTGACACCTCCTATATCTGAAAGGATTCAACTCTCCATCCATTTTGTGAATGACACTTGCATCCAAGTTAACTGGATGTCTCTTTTTACCGTGATGGCATATAAGCTTACATGGGTTAAAATGGGCCATAGTCTGGTAGGAGGAATTGTTCAGGAACGAATAGTTAGTGGTGAGAAGCAACACTTAAGCTTGGTAAATCTGGAGCCTAAATCCACCTATCGGATTTGCTTGGTTCCACTGGATACTTACAACAATTACCGAACTGGAGAAGACACTGTCTGTTCAGAAGCCACAACCAAGGCTTCATTTTTGAGCAATGGCAGCAACATCCCCTCCAGCCATGAGCAGACAACCTCTCAGAACCTGGGCTCCCCATTTCTGCTGGCAGGGTTGATTGGGGGTGCAGTGATATTTGTCCTTGTGGTCCTGCTCAGCATTTTTTGTTGGCACATGCACAAAAAAGGGCGTTACACCTCCCAGAAGTGGAAATATAACCGGGGCCGTCGGAAAGATGACTACTGCGAGGCAGGGACCAAGAAGGACAACTCCATCCTGGAGATGACGGAAACCAGCTTCCAGATTGTCTCCTTAAATAATGATCAGCTCCTTAAAGGAGATTTCAGACTGCAGCCCATTTATACCCCAAACGGGGGCATTAACTACACAGACTGCCACATCCCCAACAACATGCGATATTGCAACAGCAATGTCTCAGACCTGGAGCACTGTCATACATGATAGTGAGGGGAGATGGGGGTGTCTAGGACAAAGAGAAAAAAACTCTGGAAAAAGTAACCCCCCGACAACAATGAAAAAATTACATTTGATAAATGTTACCCAGATGCATTTATGCATTTGAATACTCTGTAATTTATATGGTGTACTATATAATGGGATTTAAAAAAAGTGCTATCTTTTCTATTTCAAGTTAATTGCAAATGGTTTTGTAACTCTTTGCTTTTTAAATCTTTAAAAAATATTGCGAAGTACTGTACAGGGTTGTACAATAAGAACCCAGTGTCATGGCAAAGGAAAGAATGACTCATTCTTCAAACATTAACCACTTTGCTGTCGAAGCTGTCTGAGGGATGTTAAGTTTCTACGTGTCCTATAGTACAGGAAAATAAGTGCATATTAAAACAGGGTCACTAGAAATGAACAAAAACAATTCAGATAGAATGGGTACAACCCTTCCATCTTGAACCTGTCATTTGCTGTTGAGCTTCAAACAATTGGAAATACTTCTGTTCCCTTTCGTCAGTTCTGCATTTCCCACTTCCAGCTGAAAGTTGGAGTTCTGAGTGCTACCAAAAAGGCTACTTTCTTGTTTGATTAGTTTTCTCCCAATATACCTGGAATAAGAAAGGTAGACAGAACTCAGTGTCAAAGTGACCTTGATTCCTATTTGCAAAGCTACTCTGAAAGTGTCCCCCAGTACTATATACTTGTATGATAGAAATGGTTCCTGCTTTTCATTATGATGAAGAAGCTTTAGGCATTCTCTGACCCTTCTCAGTGGGAGATGAAGGTTATCAATATGTAACAGATAGCTGTCATTACATTGCACCTCTCTTTAATAGAGCAACATTTGTCGACACAGCATGTTCAGGTAAAGCCTGAATGAGGGAAATTCTGAGTGCTTCCAGCCCTGCAGTATTAATGCAGCATTTGGAATCTACAAGTACAAATTGCCGAAAACATGATGCAAATATGATGCAAATGGAAAGGTTGCTATTGACTATTATGATTTAAGCGCTGTTTGATTTAGGGGTCTGAGTTATGTTCAGTTTGGAGAAGTAGGAAAAAAAAAAACAGAGAAAACAGATAAGATCTTTTAAAAAATTATTAATTACTGGAAAGGCCTCCAGGCCTATTACGAACTGAAATAAGTTCAACAGGGAAAATCGTATTTAAATTCTGGTTGGAGTTTTTGGTTTTGTTTTGTTTTTTTCTCCATTCAGGTGTACCAAGACGGACATTAAGCATTTGATTAGCTGAGGAATTTTGAGAACACAAGTACACAATGTCCCTCTAAATTACCCTTCTTTTATTTTAAGCTTTTGGAAGTTTTTCACAATGATCTGTGCTTTGTAAGCAGTAGGTGGGCTTAAAATTTGCTCCTTTATTCCCTCAAATGCTTTAGCTGGAATACCTTCTGAGTCCTTGAGCTTTGCATGCACTGTACAAAAACGTCATGCTTGTATTAAACCCATGATGCTGCTCTCAAAAATACGTAATGTTCCAGGCACTCCATTGACTCTGTGTCTGCCAAGAACTCTGGATTTCTTGCCAGCTCAGTGGTGAAATCTAATTCTTCCTTTTTTTTTTTTTTCAGTTTGTTTGTTTTTTTAGTGCAGCTCACTTTCTCCTGAGCGTGGGGACAAGCAGAAGTTCACAAAAAAGAGGAAAAAAAAGGGAGACAAAACTTTCCTGAGGCAGTAGGGAACCAAAGAGAAAACTTTTTACAGGGGTCAACTAGGGTCAAGGAGAAGTTGTTAGAAGTGGACTGGAAGTAAAGGTTGAAGCACTTTCACTGCGGAATACTTAGACTTTTCACTTCATGAGGCTGCTTATGATGGGAGAGAGGGTTTTAATCCTTTCCTTTGCTCACTTCACTCAACCCATTCTTGAAACCCAGAAGTCTATGAGTGTGTAGTTTCTCAAATTCAAATCACATGATAACAGTCATTTTCTGCAATGACAAAATGAATCCAGTTATGACTGATGGCAGAGTACAATCATTGTGTAAGGAACCACGTCCTTCCCCCGACACCTTTTATAATCACATTTTGAAATTCCACTCTATATTGTGTATATTTACTATTTTCTCCAGCTATAACAGATGTTTTAGGCAACCTGTGTGGCTACCATAATAGCAAAGTCACTGAAATTTTGCTGAATAAAAGGCTGCCATATGATTTCAAATGGTGTAATTCTAGTTAGAAACATCTATGCAAACTGTTTTTTTCTGTGACCTATTTACTGAAGATTATGATGAGAAGGTTGATACTTTTGTTATGTTTGTTTAATATGTTTTAGCTGCCAAAGCCGACAAGACAAACAACAAATAGTTGTGCTTCTGCATGCTTCCATTGCATGCTGGAGTTTGTCTGAAATTAAGTAGAGCCAGAGATTCCCATTGGGTGTGGATGTAGCATTTAACTTCACTGAAATAACTAGCTGTACGTTTCATTTCAAAAAGCATCCGCTGGAAGTATATGCTTACTAGAATTCCATACTTCACTGACTGATACTAGAGGAATCTTCATCCTCCTTCATGAACATCTTGTGTTTAGGCCTCAGGATACCATAGTTTCAAGATGAGCTAGGCACCTTACTTGTAGCAAATGACTTATTCAGGGAGTTCAGCTGTACTGTAGGTGAATGATCCACAAGCCCAAACTGATGACAACGAATGTGGTTACTGTCCTAACAAGGTGAAAACAGAAGACATTCACAAACTGTTTGTTCTGATCTCAGATGATGAAATGTATATCTATCTATCTGTAGACTATCACTTGCTTACCTAGATCAAAAATCAAAATTATATTAAAGATAGCATAGTTCATGCTTCTTTTCAGTATGAAGAGGAATATATATATTGGTATGGGATATTGACAAAGTTTCTTTTCTGTAAATACACTTCTGAAGAAAAGTAGCAAGCCACTTACATCAAAATTTGTGGATAGAGCTGGGAGTATTATTTAAACAAATGCACAGTTGTAGTCAACCGAAAAGTCATATGTTTCATTTGAAGAATGTTTCTCCCAATTCTAAATGCTATTCAGCTGCAAAAGAGTTAATGCATTTCAGCCTACAACAGAGTTTGGCACGTTTCAAAGTGTCAGTCACACAAACAGTGGAGACTTCATTTCAGGACACATCTGGATAAGTACATAAGGAGCAATTTTCACTAGGTAAAATATTTGGAAATAGTCAGAGATAGAAATGGGCAATGATATTTTGGTGGTGTAAAGTTTAACATGTTTTCCTTGGGCTGCATAAAAATGGGGGTCATCTCTACATAGTACAAATACCTGACCATATATATTAACTAAAGGTTATAGAGCAAAAGTCCCAAATGTGTGCATATACAACTTCTCCAAAATGTTCACTTCCAGGTCCTGATTTGAACAGGTTCATTGGACCTGGGGGCAAATGAGTGGTTTACAGACAAAATCTCACCCATCTTCCATTGTATACTGCTAACAGCTGACATACATGTACAGAAAAGATTGGTGAGTGGAATAAAGTAAAAGTTTTAAGTGAAATGATGTTAAAGCAGTATCACAACACTGCTGTGTCCAGTGCTTGAGTTCCTTGTGAAGACTTACTGATTTGCAAACGTGTTCTCATTTTCACAGACTGTCAATGTAACAAGTGTTCCTTGCATGTAGCTTGCTGGTAGAAACAAACACCTGAGGAATACATGGACTTTCTGTTAACAGGTTTTCATTGGAGACATTAGTGTTGAATTTCTTCATAAGAATATTTAGGGATTGGGTTACTTTGAATTGAAAAGATATTAGCAGTTTTCCCTATAAGTCAATAAAGGACTACGATGAATGCCACGTAAAAAAGAGTAATTAAATAGCTTATGCTATTTGCTACTAGAGTAGTTCAACTATATCTTTCTCTCAGTTATTTTCTCTTTTCACGAGAAAAAGTTTCTCCCTCTGAAAAATGTATCAATTTTAATTTTGCAAGCAAAAGAACTTTATACATATTTTATTGTTGTTATGGTTTTAAGGATCTACATAAGGCACTTTATTAACGACATTGAAGTGGAAGTTCAGTCTCAGCTTTTGACAGTGAAGTGGTTAATTCCCATTGAATTCTCCATTTATACTACTTCTTCACCTTAAATTATAACATGAAGATATTAAAGTTTTTTCTTTAGAACATGAGAGTAATGGTTTTACACATGACTTATCTTTCCAGCTCAGTGGAAAAACAAAACAGAAATGAGTGCCAAAACCAAAAGTTACTGGCTCTGAGCCTCATCAAACCCTGCCTGATGCTCTCTTTTAAACACAGAGATAATCCTAGGAAGCTGGTGATCACTCCTTCCCTGAACTCTGCTGAACAGGGCACTTTGTGTCCCAGATGATACTACAGGCAATATTGAAGCATTTGACATTAAACTTTTGTACAGCATAGAATGCATTACTCTTTAAAAAAGGACAGTGACTAGTAGTCCATCTGGAAAACTAGTACAAAAAAGATTTGACAAGCTTTTATTATACTGGGGCTCTGTGGAAATGTGCCTCATGAGAGCTGAATTGTGATCCTCTCAGAAACAGATAAGCTACTAAATAAATTGTTATCATCCCTTTGTCCCAAATATCTGAAGAATATATTTCATAAAATTGATTTTAACTGAGACATGCACACTTGATTCTGTTCTGTGTTTGGTATACTTTCTATCTTTAACATGAAAAAATAGATGGTTTGAAGTCTGCATTATCTGTTTTCTGCAATCTGCCATGTTGCACGCATTGTTAACTTCAAAACCTCACTATACACTATATATTATCTTGTTGACATATTCAGTAAAGAGTTATTTACAAAAATACAATAATCCTGCTGTATTTATATGAGCAACTTAATTAAAATAAGGGTGTGAATATCTGAAAGGGAAAACAGAAAAACAAAAATATCAAACTTCTGCACTTTCATTCCTGGAAATATTTTCAAATGTTCTACTGCATGTTCACCCTCTCTTCACATTCTAAAAGACAAGTATTTTCATCTTCTATCTCTTAAAGAGTTAAACCATTTATTACTTCAACTTCTCAGATTTATCCTTATCTTTATAAGATTATATAATTTTCATATGCATATAGGGAAGCACTGTAAAACAGGAACAGTTTGTATTTCAGTTTTTGCAGTTAATAGATACACTTCAGCAACTACACATATATAACAAATATATATATGTGGATGCTGTGACTCATTATATGCATAGTCATTTGACAAATCTGTTTGACATTCCCCCTCGACAATCTTAAACCTGCCTTTAATCTATTATTATCTATTAATCTGTTTCCTTGAAATGAAATACGATTTTTATTCCAACACTCCCTTCAAAATTGTTCTTGAATCTTCAGAATGCACAAGGTTCAGATATAGGCCTTAAAAAATTTTTGTATATCTTATACCTAACATACACGATAGTATATACAGTATATATAAAGAGATGATTTAGCTACTTGGAAATGAAAACTATCCCTCATCTAGTTACACATACAAGAACTAATTTTTGGCTTTGGCAGAACCTGAAATATCAAATCTTGCAAGCTGTGACATTTCAAACTTTAGAAATGTAATATCGTTGAGTGTCACAATTCATCTATAAACTATCTTATTCTCTGTCTTAACCCAGAATATCAAGTAAAACCACTGAGAGCTGTTGTGAAATACATCCACATCTAGGCCCCCCTTAATATGCTTCCTTGAACTTGAAGTTTCTTCTGAGCCAGATAAGACCCTGGTAACTAAACCTTCTTGTCTTACCACAGGAAGGTGGACAACAGTGGTAAAGTAAATGATAAACACTTAATCGTCCTTTATATATTTCTGGCAAAAATAATGGCATCATAATTTTCAACTGGAGATTTTGTTTTCTCTCTCAAAAAAAAGTTGACAAACACTGACTACTACATCAGATAATCTTTTAATAGCCCAAAATGATTTATTTTAGTAGAGGTCAATCTTTATATTTACTTTTTATAGTTCTAAGCTCAGTTATCTGGAGCTATTCACACACGTGTGTGTAGATTCCTGGGGCTGGGTAGGGAGGGTTTAGCTACAAGGAAACCGCAAAGTAAGCACACAGAGGAATGTTTTTCAATATTGTTCAGTGAACATTTTTCAATATTTCACTTAAAAAGAGTTATTCTATCTAAGAATAGATATGATACCACATGGAGAAACTACAGTTGGTCATTAAAGTATGAAACAAATATTTTAATACTATTTGAAGTGCCACTGGCAGTGAAGACTCAAACTAAAAATCACTGGAATACTTCTATCACACGGGTAGAGACTTGGTGAATTTTTTAATAATAATTTGCATTCCTAAAACAAATGAATACACTCTTATGGTGAAATCCTGACCCCACTGATTTCAACTATAGATTGGAATATCTATAGGAGTAATATATATGTCAGAAGGATTATTAAAAACATCGAGTATGACACATTGTATAATATGACACACTATGTATCCCCATATGAAATACGTGAACTGAGTAAGACAGTAGGGCTACATATCACATTGTAAGCTTGATATCTCTTTTGAAAAACTAGGGGAGCAGTGAAATACACTTTACAGAAGATGAGGGGAGAGAGAAATACGTACTGAGCAACATTGTCCAACGTAGCGCCACACTAGATATGGACATTTAAAGCCACAAACAGGTCACAGAGCATAGCAAGAATGTTCTTTTACACATAAACACACACATTTTCTGCTTACAAGTCCATATTATGGCTAACATGTGACTACAAAAATGCATGTATGAATATTAAGAATTTATTGTATACTTACACTTTGGTGGAGGCATATAGAATAAGAAGAATTTTGACTCTGTGAACTGGGTCTATGATTTACCTTTGTATAGAAAGGATTCACACACAGAAGGAAGTGACAAAAGAACAGAAGTCATGCTGATTTCATTGTCGTTTTTTTTTAAGTGTAGAGCGCCTTGAAGAATGAAGACAGTGTATAAACTATTATGGAAAATCCAACTCAAATGCATGTGTGTGTTTACGACTTTAATATGCTCTGTTCAAAAGTGAGAAGTCTCCGTGATGAATACTAGTCAGAGTGATAAGCTGAACACGACCATTCTTGACCAGCACAATTGCCAGAAAGATTCTGTTAAAATGGCGCATTTCTTCAGTGAAGTCAGTATTTCTGCTTCTATAGACTTTGAGCAGGTGATCACACAGCTAAATAAAATTCTTTGTGATGGGAATTGCAACAATGTGTCTAAAGATGGAGTGCTGTAATTTTCATACTTTGAAACTGCCCGTTTGCGGTGAAGAAAAGGCAGATTTTGTTCTGTGAAGATGAACTATAGTAATAATTACGGACAGAGTAGAGCTACTACTCTTTACTGGCACTTTACGGACATGGGAAAGGACATGCTCTAAAAATATACATTGGGACAATTTTAAATGTCCTTTATGATTTTCAGAATCTTCAGACAAAATCCATTTCTAACACATGCACAACATTCCAAAACAATTCAATCCCTAATAAATGACTGCAATCCCTTGAAATGAATAAAATAAAGAACATGTGATATGATGAGTATTTGCAGAAAGTGCATAGTACTTTTTCAGAGATTTAGCTGTGGTTAAAAAAGAAAAAAAAGATGACTTAAACTAGAATAGCTTTGTATTTATATGTTAAGTCCTTCCAAATTTATAACAATGCACTCACTTGAATGTCAAACTTTGGCTTGACTTGAAAGTCAAGCGATTTAAATGACAGTCTGGTAAGCCTGACCTCATATACCTTCACAACCTGGTCTGTGCATTCACATTTCAGGAACCAATACATAACTCATTGCTCTCTGACTTACACAGCGAATGTTAAGAATTTTTCCCCATGAAAGAAAAGTGTTAAGAAAATATGAGTTGTTGTGAAGTCAAATACTGCAGTATACGTTAATGTGAACAATTTCATTTATTCAAGCAGGGCATTACGATGTCTTTGTGAGGACTGCAGAAGTAAGGCATGCACATTAACTCTATGCCATTTTCAAGAAAACCTCTCTCACCAGTACTAGACACTACTCCTAACTAACAACAAGCACATATGACTTACCAGGCATATATGACTTAGAAAAATAAACAAATGGAAATATGTTCCAAGTTATTATAGTTATTCTAAGAATATACAGTTGAGTACTTTGAGCAATTGAAAAACTCTCATGAAAGTATTGAAGCTTTTCATATTAAAGGCCCCTAGCAAGCAAGAAATGAGTTCCACTCATAAGAGATGAGTCTAGGCAGCTTTTCACTTACATCTGCATTGTAGGTTAGTTTTGAAGTCAATATTTTCTTATTTTTGCCTGATTACAGGAGAAGTATCAGGTTCACGGTATTCTCAGATTTAACTTGTCATGATTTTGCTTTGGAAGTCTCTCCATGCACTGATTTACTTTGTCATACATGAAAAGTTTGAAGGATAAGCTACTTTATGTGTGATACTTGCCTTCATGACAAATTAATAGTTAACTATATTTCTGTACCTTTCTGCTTTGGTTTTGGCTTTTCTCTTTACAATTTAACACTATGAACAAGTGGAAAATGGAGCAAATTTAAAGTAGAGCAAGTCTGAATTATTTTCTGCTACAGTTATAACAGTAGTAAGACTGCGTCTTCTTTTTAGCACAAGACAAAATTTAAGAATATTGAGTTAAGAAAGAAATTATCTTGAAGAATTTTGCTATAAATTTTAAGTTGAATTCATTGTTTTTCAACATTTAGTTACAGTAGTCATGATAGGAAGTTGAGCTGAGAAGACTGGATAAAGACTGGATTAAGTTTGTGGTTATAGGAATTTCGTGTTTATAGCTTCAGTTTTAACAGATAATTACTTGTAACTGCACAAAGAGAAGAGAGCAAATGCATCTTCTCCCTTACTCAGGTACCTCAGACTCAATCCTGTAGTGATCAAGGAGGAAGATAGCTACTTGACAGAGATCTCAATCAAAAAACGAGGTGTCCAGAACAGAAGGAAAATAACTGGAGTCATGGCATTTTACTTTGCTGACTGCAGATCTGGACCATTTTATGAGGGATGCAGCAAATTATGGGTCCTCTGCAGCATTATGTAGGAATTTTTGTTTGTACAGGACCTTAGTAAGGTATCTTCACTGAGGTGCATCTTCTTGGAGGTCTGTAACAAAAGGCACAACCCACGCCTATAAAAGCAGGGAAAGATCTGAGTTTTATTTTGTTTTGTGGGCCTTTAATTATCATTTCCTGCAAGTTCTGAAGTTCCAGGTACAGCGTTATGTTCAAGAGTGTGTAAGAAGGCAGTATTGGAAGGTCATGTTTTTGATTACTCTCCTTTCATCAGTGTAAATAATAGTAAGATACTGGCAGATGAAATTCCAAACCACAGCAGATGCGGTCATTGTGATAATGATCAGAGCAGACACTCCTACTTTCAGTTTAAATGTCTATTACTTTGCTCCATTATTCCTTGTCCAGTTAATGGTTTTTCTTAACATTTGAAAATAAGCAGTTAGTACTATTGCTTATTTGTCGCAATACAATAAAGAAGTTTCTGCAGAACAATTATACCTGCAAACTGTGATTATAATTACCCAGTGAAGCTAAGCTACAGAAATACTGGAAGTACAGCGAACCATTTGTCATGAGGTAATGATCTTCTACTGTGATACCAGTTCAGCTTATATCCAGAATATGAAAAATCACAATTTCCTTTGCATTGGCATCATTTCTTCTATGCCACATCAACCTCTAGCATGAGTGACTTCAAGGACAAATTGCTGCTTGCTGCCTCAAGTGATAATGCCATTTATAAGTGTTTACATTTAAGATTAAAACAAGAAGAGTAAAGCTGTTTTCTGATTGCCTGCATTTTTCAGGCTGCTGTAGTAGTAGTTTGCTCTATACCTGTCTACTGCACTATTTGTCTCTCACAATTTTTACACACATATAAGACACAGACATGAATACATGCACAAGCATACTTGTTTTGTATACATCTTATATATATATATATGTTTAGATACTCAAACATATGTATAAGCATATATATATATATATAGACATGTGCTGTGGATTTCTGTATGAATAAATATGGATTGGTCTGGGTTGAACCCCATACTGATCTTTTGCTCTGGATTTATGCATCATTTCAGTTCCACTTCAGGTTCTGAAAGAAAGCAAAGATGTAGAAGAGCATGAATTTTTTTGAAGAACTGTATTGTCAGTATTGGTGAGAGCATCTTTTCAATAATGTATGTGCTTTGGCAGCCTGTGCACTAAAACTTGAATAATACAGAGATGATTAACATAGCTCCTGGAAGCGCATACTATGCACCTTCTGAAATACACTTTCCAATGCACAAAGCACATCTGAGGAGTGATTTTATAGCAGGACTGTTATGTGTGGTTGCTAAATAAGCCGTAGACCAAGGAGAATGTGGGAAAAGACAGTATGAACTAAAACCCAGTATGAACAAGAAGGGAAAAATTCAGATGTCTCTAAATCATTAGCATTACAGTTGACTTTTTCAATGTTATTTTCTTCTCTGCAGTCTATTTTTCTTTCCCTGTACTTCACAGTTTTTCCTTCTCATATGAACTGTCTTTTAATTCACTTGTCATCTTCTGCTTCATGAAGAACCCAGAGATACAAGTGTCTGCTGAGTTGCAGTGAGTTTGAAAAGCTGCATTTTTTCCAGTTAAAAAAAAGCAAACCAAAATCTCTCAGCAAACATTCCTCTGCCTTGTTATAGAAGATAAATTGTTTAGAGACAAATTTTTGCAGTCCCCAATAATCAAGCAAACAGCATTTGATCAGGAGACAAGATTTATCTATGTTTCAAAGGCTAATCTTACTTTGAAAATGTAGAGAAATGCACTGTCAAATGAACACCTTAGCTGCATTGATTCTAAAAGGTGACATGTACTCATTTGGATTTAGCTTTTGACATCTGATCAAGAATGAGAGTCAGATAACCATAGCAAATGGAAAAGCGTAGAACACTAATAGCATTACTCTGTTGAGTACAGAGTATTATATGCCTGAAATAACATTAATTTCTTTATATTAGAACTTCTTGCTGTAAAATACAGTTGTATTTTCTAACAAACTTTATGGCCTTCAAAATTTTATTCACAAGTTATTTCTCATAATTATTTAAAAATTGTGTTTCAGAAATGATCTGCTTCAGAGAGGTCTTTTAGTAATACTAAATATCAGTCCTATGCGGTATGAACCGCTTCCAGCCCTGACAGGTCTTTGGTAATGTTAGACACCTGGGCACGCCTGCAGCGCTATGATCTTATTGGCATCACAGAGATGTGGTGGGGTGGCTCCTACAACCAGAGTGTTGGAATGGAAGGATACAGGCTCTTCAGGAAGGACAGGCAGGGGAGACAAGGAGGGGGTGTTGCCCTTTGTGTCAGTGACCAGCTGGAGTGCATGGAGCACCACCTGGGGATGGATGAGGAGCTGAGCAACAGCTTATGGGTCAGGATTAAAGGGAGGGCAGGGACCGGTGACATTATGGTGGGGGTCTGCTACAGGCCACCCGATCAGGAAGAATGGGTGGACGAGGCCCTCTACAGGCAGATAGGAGCAACCTCACATTCACAAACCTTGGTCCTCACCAGGGACTTCAAACACCCTGATATCTGTTGGACGGACAACACAGGAGGGTGTAAGCAATCCAGGAGGTTTCCTGGAATGTGTTGATAGCAACTTCCTTCTCCAAGTGATAGTGGAACCCACGAGGAGAGGTGCTATGCTGGACGTTGTTCCCACCAACAAGGAGGGGCTGGTGGGGAATGTGAAGCTCAAGGGCAGCCTTGGCTGCAGTGACCATGAAATGGTGGAGTTCAAGATCCTTTGGGCAGCAACGAGGGCACACAGCAAGCTCACTACGCTGGACTTCAGGAGAGCAGACTTTGGCCTCTTTAGGGATCAGATTGGTAGAGTACCATGGGATAAAGCCCT